>Ga0210025_1003417_pt1 | contig 14389 bp, 7 predicted proteins | sample CryGeyme20150102_FD_183989 | JGI IMG/M metagenome (GOLD analysis project Ga0210025, IMG submission 183989) | Groundwater microbial communities from Crystal Geyser aquifers in Utah, USA - Crystal Geyser metaG 2015-0102 (SPAdes) (version 2) | ecosystem: Environmental > Aquatic > Deep subsurface >...
AGATGTATAGAGTACAAAACTAAGAAAAGTTTGGACAACGATGATCTAAATACAATGTAACATTAAACTATTCAATCCGAATATAAGCATAAAATACATCCCCGGTTTTTTCATTATCCCAGAATTGGTGATCACTAAATCGTCAAACAAGCCCGGGATATGGATATCCCGGAATATTGGATACACAGCCCCGGGATTTTTCCATATCCCGGGAATGGTGATAACATCTGAATGGAAACTGTTCATTACTCTGGTTTTAAGATACATACGACTCCACAGTAATTAATTGTAGTAAACGAACACCAAAAAGTACTGAAAAAAATTAAATAAAATCGAGCTCGACAAGTTGAAAGTAGGATGACGTGTATCATTTGCCGATCTTTTTCCCGTGCAAGTGATGGGTTGCATACTCGTACGTACTACAAGTAAGAAAATACTACTACTAATTTTGTAGTAATGTGAATAGGATCAAGGCTCTCTTAAAAACCACGAAAGCTAAGGGCCATGGCCAACAAAGCATTCCTGGCACAATTTTCTTCTTCTTCTTGTAACAACAATTATTTATTTCACCATGGTTAAGCTAAATTTTTTCATTGCGGGTACGTAGTTTTTCTTAAGTTTATCTTGGAGGATCAAGCATTGAAAGATCAAGAGATAGATAGGGGTCAAGGACAGAGAGAATCGATATCAAGCATCAAGCAAAATCGAAATCAAAATATTCCGTTTTCTTGAAAGTTTGCCTGAGAATTCTTGCTGCAGAATGAGTGTTCCTGGGAGATTATTTCATTGTTCAAAATGCTAATGAAGCAATAGATAAGGATGATCTGCACCCGAGGGCGCCGTCTTTCCGTATCAAATATCTATTATAATATTATAATATTATTATAGTAGTAGCATGCTATTCTAACCCGATTTTTTCCTATTCCCCTGCTTTTCCAATTTCACAGCACTTTTGTTCTCGACTGTCTCGGCTTTTGTCCCAGCTGTTCCCGCTACGAGAAAATCCTTTGTCATCCAGGCTGCTACCACCGATGCAGTTTTGGATACCGAAGTTGATACTGTAGGAAATAACATCGCCGTCAAGGAATTGTTGGCCGCCGTTGAAGAAAAAAAGTTGTTAAGTCAAGTGGCCAAATCTGGTTTGCTCAGCAAGGCACAGGCTGCTGGCATTTCGCTCAGCAAGCTCGAGAAACTGCTGGCATTTGCTGCTGATCAGCCCGAATTGCTCGTGCTGGTCGAAGCATCCGGACCCGAATTGTTGCCCATTTTGCCCACCGTGGTCGAATTGGCACCTGCGGCTCTGCCTCTGTTGTCGGCTGCTATCGGAATTCCACCCGCGGCCCTGCAGCTTGCGGGTTTAACCAGTTTGGCGGCTGCCGTTGGAATTGTTACGACCGTTCCCGATGATACTGCTGTCCAAGTTGCAGCCCAAACCTTGGCGGTGGGCGTTTTGGGAATCGCTGCTCCAGCTGCCTTTTTTATTGGTGCCACTGTTTTGGGAAAACTTACCAAATAAATACGTATAACAATATGAGACGACTCTACACAAAAAAAAACTACGCGCGAGCAACATTATCAAAACATTTGTCACCTTTTGGAAGACGCTAGGAGAAGAAAAAATTCAGCAATCTACCTTCATAAATTGTACTTCTAGTACTGTAGTTAGGTAATGCGTTGGAAGTTAAATACAGCATACAGCTATGATACAAAGCGAGAGCTTCTCTCCTACTCTATGACAATAGAAAACATTTCTTGCGTGTTTTATTACGCCACTTGGTTGGGCGAGATCGCGACTTCAGTCAACTTAATGTTGTCAGTATTGGTAGCGTTGCTGTACTTGAAAACAGTTCAGAACAAGCTCTGGATAAACAGGAACAACAAGACGGCTTTCGAAAATGCAAGCTAGGATGATTGCTAATACTAATTATTTTTAAAAAAAGCAAGTAGTAAGGAATCCCTCAGTCACTGGCACAGTATCAGTCAGCCATTTCCAAAGACGTGCTCATTGCGGGAACGACAGCCGACTAAGAAGGAAGCGATCCTTTGTTTTCATGTTCATAATGTATCTACTAACTAGTAGGTTATAGTAGAGTAGTATTTTTGAAAAAAGGACAATATGGCTCCACCCTGGGTTTCATAGGCCGGAAGATCCGAGCCGTTGTGGACATGACAGATAAATGACCAACAGCGGCAAAAAATCCCGAGCGCAAATAAGACAGGAGGAACAGGATTTGGTGGCAACCCATTTGCCGGTTCCCTTTTATTAGTATGCTGCAGCTCCTTTAAATGCAAGGCGCGTTCTATCAATATTTTGTTCTGATTCTTCACATAAAAGCAACAGCTCCCAACCGCTATTGATATGATCACCGCTATTTGATAGGAGTATTCTACATGGCAGAGATCTCCGAGGGGTCTTCTTCTTTGATAGTAGAAGGTTTCTTTTTCTTGATCGGTGAATCCTTCTTGTTTTTGGCATTCCCGCCATTGTACGCATCAGGCCCAAACTCATTGGAAATGAATTTCTTGAAACTAGCACTATACCAACGGTTCTTGATATGATTTTCAGATCGTGAAGAGTTGAAAAACTTGGTAGAAATCTCAACCCATCGCTTGCCAAGCTTTTTGTGCCCATCCCATAGCAGCAAGTCATCCTCTCTGGAGAAAGGTAGGTGATTAATATCAGGATTAAGATGGTTGACCCATCGATCCCGAATCTGCTTTCCGACACGACCTGGGAGGCGCTGGGCAAGGTCCGACCATCGAGTAAAGGGCTGTTCCGATGAATTGGACACAGCTTCAATGACAATGGCATCTTCATGATCTGTCCACTGCCCTTTGCGGACACCGGGCTTCAAGTATCGAATCCAACGTTCGTGACATTCCTTAGAACTGAACCAAACAAGTAGAAACAAAGAGAGAATTACAGAGTGAGTTCCGCTCTGTACTGGTGCAAGAAAATCCAAACAATATGAAAAGTCGAGTAATACTTACGTTTTCCCCCTCCCGTGCTCCTTTGCAATGGGTTCCCAGTCCCTTGGATTCTTATACTTTTTCATAATTTCCGTCAAACGAATGTCATCGTCCTTGGACCACGAAAAGCCACCACCAGCAGCCTTGCTTTGGTCGTGTCCACCAGGAGGAGATGACACCAAATAGACCGCTTGTTGGGGTCGTCGTGCCGATAAATGGGGATTGTGGGGCGCCAAAAACTCCGGAGGAGGCTGGAATCCGCCACGTCCCCGCATTCCTGCAGGACCCGGAGGAGGCGAAACTCGCTCTTCTGAATAATTACGCATCATGGGGCCAGGAGGACCGCCTTGCTGAAAGCTTGTCGTATGAGCAATACGGGTTGGGTATTGCCCGTAATGTCCTGGAGGACCTGGAGGCGGACCGTGAGATCCCCATGAAGGAGCATGGTGAATGTATCCGCCGTGGTGAGGTTGGGGTGGACCTTGGACGGCATAGTGGTGCGGAGGAGGACGACTGCCGTAGCTCATATCCATGCTATCAGTACGACTAAAGCTGCCATGATAATGCCCGCCTTCGAAGGATTGATTTCGAGATTCAATCTGGGGATGCATGTGAAGAGGAGGACCAAGTGGTGGGCCACCAACCGCCATAGGAGGCATGTCGGCGTGGTTGTTTCCCAAGTTGCTACCACTGCTCGATAGCATGGGATAGTCCTGTGAAAACGAAAAGCTATTCATGAGTGGGGCACCGCCAGTTGCACTGCCGCCACTAAAACTATCTTGCTGTTGAATCTCCCAGGAAGGCAAGGATGGACCGACGCCGAGTGGTTGTTGGTGGTGTCCTGCATCTTGGCTCCCTCCTTCAACCTGCATGGGAGTCATGGTCGACGACGAGGACGATCCAGGACGATGAGCAAGAGGAGGGTATCCAGTAGGACGTTGTTGGTACTGTGGCTGACCATCCTTGATAGGCAATGGAGGCGCCGAATCCATTGAGTACGTGTACGATGGAGGTCGATCATAGTAACTTCCAGGAGACTGGTGCAGCAAATAACGGTCTTGTTTGCTGCTTGGATGATGTAACAATGATGACCCAGACTTGCGATGGCCCTTCATTTTTCCAGCTGGCGAGCCTGGTGGACTGCAGGCAACCGAGAGAGGAGACTCCTTGTACTTGCTATCCTTGTCGATGCGACGCGTCTTGGAGGGCCTTGACTCCTGGGTGTTCGCATCATCTCGCTTGGCGTCAGCTTCATCGCGAGAACGCTTGCTTTCCAGGCTGCCTTCGGGTGGAGGTGGAAAACCCAGGCCGCCTTGACTGGCCAAATGCAAAAGTCCCGAGCTTCCGCTTGAGCACTTCATCAAATCCAACGATGCCGAAGACCCCGGACTTAGGTGCACCGAATTGTTGGATGACGCCGGCTGCTTTTCTTTCAAGGTATTCAATGGTTCTTGTGCAGATGCCACCGACGAAAGAGAATCCAACGAGGCCAACTTGGATGGCGTTGGAATGGAGGCACGCTTCTTGTCGGCCTCGCCATGATTTTGATGATGTTCCGTGGGAGAATTAGTCAATGACGACGAATTGCTCCCAGGAACATCCTTAGAGGCAATAGCGCCTTCGGGGTCTTTCTTTCCCATTCTTTCTCGCATGACAGCTTCGTCAACACTGGCCACTTGATTCAATTGTTTCCAAGAATGATCATCGCCAGCCGAGTGCTCTCCAACCGACGCACCGCCACTGGTTGGTGGTGGCATGTTGTCTGCTACTCCACCATGAGGTGGTAGTGTTTTTTCATCCGTACGACTTCCAAAGGATGACGAGACGGCACGAGAAAAGTGTCCTCCTGCTGGATGATCGCGTGGTGCATGTCCAGGAGGATGAGGAGGCGGCGCTTGGTATTCATGAGGCAGCATTCCCGGATAGGGTGGAGGACGACGACTGTAATCACCTCCATAGCCATTGTTGTTGTAACTGGGGGGGTAGGGAGGTGGAGGTCCTCGATACGGAGGTCCACCACGATAGTGTCCATCGTACATGTGTGGCGGTGGTGGACCACGCTGCTGTTGCTGATCGTAGTAGCCTGCGTTTCCTCCGCGTGCATACTCGGGAAACTGTCCATAATATCCTGGACGATAGTCGCCACCCGGGGGGGAGACATGCATGGGAGGCCGTGCATTGCTATTGTAGTAGCCATCGCGACGTTGTGCCTCGTGAGGTTGAAAGGCTCCACTGCCACCCAAGGGACGTCCTTCGTATGGACGTGGAGGAGAAAATTGTTCATATCGACCTTGCTGTTGTTGGTCTAGCGACCGTATGGCCGTTTGACGGTCGGGTGTGATTTGAGACTTTGCCGACTGCGGAACTTTTGCGTCGTCGTCATCGCGTCCACTTTTGTTGGCGTGTTTGGGTGTCCGTGCTTGACCCATCGTCTTCATGTCGGGTGTTGTGCTGCCCGAAGCCTCTTCGTCTTTACTTGTGTTGGCTCCATCTTCGTTACTGGCTCCACCATCATTAGCAGTATCGACTGAAATGATTGGGGGATGATTTGATTTGTGGTTGGCTTTGTCTTTCATGTCGTTGCTGGTGCCATTCGCAATCGCTTCCGTTGATGCTGTTGTAGCAGCTGCTTCGGTGCCCGCCATTTTCGATTGACTGTAGCGTTGGCGTATCAGCTCAATCGTTAACTATCTCTCTGTTGGGATGAGAAGTTTTGATGCTCTAGTTTTGGTTTTAGGTCTCACGCTTGTGTGTTGAGTGAAGCGTTGATTATCTTTTGATAACACGCGGTTTGCGAAAGATAAAGATGAAGAGCATCGGTGTTGTTATTCGAGCGAAAGAATGGAGAGTTTGTGAATAAAGAGAGAGTTCCGTTAGAGTCACCTAAGTATAGTTGTATGCGTTGGATTTCATCTATGTATGGTCCGTCTTTCAAACAAATCGTTAACCACATCGTTGGACGCAGAGTAGTTCGAAAAACCAAAATCATGCCTCACAAAACACGGCCACACCTCTGACCACCTCCAAGATGGCGATTAAGAAGAAAATCTTCGGCACGATACGTCGACCATCAAATAATAGCAAGAGCAACAAGCATAGCACTGGAACAATTGAAGGCAAGTTAACTTACCTGCTTCTATCTCTATGGTGCCAATCCCGTTGCACAATTTCTCGTCGTAGAAGGCGTTCAACTGTTCAACGATTGGCTTTAGCAGTTAAAAGCGTTCAACGAGTGTTTGTGTTGTCTCTATTTGTGGCTTCTGTCTTATGATGTTCAGAGTGAGGGAGGAACGTTGCTGATGAGAATGATGTGGATTATTGTCATACTAGATTTTTCTCAACGATCGCTAAAAAACGAGAAAAGATGAAAAAAGGTCCAGCTCACCTGGCTTCATGATCCCATATTGTTCTCAGTCCCAGTTATTAGCCAGCCAAGAGTGAATTTTCGAATTTTCAAGGGTACGGTAGACTAGCTAGTAGTAGTAGGGTCGAGTCTTTTCAATGGGCGGTAGTGCTGAATTAGTCTAGCTAGTACTCTCTAGTAGTCTAGCTACTAGTCTAGTGTTCTGGGATTGGATGACGGTGTACTTGACGATGAGCTCCTGAATAATACAGTACTAACATTTATGTATTCCGAGTCTCAACCAATTGTTGGTTGGTAGGTCCCATGAGAAATGTGCATCAGTCGAAGTAATGCTTCGTGTGGAGTTGCATCCAAATTGTCATTTTGTGGTATGGATATTACAGCACTCTTAGTTTTGGGAAATACACTGTTATGAGGACCTATCTGCTGCCACCTGATGGGATTGGAGTGCAGTTTAAAATTTCATACCTAGGACTATCATCTAAACTGATAAGGGAATGGGACGCCAAGCGTTGCTTTGTGGAGTTGTGGCTCATTTGAATCCAATGATACTTTCAAGTCGTTTTCGTTATGCTCTTAAAGTATTGAAGAAGAAAACGAAATCAAAAGTGTATTATTATTTTTTACATGTCGAAACCGTAATAGCGTCGTTTCAGTCCTCAAATATTAAAGTACAGGTATACTGGAATCTTCACTCGTAAGTTCGTTGGTGGGCAGGCGGATAGGTGATGAGGTGAAATTTTAAATGGAGAAAATCAGCAGATATTAAAAATCTCCAACACTTCGGGTCAAAGCAACCATCACGCTTGAGGCGACCTTCTCGTCATTCTCATTGGGGATTTGAAGAAAACTGGCATCCGTGCAGCGAACACTTAATTGACACGGCTTGGCATCGTTTAGATTTCGAAGGACATACTCACGTATTGCAGGTTTGGGATTTGATGCTTGTTGGCCCGCTGTCGCTTGTTGCTTGCGAATGGCATCCATAAAATGAGTTCGAGCCTGCAAATTCTTCAATTCAATAGCTTCTCCGTCGGCTTGTTTAAGAATGGTCTGAACGACAGCATATTGTCCAGGAAACTTATGAAGAAGCGACATAGCAAGGGCGACAATGACTTCTGCCTCGCTCAGCGAAGTACAAACAGCTTCACACGCAGCAATCGCTTCAATCGACACGAAGTTGCAAGAACTCCCAGCTTCGTTCACATGAAGCCCATTAAAGGAGCGCAAGGCGTTTCCAGCATCTTCAGCAAGCAACTGCAAGGCTTTTTCGGTTTGCTCTCGTAACGTTGTCAGCAGTTTTTTCACGACATCAATTTGTACAGTGTCTTTCGCGGAATTGACCAACAAAAAGTAAGCATTGGATAGGTTGACAGCCATAACCTGAGACATCAAATTGGCAGGATGCATGTTTTCAAGGTAGTCTAGAGCCATCTCAACAGTACTGAAAATATCAAACAAAGGTTTTTGGTCGGCAGCAGGGACGGCGGCTGCTTCGTCCCATGTGGAAGACCAAAAGTTTCTGGTCTCGTTGAGAATATGGATTGCTTCAGCGGCCTTGTCAAGCTTGATGGCAACAGAATCACTAGTCGCCAATCCACTGAGTAATGATAATTTGGCAATGTTCGTTTTATTGGAGGAATAATCCTCCAAAGGATTTCCTGGGTTCCCATACCACGTCACGAAGTCCTGGAAGATGGCACCGGGGTTCGCCGCTTTGAAAGCCTTCATGTCACTTAAAAGCCTTGGCTTTTGTAGTCTACAAGCAATCTCCAAACGCTTTTGGATTGGCACACGGGCGTCCTTGTGGGTCATTTCGGACCTAAAGTACTCTTCTGAAAGCATTCTTCGTCGTTCGAGAATAATGTCATCCGTTAAAGGCTCCGGTCTCTGCAAATATGGTGCATACATTTGATCTCCGCTGGCTACAAGGCTCCTGCCGTGTAGAGGACAGCGCGCTCCTTTTCGTTCGATTCTATGAACAACCGTCGTTGTTACATTTTGCATAAAAAGTGACGCCTGTCCTGGAAAAACACTAACGGCGCATTCTTCTGCGTCGAAAAACTCCAAAGACATGCTGTCAGAGCCAGTCGAGCCACATTCATCTATCGCCTCATCTTGAGTCAACAATTGTGTGGATAGCAGCCCGTCGATCAACGAACCATTCTTTCGACGGCTGTGTTGAAAAAGATCTTTCGGCAATTGCAAACTTTTCAAAGACGAAAGATTCGTTATTTTTCCTCCGTGCGTTGACTCCAAAGGCCGCCCCTTGCTCGGTGGTCCACCGAAAGTTTCCGATGACAGGCTCACCGAAGAGGTGGCTCTGGCGGGAATAGGGGAAGAGGAACCATCCTTTGTCGAGACTATTTCTTCCGAGCCTGCTTCCATATCATTGTTCAAGGAAGCGACTTCGCGCTCGCTCTCTTCGGAAAAAGAAAGTGTTCCCACCTGATTTTCCATAGAAGTTACTGCTTCGATGCCGATATTAAAAACCTGCGCAAGAACAAGGAAGAAAAGACACCACTGGTTAAAGAAATGCGAACAGACGACAGCTACCGCCAAAACTGAAAAACTGTTACCTGCAGCTTCTGACCGATCAAGCAGTGTTGGTCATCGGGATCTGGTTCGGAGCAATTCAAAAAGGCAGCAAGATCTGCCTTCACTCCAATTGTCAAGACTTTGCGACGTTCTGCCAAGACTTCTGGGGAATGATCCAAACCTGGAACAAAGTTCATCTGAGGCAGAGGCTCTCGTGCGTCCCATCGTTGCCGCAGCTCGCTACAAAAGGCGGACCAGACCATTGCCATCGAGCATGGTGTTTTTAATTTCGCCATGCGGGCAAATAGATCAGACAACAGTCGGCCTACAGGTGCCGCTTGAAACAACGGAGCCAATAGGGGGTGCTCGTTGGTGTACACAGACTGATCTGTAGAGCACAAATCTTCTGGCGGACTTGCAAATGCGTAGAATGAAGGACCGTTCATGACCTCGTTCACGATTGCGACAGCTTCCTCTGACGATATCATTTCTTCGGCACAGGTCAGCCAATCCATAACATCAACCAGGGTTTGAGTCGCCTCTTCTACTCTGGCTTCATTGGCAACGGCCAGAGCAGCTTGATTTCCAGCGAGATGATCCCACTCCTCAATAATATCTTCATCCCATAAAATATGTTGCAAAAGCGTTAATGGTGCCAGTGTGGAAGTCCGAATCATGCAAGCCAAGACACACCTCTGGTTTGTGGCCAACGTAGGCTCGAGGGCGCCATGATCCAAGAAGGTCTTTAGCTTAAAGTGGAACATTTTTTCTACATCTAAAAAGTCCACCAAGGAAGGATCATGGCCCGTGGGAGATGGGTAAGATCTAAGAGCTTGTACCGAACGAGAACCATCGCAGCCGATGAGAGTTTCCGATCTCCATATGGCAGTCGCGTAAATGGCCTTAATGGGATCTTCCGCAGGTCCCCACCCGTATGACGTTCCCTGCGCCTTTTCTAGCAAGTCCAGAGCCTTCCATCGGCATGCACTTTGATACCTCGACACTTCATCGAGATAGGTTGCTGCTGGTGTCGGCGGGAACATCACCCTTATCCAATCCAACCTTGAGGTTTGAGACTTTTGCGATGATGCTTTTTGATTCTGTTGCTGCTGCAACCAATACTCTTTAGGATCCAAACCACGCCACGCGCTTCGGTCCTCATCTCGACTGCTAGAATCGCCATTGGCAAACTTGGACCAAACATAAATATGCTTGGCTCCGCTCAATTCAACAACCGCAGTGTTGTCGCGTTCGCATTGCCGCATCAGCAATCGTCCCCAAGTGGAAAGACGATCGATAGGTCCTTCCAGCAAATTTGGATGTTCAACAACGTCACAACAAAAATTGGCGTACGTTTGAGCAGTAGGCAACACTTGTCCACTAATAATGCTTGGAGAATACTGGGCATTTTGGAGTGCGGCGTGCTGTAATTTAGCGTGACGGATGCGACGCTTGTGTTTCTTGGGCGAAAAGGTGAGCTTCGAGGATTTCTTCTTGCATTTGGGACTATTGGTTCCACATTGTTCCAACATGGCGGAATTGCTGATCACGAGGGGCTTTTCGAAGACTCGTGTGGCATCGAGCCAGGCTGGTAACGCTGACAGTGTTTCCTTGTTGTTTTGTGAGGTGTTGCTGGGATAAGCCCCCCAAAGCCCAAAGACGGGCAAGCAACATTGGCAATTCTGGGCGGCACAATTTAGAGCCGTCTGCATCCAGCTTACAAATAGTTGCGTCAAAACCCAACGTGCTTGTTTTGGTTGATGTCGACCGACCAGAGACATACAAAGCTGAGCCAGAGGAGCTGGCAAAGGACTGCCGGTGTTCTCATTATCAACAACATGGCCTAGATCCATCAATGGGTTGGTCGGTGTCAGGGTAATATGTTGTCCGATCCCAAAGAGCGTGGAAAAGTTGTCAAAGAGTGACTCGGACATGTGAGTCAGATCATTGAAATTTTGGGGTCGTTGCAAGGACTTGGGCAAGTGTTGATTGTAGGGTTCTTCTTGTTCTTCTTGTGGTGCACAGACACTGTGGGTGCTAATATCCATACTGCCATTAGCAGCATCGGTAGCATAGTTGTTCAGAGCTGAATTTTGCTGGAACATTTTGGCTAGGCTACTTAAGCATTCGTCGTTGCTCAGACTGCTTCGTCTGCTGGCACCGTTCGAAGACCGCTTCTTGCTTCGGCTGTTCTTCTTGGGTACTCCGCTGGCACCATTTTTTGACATGCTTTGCCGGCGAGACGACCGGGGAGCCCTACTGGCAGGGCCATCCCACAGAGCCAACTCGAGTTCCATTTGAACCGATTGTTGGTGGGGAAGCATGGCAACCCAGGTCACCTTCTCGGACCGTAACAAAGTCAGTCCGTTGGGATTGGTTGAGACGCTGAAGTGTCGATCGCAACCATCGTTTACGTGCCAGCTTCGCAGCAGAGACTCCACATCTCGTGCTAGTCGCTCTACAGCGGTACTGCAGGAATAATCAATGTAGTCTTCTTCTTCGTGAGAAGACGACATGGTGCAGGGAGAACAAGAACTTCCTTCGACAAGTCCTGAAAGATGAATAGGATTCTGCTTTTTGCTTGTATGGTATAATGTTTAAGTGAAAGACCAAACTAGATAGTTACAAGAGCGAGAAGAATATGTTGTTGTCACTCTGGTGATGCCCTCAACAAACAACAAGGATCTGTTCTCCACTTTGACGCGAAGAAGGGGAAAAAATGATCCATTGTGATCGACCCTACTACTAGTCTAGTCCTCTCTTGCATCACAACAGAGAGACAGTCGATGCAAAATAATAATAGCAGCTGGATTTAAATAGGGGAGGGAAGTCTTGCTATCTTTCCTCATTCAATGAAAGGTATCTTTTCATTGGATGAAGGGGCAGTAGGATTGTTGACCACGTACACCTTCATGACACTTATTCGCGTTAAACTCTTAAATACAGATCGCTGACATCCGGCAGCTTTGAATATTAGTTAGGGCTTAGGTTAATTTAGTCGAGAATCGGAACGTGATTGGAATTCGCTGCATCCAAGCAGTGAACCAGTTGATGTACCAGGGTACCTGCAGTGACATAGACCAAACGCAGCAGCAAGCAGTGATTGCGCAAACGAAGGTATGGTTTTAGTAATAATTGTTGCAGCAATAACACACAATCTCGTCGCAGTCAGCTTCTTCTATCCTCCATTCGCCTTTTTGTTTTGGTTCAAACCAGATTCCGCCCAGGAGTTTACCCGTGAAAACGTTTCGAGATGCACCTAATACCACGTTTGACCGCGGTTCAGAATCAATTGCAAAAGTGGTTACAGAAGAGTCGCGATTGAATATGAGACATTAGCGTGCTCACAAACCTTTCTTTTCAAAAATCGGTGAGCTAAGGTAATGAATACTCGAGTAGTTACAGTGAGAAAGGCTAGAACATTTCATCGGTATTCGCTGGAAAGCTACTACTCGGAGTACTAGCTATTCCGATTAAGAAACTAAGCTTTCCTTAGAGAACAACAAGAGTCATAATAGTAATACTATAACGTGCTGATTGAAAATGATATAAAGCGTTCCTTTTTCTCGTACACAGCCCCATATTCCGAGCTTACAACTCATTCGGAGGCAAAGGCAAGTCGGCATAAAACACATGATTGTCTTTGGACAGTGCCCACTTCAATTCCTCCATTGTGGGTTGATAATAGCTCCAAGCTACCAAAGCCGTTGCGCATATAAAGGAGGCTGAGATGGTGATTCGTTGACTCCAAGCACGAGCACGAATCGAAGCTTCTTTCATGGAAATCCCAATGTCGACCTCGGAATCGATGCTAAGCATGTCCACAAGAAATTTCTCCACAATCATTGATTTTCTTCGGAACAAAATTGCAAAATATCGCAGGACGAATGCAATGGCAAGGACGAAGATGTTAATTGTTCCCAAAATTGTAAGCTCGTGCACAACGGCCAAGCGAATGATGGAAGTATTGAACAATCCAAAACCAAATTTGGGAAACAGCGCCATGATGAATATCAGAACACTCGTGGCAGACACAAGGAATGCAACAATCAAATGCAATCGTATCAAAACAAAAATAGTGTGGACTTCGCCTAGTGCCTCAATGGCATCTAGTGCTTCGATTGCAGGGACCAACTTTTCCCGAATTCGACGAAGATTTTTAGACCGTTCGTTTTCGATTCCTCCCGCGACAACGGCGTCCTTTACGTGCGTCATGAGATCTCTATCGGCTTGCTCCTTAAAGTCTTTCCAAAAGTTCGGTGATTTTTGGATGGCTTCGGCCAGCGTCACGGAGTGCTGTTCTTCCGTTCTTCTTCCGGGACAGGGCTTGAAGAGGGCTTCGGCCTTGCAGTCGTCGTGATCTCCAATACCCTCGCCTCGATGTACATTCAGACCACATGTTTCACACTGGAATCCTTGTGACCATAATCCCACGAGAATACCATTACAAATATTGCAGTACGTCGGCGAAGCGTACGAATGTTCCACAAACTTGTGAGGCAACTCATCCTCTCCTTCTGCCCCTCTTTCAGCAGCAGCAGCAGCAGCAGCAGCAGCAGGATATGACGAGGGAAGAATATTGCTGATTATCTTCATACCCATTCCATCCTGTTCGAATTCTGTCTTTGCCGTCGTCGCTGTCACGGTCGCGGCCGCTTGATTTCGAGATTTTTCAGTCTTGTCCGTCGATGCTGCTCTTTTCACTTCCATACTCCCTCCAGGAGTACACGGTCTCGCCATCGCTTCGGCGTAGCACTTGGAATGCCTTCCTGGACCATCATGGTGCACCACAAGACCACAAGTCTTACATTGTTTACCTTGTGGCGGTCCCATCATTATTCTTCCAGTTAGAAGATCGTGGCAGACGCCACAGTACGGTGCTTTCTTGAAGGTTATGGTTTCAAAACAATGAGGCCGCTGCTTGCTATCCTTTGGAATCAAATGATCAATTGTAGGCGCGAAGGCGGATACAGACATTTGAAGATCTTGTTCCGGTGACTTTGTGGATGCATCATGAATCGCGGCCCTCTCCATTTTTGTTTTCGCCTTGCGTATCGTTGTATCTTTGAGATGAAGTAAAGTCACTTTGAGTAAGCTGACTGCGAAAGAAATAATGAAACGTCTATCTTCTTCCAGGATACAAACTGCTTAGCTTGTTTCGTGTTAGCAACAGTCAAGTCTGACATGAATAAGTTCAAGGAGTTACTGGCTCAGCCTTATCACACATTCCTCTGCAGCTTCTCTTGGTCGGACTACAATAGCTGATAGCTGATTATCTTTTTAGACCTTGCGCTAAAAGAATTCTTGAATACTACTGCAGGATCGACTGCATGCTGGGAGCGAGATGATCAGAGCCAGCCGAAGGGAACGTGAGACAAGGAGACCCGAAGCCGACGTCACCGGAATGACCCGAAATGCCCCATCCCGTCTCCCACTCAGAAACAGGAACACATCGGGAGAAATCGGATACGACTATTCCCACTTCGGGGAAGAAGATCCACACGCCAGGCTGCCGAA
>Ga0210025_1003422_pt1 | contig 14375 bp, 11 predicted proteins | sample CryGeyme20150102_FD_183989 | JGI IMG/M metagenome (GOLD analysis project Ga0210025, IMG submission 183989) | Groundwater microbial communities from Crystal Geyser aquifers in Utah, USA - Crystal Geyser metaG 2015-0102 (SPAdes) (version 2) | ecosystem: Environmental > Aquatic > Deep subsurface >...
TACTGAAAACATATTCAAAGTGGGTGGGAGTAAGTAACCTTAACTCCCGTGAAAATTGATTTTCACCCACCTTGGATAATTATATTAAGCTGATAAACGAGCACGGCCTTTAGCACGGCGATTAGCTATAACCTTGCGGCCATTCTTTGTCGCCATACGGGCACGAAAACCGTGTGAACGCTTACGCTTTAAGTTGCTTGGTTGAAAAGTTCTTTTCATGGCCTAGTCCTGCTACATAAGGTTGTTGTCACTTGAGCACAGTAGGCGCTCAAAAATGACGCTGAATAATAGAGATCACTTAGCATCTTGTCAATCAAACATTATCTTAAATCAAGCACTAAGCGCATATCTTTGCGTCTCGACTTAAAACACTGATGTTTTTTCATCATTCCAAGACTGCTTTGACAACATAAAGACAGGTAGAGGGGTTTAGTTGTAGCGTGCGCTAATCGTTAATTTGCAATTTGTATTGACGAATTCATCAACTGTAAAATGCAATAAAGTTAATAAAAAATCAGATTTCGTTAAATAAGTTTGATTTATCCACAGGTTGAATAGTAAATTCACATAAAATCATATTTTTCAATAGTCAGCAAACTACCTTTATGCATTAATTTCATAATTTATACAGCTGTCGGTTTTCAAAGTCATTCAATTTAGATGCCAGAATAATTATATAAAACAAATGGATATATGATTTATGTTTGATATACGGATTTAATTTCAGATCTTTGTTGCGTCGTCGATAGGAAAAACGAGATAATTCACAACCCTCGAAGCTAGGGCGCTGAATTTGTATAAAATTCGTCCTTGTTGAAGTTATCAATGTCTTCTTTGTTACTTCATAATTGTTATTAAAAGCCTTTATTGATTAAGGGCTGGAGTCAATTTTTAAATGTCGCTTTGGAATCAATGCCTTGAGAGGCTACAACAGGATTTACCCATCCAACAGTTTAGTATGTGGATAAGACCACTTCAGGCAGATCACAGCGATTCGCAGTTGACCCTTTTTGCGCCAAATAGATTTGTGCTGGATTGGGTAAGAGATAAGTACTTTACTCAGATTACTTCTTTGTTTAATGAACTGTGTGGTGCTGACGCGCCACAGTTGCGTTTTGAAGTTAAACGAGCTGAACCTCAATATTTAAAAACTAACCATGCGTTGGCTAAAACAGCGCAAAGTATAAAGCCAAGTATTTCGAACACGGTCGTTTCGATCAAAGAAAATTCTGCTGTAAATATGGCGAATGTGCATAAGAGTAATGTAAATCCAACTTATCGATTTGAAAATTTTGTTGAAGGTAAATCAAACCAATTAGCCAGAGCTGCAGCACAGCAAGTGGCAGACAATCCGGGTGGCGCTTATAACCCCTTGTTTATTTATGGTGGTACAGGATTAGGTAAAACTCACTTACTGCATGCTGTTGGCAATGGCATTATTGATAACAAAAAAGACGCAACAGTTGTATATATGCATTCTGAGCGTTTTGTTCAGGACATGGTTAAAGCCCTGCAAAACAATGCTATTGAAGATTTCAAACGTTACTACCGTTCTGTAGATGCCTTGTTGATTGATGACATTCAGTTTTTTGCAAATAAGGAACGGTCTCAAGAGGAATTTTTTCATACATTTAACGCGTTATTGGAGGGAAATCAGCAGATTATTCTGACTTCGGATAGATACCCCAAAGAAATTGTTGGTGTTGAAGATCGCCTGAAATCACGTTTTGGTTGGGGCCTTACGATCGCGATTGAACCTCCTGAGTTAGAGACTCGAGTTGCGATATTGAAACGTAAGGCATTGGAAAATAAGATATTTTTGCCTGACGAAGTCGCATTTTTTATAGCTAAGCGGCTTCGTTCGAATGTGCGGGAGCTGGAAGGTGCCCTCAACAGGGTAGTCGCTAACGCTAATTTTACTGGTCGGCCAATTACAATTGATTTTGTACGCGAGGCACTTCGAGACTTGTTAGCACTGCAAGAAAAATTAGTCACAATCGATAATATTCAGAAGACCGTTGCCGAATATTACAAGATCAAAATGGCTGATATTCTGTCTAAACGTCGCAATAGAAGTGTTGCAAGACCTAGACAAATGGCTATGGCACTGTCTAAAGAACTAACAAATCATAGTCTGCCCGAGATAGGCGATGCTTTTGGTGGTAGAGATCATACTACGGTGTTGCACGCATGCCGAAAAATTGTGCAGCTACGAGAAGAAAGTCATGATATAAAAGAAGACTATCAAAATCTTATACGTACATTGTCGTCATAAAAATTCACGAGTAAAAAGATGAAATTCAGCATCAGCAGGGAAAGTTTTCTCCAGCCACTTCAATTAGTTTCAGGTGCGGTTGAGAGACGCCACACCTTACCAATATTATCCAACGTTTTGATTAAAGTTAGTGAAAACTCACTGTGGTTGACGGGGACTGATTTAGAGGTAGAGTTGATTTCAAATGTTACCCTTGAGGGTGATTTTACAGAAGGTGAAATAACGGTTCCTGCAAAAAAACTTGTTGATATATGCAAGGGTTTACGTGAAGGAAGTGCAATAGATTTTGAAGTAGATGCCAACAAAGCACTAATAAAATCAGGGCGCAGTAAATTTAGTTTATCTACCTTATCTGCATCTGATTATCCAAACTTAGAAGATTGGCAGGGTGAGCTGGACTTTGAAATACCTCAGAGCGCACTGAAGCGCTTGATAGACAGTACGCATTTTTGTATGGCGCAACAAGATGTGCGTTATTATCTGAACGGCATGTCATTAGAAACGGAAGAGAATGTAATCCGTACGGTGGCAACAGACGGGCATCGTTTGGCTTTATGTCGTCTTGCTTATACCAATGCTACGTTGCCAAATAGACAAGTTATCATTCCGCGTAAAGGTGTTCTGGAAATATCGCGGCTAATTGAAGACAGTGATAAACGTGTAAAAGTGCAAGTAGGGTCTAATCATATTCGAATCTTTTCAACGGATTTTATTTTTACGAGTAAATTGGTCGATGGTCGTTTTCCTGATTATCGACGTGTGCTTCCGAAAGATGGTGACAAAAAAATTGAATCTGAAAAAGATATGCTGAAGCAAGCATTTTCGAGAGCTGCCATTTTATCTAACGAGAAGTTTAAAGGTGTGCGCTTAAATTTGTCAGAAAATGAATTGAAGATTACAGCTAATAATCCTGAACAAGAAGAAGCAGAAGAAATAGTCGACATAGATTATGCAGGGGCCGCGCTAGAGATCGGTTTCAACGTTGCATATTTAATCGATGTGATGAATGGTCTGAATTGTGAAAAAGTGCGGATAACTTTAGCTGATTCAAATAGTAGTGCTTTACTTGAAGACGCTAGTGATGACTCAGCACTATACGTTATTATGCCAATGAGGTTATAGCTCGCTCATCGACGGATTATTTTAATGATACTGGGCCTCGTCCAGGTTAGTAATTTTAGAAATCTCGATAACCTCACCTTAAAGCCTAGTCCCAGCTTGAATATAATAGTAGGCGCAAATGGTAGTGGTAAATCTTCGATTCTTGAGGCTATCCACTACTTAGGTTTTTCTCGTTCTTTTCGCACTAGTAAACACAAAAATGTAATTCAGCACGGTAAAGAAGAATTTACTGTGCATGGTAAGTTACAGATTGGAGCACTAGAACGCCGCTTAGGCCTGGTGAGAACTAGAGACGATGAATGTCTTGTTAGCATCGATGGGCTCAAGTCAAAGTCGACCGCAGATCTTGTGAGTCAACTACCAGTTCAAATTTTTACGCCACAGAGTTCAGAGCTAATTGTCGGCGCACCCAACTTAAGGAGAAAGTTTTCTGACTGGTTATTGTTTCACGTGGAACCTGAAATTAACCAAGTGTTTGCCAATTTTCGTCGATGCTCCCAGCAAGTAAATGCCATATATAAAAAGAGTTTTAGCTCAGGGATTAACTTTAACGAGCGAGAAATAGATTACTGGCTACTTCAATTTTGTGAGTTCGGGCAATACATAAGTCATAAACGAGAAACCTTACTAAATTCAGAGTTGCAAGAGCTAATTCTTTTCAATCTAAGCGCTTTTTTACCTGAGTTTTCCTTTGAAATTTCGTATTATAGAGGCTGGGAAAAAGACCTCAGTTTGTATGAATCCTTAGTTAAAAACGTAACAAGAGATCTTAAGAATGGCTACTTAGGCAATGGCCCACAAAAAGCTGATATTCGCATTAAAGTACGCGGATTGCCTGTCGAAGAAGTCCTGTCTAGGGGGCAATTAAGAATGTTAGTTGCAGCATTACAAATTGCCCAAGCTGAATATTTAAAGAAAAAGTTAGATAAAACAGTCGTGTTTTTGTTAGACGATATCGGTGCTGAGTTGGACGTGTCAAAGCAAGTGTTGTTTATTGATAAGCTACTAGCGACAGGGTCTCAATTATTTGTTACAGCAATAAGCGCAATCCAGCTAAGTTATTTAGATGGTTATAAAAATAAAAAAGTGTTTCACGTGGAACATGGCCAAGTGATAGAGGAGATTTAATCAAATGGCACAAGAAAATGTTTATGATTCTTCAAGTATCAAAGTTTTAAAAGGACTTGATGCAGTTAGAAAAAGACCAGGCATGTATATTGGTGATACTGATGACGGCACTGGTTTGCATCACATGGTATTTGAAGTTGTGGACAATTCCATTGATGAGGCATTAGCTGGTCATTGCAGTAACATCACCGTTAAAATACATACTGATGGCTCAGTTTCGGTGAAAGATGATGGAAGGGGTATTCCCACAGAAATTCACCAAGAAGAGGGCGTTTCCGCCGCTGAAGTTATCATGACAGTACTCCATGCTGGCGGTAAGTTTGATGATAATTCTTACAAGGTCTCAGGCGGATTACATGGCGTAGGTGTTTCAGTTGTTAATGCCTTATCCAGTCGTTTGGTGCTTCAAATCAGACGTGGCGGAAAACTACATGAACAGGAATACCAACATGGCGTACCACAGCAACCTTTAGCCGTAATTGGTGATTCGCAAACAAGCGGCACTAGTGTTCGATTCTGGCCGAGTGAACTTACCTTCACAGATGTCTTGTTTCACTACGACATACTAGCAAAAAGATTACGAGAACTTTCCTTTCTCAATTCTGGAGTGTGCATCATTCTGGAAGATGAAAGAGATGGTAAAAAAGACAAATTTGAATATGAAGGTGGTATCAAAGCCTTTGTTGAATACCTTAACCAAAACAAAACGCCAATTCATAATAAGGTCTTTCATTTCAATTCAGAAAGGGATGACGGTATTTCAGTAGAAGTTGCGATGCAATGGAATGACAGCTTTCAGGAGAATGTTTTCTGTTTTACCAATAACATTCCACAGAGAGATGGGGGGAGCCACTTAGCAGGCTTTAGGGGGGCTTTAACACGTACTCTCAATAACTACATGGAAAAGGAAGCCATTGCCAAAAAAGCTAAGACTACAACCAGCGGTGATGATGCCAGAGAGGGGCTAACCGCTGTTATCTCGGTCAAGGTACCTGATCCCAAATTTTCTTCACAAACAAAAGATAAATTAGTTTCATCAGAAGTTAAACCTGCAGTAGAAACAGTGATGGGCGAGAAGTTACAAGACTTCTTACTCGAAAATCCAACAGAAAGTAAGATTATCGTAGGCAAAATAATTGATGCTGCTAGGGCTCGAGAAGCCGCCCGAAAAGCAAGAGAAATGACTCGCCGAAAAGGCGCTTTAGATTTAGCTGGTTTGCCAGGTAAATTGGCAGACTGCCAAGAAAAAGATCCAGCATTATCAGAGCTTTACATTGTGGAAGGAGACTCTGCAGGTGGCTCTGCAAAACAAGGTCGTAATAGAAAAAATCAAGCTATTTTACCTTTAAAAGGTAAGATCCTAAATGTAGAAAAGGCGCGTTTTGATAAGATGCTGTCCTCTCAAGAGGTGGCTACATTAATCACAGCGTTGGGCTGTGGTATTGGCCGTGATGAATACGACCCTGAAAAACTCCGTTATCACCGTATTATCATTATGACGGATGCTGATGTCGACGGATCTCACATTCGCACCTTGCTACTGACATTCTTCTATAGACAAATGCCAGAACTCATTGAGCGTGGTTATATTTATATTGCACAACCACCTTTATATAAAACAAAAAAAGGTAAGCAAGAGCAATATCTCAAGGACGACGATGCCCTTACTAAATATCTTACTTCTATTGCATTAGACAGTGCTGCAATATACGTTAACGAAAGTGCTCCGCCAATCTCTGGAGTGAGTCTTGAGAAAATGGTTTATCAATATCAGACTACCACGGCCATGATCGACAGAATTAGCAGATTGATGCCGAAGGTCTTACTCAATAAGCTTGTTTATAGTGCGCAATTGAATATTGAAGACTTAAAGTCTGAAGAAAACTTAACTCAGTTTGCAACGACATATGTTGATAGTCTTACTCAAGACGAAATAGATGGCTCAACCTATTCGTATGTAATCCGTCATAATTCAGAACGTAATAATTACTATATTGCGATTGTAATACGTCAGCATGGCATCGATACAGAGTATGTTATTGACCAAGATTTTGTAGACTCTACAGAATACAAGCGCATAAAAGAGCTTAATTCGACTATCAACGGTTTGATAGAAAATGGCGCATATGTACAACGTGGTGATAAAACCAAACCCGTGACATCTTTTGTGGATGCGCTAGATTGGCTAATGGCGGAGTCTAAGCGCGGTCAGTATATTCAACGTTATAAAGGTTTGGGTGAAATGAACCCAAGCCAGCTTTGGGAAACCACAATGGACCCAAGCACGCGTCGAATGTTGCAAGTTAAAATAGAAGATGCAATAGGTGCAGACCAACTCTTTACCTGCTTAATGGGTGATAATGTCGAGCCCAGAAGAGCTTTCATTGAAGAAAATGCGCTTAAAGTTGCAAACTTAGACGTGTAGTTTATGTCTATATGTGATGTTTGATGAAACATAAAAGGTACCTTTAAGGTACCTTTTTTTTGCAGAGAAACCATGTTAAATTATTGTTTTATATAAATTTATTTCACAATAGTAAAAAACTATTACATTGAAAATATCATTCAATTGCTGAGCAAAGTGACTAAAACAGCGGGTGAACCAAAGCCAGAAAAATCAATACTAAATTTATAGAGACCTGTTTCCTGTGGGGTAAATCTAAAATTTTCATCGTTAGTTTGACAATTTGCACTAACGATTTTATTTACCTCTACTACCTGGTCTGAACGCAAGCTTGCATAACCACAATTTTTGTTCGGAGACCATGCCGCATCAGCAAACTTAAAATCATAAGGTTGTCCATCAGCAATTAATTCAATCTGTGTTGCATACACGCCATCTGCGATGGGTTGCAGTTTGTATTTTTCATCTGCTTCCCACCACGTGAATACTCCGCGCAGATACAAATCACTGTAGTCTGTCTGACTCGAAAAACTGTGTATTGCATTGGTGGCGCAACCACTGGAGAACAGGCAAACCATGGACATGAATATTATTCGTGTAAAATTCATTGTTATATCCAAATAACCTATTGATTTAGATAAGAAATATCGCCACAAGTCAGAAATAACCGTCTTAGTCTTGCTAGTGCCGATAAACGATTGTTTCTCACCGCTAAATCATCTGCCATAACCATCACATTCTCAAAGAAATCATCTATGGGTTTGCGAAGTTTTGCCAAAACTATCAACGCGTCTTTATAGTCATTCTTATCGACGTAGGCAGCAACCGCCGCTTCCGCTTGTTCAATCGCTGAGACTAAGGCCCGCTCCGAATCAGTCTCAAGTAGGTTGTGATGGATTTCTGAATGAACGCTTACAGAATTTTTTGCAAGTATATTGGCAACCCTTTTATTGGCTGCTGCTAAAGCAGGGGCTGATTCATTCTGTTTAAACTCACTGATTGCCTCAACCCTCGCAGCATAATCTGCAGGTCGAGTAGGGCGTATCTCAGCCACAGCTTGAATCACATCCACAGCTACATTTTGTTCTGCATACCAAGCTTTAAAGCGAGCTAATACAAAATCCACAACATTGGTGTTGAGTTCATCTACCCGAACTTTATCGCCAAACGTCGTAATCGACGCATCTACCAGACTTACCAAATCCAAAGGTAAACGATTCTCCACCATAATACGCAACAATCCGATTGCAGCGCGTCGTAGTGCAAAGGGATCCTTGTCACCCTTTGGTAACTGTCCAATCCCAAAAATACCAACTAAAGTGTCGACTTTGTCTGCTATAGCCAGAGCGATACTCGTTGGTGCACTGGGCAACTTATCGCCGGCAAAGCGAGGAAGATATTGGTCATTTAAGGCATTGGCGACTTCAGGTGATTCGCCATCATGCAAGGCATAGTGCATGCCCATTACACCCTGGACGTCTGGAAACTCCATTACCATGTTTGTCATTAAGTCTGTTTTACATAGTAGGCCCGCTCGCATTGCTGAGGCCTGATCGCCATCCAACATTGTTGCAACAAAGCCCGCTAGCTCAGAAATACGCTGTGTTTTATCGAATAGAGTGCCGAGTTGTTTCTGAAACAACACCGTTTTTAAACTTTCTAAATGTGAAGCAAGAGTAGATTTTTTATCAGTATTGAAGAAAAACTGAGCGTCAGCTAAACGTGGACGAATCACCTTTTCGTTGCCCGTGATCACCAAGCTAGGATTCGTGCTGTTTATATTACTGATGAAAATAAAATTAGACTTTAAATTACCTTCCGCATCAAGTAACGGAATATACTTTTGGTCACCCTTCATGGTGTGAATTAAGGCTTCCTTAGGCACCGCTAAGAATGATTTTTCGAACTCAGCACTCAAGGCAACTGGCCACTCGACGAGGGCTGTAATCTCTTCTAACAGGGAATCTGATAGATCAGGGGTGGCCTCTAATTGTTTAGCCAGTTCAATCACTTGCTGACGAATGATTTCTTTTCGTTCAGTAAAATCAGCAACTACAAAGTGTTCACGTAAACGAGGTAAATAGTCGTCTGCATGCTCTAATTGAAAACTTGTTTCACCCTGAAAACGGTGACCAAGTACTGTGTTTGCAGAGCTTAGTCCTAGTACCGAGCCATCAATCAATTGATTACCGTGTAGCATTGTCAGGGTGTGTACCGGGCGAATAAACTGAGTGCTACCTGCTCCCCAGCGCATTGGCTTGGAAATAGGCAATGCCAGTAATGCAGCTTCAACTAATTTAGGTATCAATCCGGCAACACCTTGCCCGGCTTTTGTACCCTGATAATACAGCCATTCACCTTTGTCAGTTTTTAAGGTTGTTGTATCAGCTATATCGATATTATTCGATTTTGCCCAACCTAGCGCAGCAGGTGTAGCCTGGCCCTCACTATTAAACGCTACGTTGAGGGAAGGGCCTTTAATCTCTAATGTTAGGTCCTTCTGCAAATTTGCCAATGATTTTACACACAAGGCAAGGCGCCTTGGAGAGGCATACCATTCAACTGTATCAAAGGTAAATTGAGCATCACTAAAAGCAGTTTGAATGTTTAGTGCAAACGCACTGGCTAACTTAGTCAATGATTTTGGTGGTAATTCTTCAGTACCAATTTCAATCAGTAAATTATTAAATTCCATGGTTTACTGCTCCTTACTGCACATAGGAAAACCTAAGGTTTCTCGCGCTTTATAATAAGCCTCAGCACAGGCCTTTGAGAGTGTACGGACTCTCAATATATAACGTTGCCTTTCGGTCACAGAAATAGCATGTCGCGCATCCAGAAGATTAAAAACATGTGACGCTTTCATCACTTGCTCATAAGCGGGTAGGGGTAGATTTTTTGTAATCAATAATTGCGCATTTTGTTCGTACTGATCGAAATTCGTAAATAACGCGGCTACATCTGCATATTCGAAGTTATAAGTAGATTGCTCAACTTCATTCTGATGGAATACGTCACCATAGCTTACTTTGCCGAGTGGACCATCTGTCCACACGAGGTCGTAAATACTGTCTACGCCTTGAATGTACATGGCCAATCGTTCTAAGCCGTAAGTTATCTCACCGGTTACTGGAGCACATTCTAAACCTCCAACTTGTTGGAAATAGGTAAACTGTGTGACTTCCATGCCGTTGAGCCACACCTCCCAACCCAAACCCCAAGCGCCAAGAGTGGGGGACTCCCAGTTATCTTCCACGAAGCGGACATCATTAGCTTGCAAGTCAAATCCAAGCTCTTTGAGTGAGTTGAGATAAAGTTCTTGTATATTTATAGGTGACGGTTTGAGCATGACTTGAAATTGATAGTAATGCTGAAGTCGATTAGGGTTCTGGCCATAACGTCCATCAGTGGGGCGACGACAGGGTTGCACGTAGGCGCTACTCATTGGCTCAGGACCAATTGATCGCAAGAAAGTCATGGGGTGGAATGTGCCTGCTCCCACTTCCATATCTAGAGGTTGGATGATCACACAACCTTGTCTAGCCCAATAGTCTTGTAGTGCCAAAATTAGGCCCTGAAACGTTCTACAATCAAACTTCTGCATCTTCCTCTGCCATAGCTGTAAAAATATAAAAAACGGCTGCAAGTATACCTTTTGTCGATGGTTGAATGTAGGCTAAATAGATTGTTAATTCTGAATAAAACGATAAAAATCGGATTTTTTATGGCAATTGAACGTTGTGCATGGGTAAACAATGATGAGCTATATCAACAGTATCATGATGAAGTCTGGGGTAGGGCGGTGTTTGATAGCCAGACCTTGTTTGCATGCTTCGGTCGAATTCGATCACCCATTTCGTTTTAATCCGATCACTGATTTCGGTTTAAAGCGATCACCCGTTTCGGTTTTATCCGATCGATTTTAGCCCTTTCCGAAATCAGTGATCGGAATGCCGAAATAGCCTTCTTTTTCTAGTGAAATCAATTGGTAAGCTATGACTTAACGTCAATGTTAAGGAAATACGCTGCCATGCCTAGAAAGAGAACTGAAATGAGAAAAGTAAAAGACGTCCTGCGCCTCAAGTTCGAAGCAGGATTGAGTCATCGAGATATTGGCAAATGCCTTAACCTTGGCCCTGCCACGGTCAGTGAAGTCCTCACGCGATTTAAATCCAGTGATTTGTCATGGCCTTTGCCAGATGATTACAGCGATAAGCAATTAGAAAATACGCTTTACACCACGGCCGTTGCTAAACGTAACAAACGCCTCCCTGACTTTATTCAAATGCGGGAAGAGTTAAAGCGTAAAGGAATGACCAAGTTGCTGCTGTGGCAAGAGTATTGTAGTGCGGATACCGACACGGCCTATGGCTACACGCAATACTGTGAACATTATCAACTGTGGCTTAAAAAACAAAAGCGTAGCATGCGCCAGCATCATATTGCGGGTGATAAGTTGTTTATTGATTACTGCGGGCCGACGGTGCCGATTATCAATCCCAATACAGGCGAAATCAGCTACAACGCCCAAATCTTAGTTGCCACCTTAGGCGCAACCAATTACACCTACATCGAAGCGGGGCGCTCGCAAAAGCAAGAAGACTGGATAATGGCGCACGTTAGAGCCTTCAATTATATTGGCGGTGTGCCGCGTTTGCTGGTGCCTGATAACCTAAAGTCAGCCGTGACAAAAGCCCATCCATACTCGCCCACGTTAAATGAAAACTATGCCCGCATGGCAAGACACTATGGCACTGCCATCATGCCAGCCAGACCTTACAAACCCAAGGATAAAGCCAAAGCAGAAAACGCGGTACTGATTGTTGAGCGCTGGATACTCATGCGCTTACGTCATCATGTGTTTTACACACTGTTTGAATTAAACGCCCACATTAAGGTGTTGATGACTGACTTAAATAATCGTCAGCAACGCATGTATCCAGGCTCACGACAACAGCAGTTCGAGTTGCTGGATAAACCCGCACTTGCCCGTTTGCCCGCCTATCCTTATGAATACATCGACAGTAAACGGGCTAAGGTTGGCCCTGACTATCATGTCTTGTACGAGAAACATGCCTACTCGGTGCCACATGTTTTAGTGGGTGAAACGGTGACATTAGAAGCCAGCGCAAACATCGTGTGTCTCTACCATCATAATCAGTTAATCGCTCAGCATACCCGTAGCCACAAGGACGGTGGCTTCAGCACCCTTAAAGAGCATATGCCGAGCAGCCATGTGAAGCAGCGCTTTGGCCCTGAGCGCTTATTAAGTTGGGCAGAGAATATTGGTGTAGGTGCCCGCGCGGTGGTTGAGTGGCATATCCAAAGCCGCGCTCATCCTGAGCAGGCCATTAAAAGCTGTTTAGCCATCTTGCATTTAACCAAGCAATACGGCAATGCACGGGTTGAGGCAGCATGCCAAACCGCATTGTTACTCGACAGGCCGCATAGAACGGTGGTCGTCAATTTACTCAATAACCATAAAGAGCAAACCCATCACCCCATCGAGCAGGATGAAAGCCCCGTTACTCACCACAATATCCGTGGACAACACTACTACCAATAGGAAACACCATGAACTTACCCGCACTACAAGAACAATTACGCTCACTGCGCCTTGGGCACTTCAGCCAAGCGCTAGAGCAGCAACAATCCCACGTGACGACCTATGCAGAAATGAGCTTCGAGGAGCGCCTAGGGTTATTGGCGCAACATGAAATACTGTGTCGGCAAAATACCAAAATCAAGCGGCTCGTCACACAAGCTAAAATGCGCTTAGACGCCCATGCCAGTCATATTGATTACCGCGCAGCGCGAGGACTACGTAAAGATAAAGTCGCCACCTTACTCAATGGCCAATACTTACATTATGCCCACAACATCATTATCACAGGTGCCACTGGCTGCGGCAAAACCTACCTTGCCTGCGCCCTTGGACAACACGCTTGTGGGCAACATCATACGGTCAAATATTACCGATTAGGCCAGCTGCTGGATGAACTAAACATCGGCCATGCTGATGGCAGTTATCGCCAGCAACTCGCTCTGCTCGCCAAGAAAAAACTCCTGATACTCGATGACTGGGGAATGGAAAAACTCAGCACTCGGCAAGCTAACGACTTATTAGATGTAATGGAAGACCGTTACCAAAACGCCAGTACCATTATTGCCAGCCAAATTCCTGTTGCAGATTGGTACAAGCTTATCTCAAACCCGACCATAGCGGATGCACTACTTGACCGACTATTACACAACAGTCATCGAATAGAATTAGCGGGAGAATCAATGAGAAAACTAGACCAATCCGATCACTTGGGGTAAAAAGACAGTAGAGAAAAAAGAAGGCTATGACGCGATCGGATAGAACCGAAATGACTGTCTGTTTTCACCGAAATACGCATTTTTCGCCATATCAACCTCCAATACCAATATTTGATATAATTTGGTATCAAAAACATAACAAGTCAATTAAGACAGACAAAAAACCGTTGCCTCCTGCTCCTGATGACCTTTTCCCCAATTTTAAACCATCAACTTATTGATATTTCTCATTAGCCAAATAGTGTCGAAAGTTCAACATTAAAAACGTGTCCCGAAGGGCCATTGATCAGCGCTATCAAACCGCATGAGGCAGTCTCACAGCAAGCGGGCGAACACCTGAGAATTTACTATTTTTTGCCTTTTACCATGCCCCAACCACAACGCATTTTTCACTTCATGAACATTTAACATAAAAAAGTTGCATCTACTTTGGCAAGTGGATCGTTTGGCTTGAGGACAATGAACAACAACCAAGAGGAACATGTCATGCTCAAGTCAAATTCTAAACTCATGCTGAGTTTGTTGGCTACTGCCGTAATAGGGCAATTAGCCCATGCATCTAGCCACCGTGAAGCACCAAATATCACTCGTTTTCCTACCCTTGATTCTACTGACTTTTATGCCTTCAATAGTTATGAAGAGGGCCGTGGTGACTATGTCAGTTTGATTGCCAACTATATTCCCTTGCAAGATGCTTACGGCGGTCCGATTTATTTCGCGATGGATCCTGCTGCTGTTTACAGCATCCACATCGACAATGACGGCGACGCCATCGAAGACTTAACGTTTCAGTTGCGTTTTCAATCGATGTTGGCCAACGACAATCAGGGCATTGAGTTGACGGTGGGGCCTGAAGGCAACCAACGCACAGTGGGCGTGCCACTCAAAAATATTGGTGGGATCTCAGCGGCAGATCAAGGTGCCGCCAACTTCAGTGAAGCCTACTCGCTTACCTTGGTGAGTGGTCCAGAGCGCACTGGCAGCGCTACGCCCTTACAAAATGCTAGCAGTGGCATGGACAGTTTTCATAAACCCTTGGATTACATCGGCAACAAAACCTTTACCGATGCGGCCAGTTATGAGGCCTACGCCAGCAGCTTTATCTATAGCTTTGCCCTACCCGGT
>Ga0210025_1003426_pt1 | contig 14371 bp, 11 predicted proteins | sample CryGeyme20150102_FD_183989 | JGI IMG/M metagenome (GOLD analysis project Ga0210025, IMG submission 183989) | Groundwater microbial communities from Crystal Geyser aquifers in Utah, USA - Crystal Geyser metaG 2015-0102 (SPAdes) (version 2) | ecosystem: Environmental > Aquatic > Deep subsurface >...
ACTACTACTACTACTACTACTACTACTACTACTACTACTACTACTACTACTACTACTACTACTACTACTACTACTACTACTACTACTACTACTACTACTACTACTACTACTACTACTACTACTACTAGCTAGTACTTGCTCGCATGTTCGCTCTTCATAATATTGGCTCGTGCTATAAGCAACACTAATACAATGCTTTTACAATCATTGACCATCGTTGCTCGGTGCACCTTCTGCACAAGCTAGGGAGCAGAAAAGCTGAATAATTCTTTGTACTCTTTTAGTGCACTTTTCCATGGTGAGTTTTTAATAATAAAGACAGATAGATAGATACCTGCAGATACCTCCTATGATAAACCTCGTAGCTACTACTACTCTACTGCTTTTAGCTGCTGTACCTGGTAGCGGCAAGATCCCCAGGCCTAGAATTGTTTCAACGATAGAGTTAGAGTGAACACTTCATTTTTCGGCCAACAGAAAACCAGAACATCCAATATCATAGACGAAAGATAACGTCCCCATCCGATGATCTGCCGACGAATACTTAAAAATAAATAAAACGAATCAGCTCACACAATGAAAGTCATACCAAACTTTCGTGTGATTTCTTAGCGGTTTCTGATGACAGCAATAGACAAAAGACAGGGTCACATTCGCAAGCCCTAGGCAGATTTTTTCTTTCCGCTAATGCTCTGTCAATGTGAATAATCATCTTTTCACTATTATACCTCAGTATCTACTACTACTGGTACTAACTAACATAGGCATGGCGCGTCAAGGTAAAATGCGCTTGAAGCTTTTTAACAAACACCAGCGTCTGCATGACGATGATCCTGCCGAGCCATTGAAATCTAGCAATGCTGCTACTGCATCCAGTTCCAGAAGTTCTTGGTTTAATCGCAACAGTTTCAAGTCAACCACCAGGAAACAGCAGCAGCAACAACAACAACGGCAGAGCCACAATGATACGTTTCAGACGGTAGACACTGACGACTCTGCTGTAAATCAACAGTATGCTCGCAACGAATCTGCAGAACCAGAACTATTTCCAGGTCTTGTAGTAGAAAACACAATCCCTGAAGAATTGTTGGTGGTCAAAACGGTTGCTGCTGCTGCTGCTGCTGCTGCTGCTGCTGCTGCCAACGTTGAAGAATCTTCTCTCGCAGAATCGTCACTCGCAGAGCTCCAGATCTGGCAGGACTTTGTGGACGACGCAGCTGATCCTAATACGGAAGGAGTGGAAGCCAGTGTTGTTCCAACAAACAAGTCCAGCAAAAATGATGCCATCTCTAAGGCAGACAATGTGACAGAAGATCCCTTTTCATCCATTCGAGTGACACCGTTTGAAAATCACGGGGAGCGAGAAGTTGATCGCAAAGCAACTGAAGCCTCACCGAGCCCTCAAGACAAACCAGTCATTCCTTCCATAAAGCCTTTTCCAGCCTTTGGGCAGCCAGCCTTTGGAGAACCTACCGAGCCATCCATTGAAATACATAATCATTGTATGCCATCAACAAAGTCGCGGTCTATGAAGGAACAGTCGAACTTCGAAATAGAATTCCTTGTTTCCTTTCCTACTGTGGAAATTCCTCTTTTGACCGAAACAACGTCTCAAGTAAACAAGGCAGCGGCTCTGTCAGACGAAGAAATGACCTCAACATCGAACAACGACTTGTGGAAACCTTCACCGCCCGTCCTGAAGACCAAATCCGTTCTTCAGAAGGCGACGAATCTTGCCACTGATACTAGTCAATCGAAAATTGTGAAATCCGCGGATTCTTCAAAGCCCAGCACTGAATCCTGCCTTGAAATCGGAGACAACATTTACCTACTAAATCGCCAGGGTTCCAAAGATTCAAATCACATCATGGCTCCGTCTTTGGTCAGTCGGCACAGAACAATGTCAACGACGCCAATCGTTGAGAGACGAGTATTGCCAACGAAAACCACAGCAAGCAGTGATCATTCTGTGGGCCATGCTTCCGTTTCCATCGAATGGAGTTCATCAGACTTGGAATGCGACAAACAAGTGAATGCGAAAGCACAGTGTTCCAAAGCCCAGACAGCATCCTCTTCTAGCTCTTTTGATAGCTCTAAGTTATCATGCTCCTCTTCTAGCCAGTACAATCATCGCTGTGACAAGATTTCCATCGTCACCACAAAGGATCATCTCACGTTGCCAGATTCGGCAGATTCGTTTGAAGAACCAGTCATCAATGGGACAGACATAACAAAAGATGAAGTGGAGTACCATGATCGTGAGGACGAAGTAGTGCCTCCTTCAAAAGAAGTTCTCGAATGCAATAGCAATGATGACTCGGCATCAACTCAATCTGGCTCTTTGGGCCAGGCTGGTGATAAATACAGAGACGAGGCCCCTGGCGTCGAAGAAATGAAAGAGGACAGTACTCTTTATCCATTGAGCACCAGTACATCAATGGAAAACCAGAAGTTGGCACTGGTGAAGCGAGTTAGCAGTGTTGGACACGCGAGCTGTAAGATGGAATTTCTTTTTGCTTATCCCTACATGGAGAATGCTCCTTATTTTGCAGCGAAACTAACCACTTCTGTTTTTTGCAGTGTCAAAGTCGGTGAATTCGCAGACCATGACACCAGTTCGCCAGAACAATTCTAAAATTTACGGTGCCCAGCAGAAAACTCTGTTGAATGGCAATGGAGAGTATCTTTTTCCTCCTAATCTGTCCGATGATGAAGTAACGTTAGCCGAATCTGAGGAAAATAGCCAGCGTCGTGATCTGTTCACTCAACAGGGACTGGCTCCAAAGCGAATTGTGCGGTCGTTTAATAATACTGCAATGAGAAACGCAACCTTGGACTATGGTCCTGACATCCGCCCTAGCGTATCGGAGGGTAACGGTGAACATTTCAATGTTTCTTGGTTTAATAGCAATCAGGCGCGAGTGGACTGGCCAGATGACGACGCAGACGACTATCCTGCTGCCAGGGCTCACAGAAGTATGAGCGAAAGTGTTATTTCAGACTCTGATAATTCCCAGGACGCATCGTTGCCAAGCTACTTTAAGCAGCGAGCGGTCGACATGGCTAGTCGCCGAAAGCAAGCACGAGAACTCCGGAGGGAGGGCTCTGTCTTTGTGGACGAAGAAGAGGTCATCCGAATCCCAGGCACCCCATTTGGCTTCAAGATGGGGAAGCTGAAGGATCTGGCAGCCGACTTAGACTGTTCTTGCTTCGCAGCTCACAGATCTGGAGAGGATTACTCGGAAGGTGGTTTTCGCCGGAAGGACTTTACCTTTGACGACGATGATGAAGACGAATCTCTTTTATCTGAAGACGGCAGTACCTATCCAACCATGGGGCCTTCACGCACCCTTTATGACGACAAGTGCGAACAGGCGCTCAAGTGGGCAGACGAGAATTTTCTTTGTGGCAAATTCTAAGTCTTGCCATCGAAATCGTTCTGTTTGGTGTTCAAGCATCACTATATGAATACGTGTAACGTTACAAAAACACTTTAATGGCGGCCAAGACTTGTTATGACATATTAGAAAGAGTTTCTAGCATCATTAAGATGAGAAAAGGTATCCAGTAACTGCGTGATCGTTTGCTTCTTTTCGTGTATCGAAAATAAGTTGCGCCTTTTCTGATTGTGACGTCGACCCAGCCACGACGAGGAGAGGCAACAAGTGTTCTTCTCTCGGATGACACATTCTGGCACCTGGTGCCTCTTCCCAGTCCTTAAGCTTGGACAAATCGTGGTCTTGAATGATGACTTTGTGGAGCCAATCGTTGAATTCGAGAGCTGCCCGGTGGGTCGTGTCGGATGGATTGAAAAAAGCTCCCATATTGTGAAAGGTGTAGCCAGATCCTAGGATGAGAATTCCCTCTTCGCGTAGGGGTTGTAGAGCTCTACCAATGGCAATATTTCTTTCGACGTCCAATGATTCATGCAGCGAGACGCAGACCACCGGGATATCCGCCTGTATGGTGATGGACAGCAGGTTTTCCAACCCAAAAAGTTAGTTCAGACAGAGAAAATTGCTTGTAGTGAATCGATTTTAATCTAAAGAAGAAATGCTTGAAGAACTTACCTCTGGATACATGAGTAGGAGTGGAACAAATACTCCGTGATCAAAGCCTCGTTTTTCATCCAGCTCGCTTGTTAAGCCTTGTTTCTGCAATTGTCCCTGGATTCTTGACGCCAGTTCGGGATCGCCCTTGGCAGGATATTCGTAGTTGTAAGTTTCGGCCGGAAAGCCACCATAATCGTACAACATTTTTGGAGATGGCGATGAAGTAATTTTGATAGGATCACTTTCAAAATGTGCACTCACAACGACGATAGCTTTTGGTTTGGGAAAGAGTTTCACAACATCCTTCAGATGCGACGCAATATCGGGTTGCCTGCCCAGAAGAGGAAGAGGACCTCCTCCATGGTTCACAAAGAGAGCCGGGAAAATCGCTTTTGCAACAGTCATGACTGCCCTTTCTTGTGCTTTGATACGATAGCTTTATTAATGTAATCAATTTGAAAGACAAGAAGCAGAATGAAAGTTTAAGTTCACATCATTCTGTGAAGCAAAAAGATGATTAAAATGTTGAACGTTTGGAACTCGTTCTACTTGATTCTACACTGTTCTCGGCGACTCGAACTCTATCGTGGCAAAGATTTTTTTTGCCGAAATGAGAAGGTAGGTCTCTACCCGTAGTAGTCTACAACTCCGAGTACTAGTAGCAGTAGCTAGCTAGAGTAGTAGTAGTAGGTCTAGTTGTTCATTGGAAATAGCAGAAGGATAGATAACAACAACATTATTATTTTTGGTAGAGGTCTTTAGTAGTGTAAAAATCAAGGCAATGGCTGCGCTAGCACTGCACAACCCATTTCAGACAATTCTTTCTGGCGAAAATTCCTCTACCGAGAAGCATCAGAATGTGTTTCATTGAATTCAACCATTGTCTACCTGTGCAATAAAAAAAAATTGAATATCAAATTAACGGGGATCACAACTATGGCACCCGCAGGGCGCCAAGGTTACTCGAAGGCAACCATTGGCACCCCGAAGGGTGACAGAGTTGATCACAACCTGACCACACCCTCCATGAAGGAGGATAGGATCTGCTATTTAAATTGGGTGACACACACCCAGGGTTTGAGTTACAATTGGTGGGTTGTGGAAGTTGGATAGACTTTGTTTATTGTCTATTTTACAGTACCAAAGGAATTCCAAACCAAATTCAGAACTGATAAAAGAGGATCTTCGAACATTTCTTTCTATTCTGCGCAGAAAGCTTTACAGTATAATCCCGATCAATGCGTTCTTGCGTCACACACCGTCGTGAGATCTTATCATGTGTTTCTATACTTGAGGTGTGTTATGTGTTCTGTAAAAAAGCCGGCTTGGCAGCCATTGAAGTGATGATGTCGGACAAACCACTATTTTTTATTTTTTTCTAATAGAACAGTCCCTTCTTCATTTGATGAACGGGCATTTCCAGTTTCACGACTCTGTTGGCACTAGAACTGATAGTGTTGGAAGCAAGCAGGCTCGAAGAGCGAATGGCTCCCGTGGAAGCAGAAGGAGAAGCACCACCAGCAGCATTGAGGTATCCGTAGGCCTGAGGTTCACACGCTGTGCTCAAAAGCGCTGCCACAGAATCCACTTCTCGTTTCATGACGCGAGACATGTCGTTTTCAATGTTTGGTACGAGAACCTTGCTGATCATTTGTCGGAGAGCCATGTTTTGTGATTTGGTGCAATGTTTTGTTTTTTAATCTTGTGGTATTATTTACTAAAAATAATAATGCCAATTACTTTATCGTATGGTTCTGTATGAAGAGTATTTTTTCGTGTGCTGCAAACAAACATGGGGAGCCGGAGTCGCTCCTAAAACACGAGCGACGATTGCATTGGACCACCACGGAAGCATTTCCAAAAATAATAGCAACTGGAAAGGACGACGTGTCGAACGTTGTTGATGAGGTGGTGTTCTAGAAAACGTGCGAAGAGCGATATCGCCTTACGTTTACCTCCAACCTTAATGAATTTTTGATCAGCTCATATATCCATAAAAAAGTCAGAGCTCTACTACTAGCAAAACAAGGAGGGCTTCGTTCTCAATAATAGTTTTGCCTTCGCAAGCCTGGAAAAATATTTACTTTAATACCTATATTCACATCAGTCCCATTCCCTCGTACAGTATCATTCAACCAGCCATTTCACTCGTGCAAGCAATGGCATGCAGCACGCAGTAGCACAGAATGAGAAAAAAAGAGACAAAAATACAGCTTTAGACTACATGCGCATTTGAACTCAGCAATTTTGCGGGGAATAAGTCAGTAGTATTGATTGGCGGCGGTCGTTTGTTGTGCCTACACCATCATGTATGTTGGCGAGACAGGACGTTCTGTGTTGGAGGATATAATGTCCAGCGTTTGCAAATTGACAGGGAAGTAAAAATTGGGTCTTGCACAAAATGAAGCATTCCAAGAACAGTTCAATTGTAGAGAAAACAGAACATAGAGACTTCTACAGGAAATTAAATATAGTACTACAGAAATTTGTTTGCATAAATATTGGAGCCCCTTATTTTTTTTTTAAAATTGAAACAACAAACCTGCAATGATGAACAAATACGGTGCATCACCTAGCTGGAAGACTTGCTTGCTTACACGAGTGTGTATTGTGGATAGATAGTGGAAGAGTTGCTAGCTACGTGGTTAGTAGTAGCTTACTCGTCACCTTCATCAATCTTGGGAGCCAAGTAGAATTTGACGTAACCAATGTCGTCAATGGGATATTCGACCACAACGGGAACATCGGGACTCATACTGATAATAACTTGCTTACTCAGTGCGGTGGCTTTTGTGAAAAAGTTGAGGTATCGCAAGGCGAAACTGAGTTCGACGGGTTCTTCCATATCAATGACAACCTTCTCTTCGTCCTTGTCCGAGTCTTGGGCTCGTGTTAGAATATTTCCAGTTCCGATGCTTCCAGCGACTGTGAATCGGACTCCTTCCTTGGTAACGGAAATAGTGCACGAATCTCCGAGGACTTGCAAATCACGAACGATGCGCTGGAATTCTCCGGCAGGCATTTGCACTGTGCACTTGTAGGGAGTGTCCGGAATTCCGAGAGCTTCATTTTCAATTTCCATGAGTTTCAGTTCTGTCGTTGTTTGTTGTTGGTAGGTAGATAGTTGGGCGCAAAGACGGCAACAATTATTAGCACGAGAAAACTACGGTAATTACAGCACATTAAAATCAAATCCACTTTTGAATAAACCATAGGAATTCCACGGATCAAACTTACCGAAATCAGCAATTGCTCCATTTCCATTGCCTTCAAACATCAGGGTGAGGTTATCCGGTTCGTCTTCGGCCTTGAGGACAACCTGATCATCCTTGCCCATCATTTTGAAGATCTTGGCCATATTTCCGCTGTTAATTCCCAAGGAGAGAGGTCGGTCACACCGATAGTGATCAAAGGCTGCAGCTTGGAGACTCACGGCCACGAGGGAGACATGAGAACTGTCCATGCACTGGATGGAGACCTCCTCCTCCGAACAATCCAAATTGGCATCGTTCACGAGATCCTTTACGGCCTCGATAATATTCTTGAGGATGTGTCCTTGTAACAAACGTGCTTCAAACATGATGATGTGTTGATGATGTATTGGTGGTGATTAGAAGGTTGGTTGGTAGAAGATGTAAGACGACGGGAAAGATAAAAAAAAGGAGAGTGCTTGATGGAAGGGCGTAAATTGTGAGGAGGACGAAGATCGAAGCAGCCGCAAAAAAATGCAATGAATGACAGCAACAGAAGAAACGAGCACTCCAAACCCTTTTTCTTCCCGCCAACGCCGGCAACGAGCATTGTTTTTTCAGGCGCGCCATGAATGAATACACCCGGGCATCGTATACTTCCCAGCTGAAACATGACTACCAGGTACTAGCTAGCTACTCGGAGAAGTAGTCTACTAGTGTACCTGGTACTCTATTTTTTTTACTAGCTAGACTAGCATTTATTCTTTTGTTGTACTCGGAGTAGTACTAGTACTTCGTACTACTAGTCTAGACTAGCTAGTACTCTGTTGTGTAGTACCCGTACGGTACCACTTTGAGTAGGTCTTCAGTAACAAGAGGCAATCCATAAACTAGGAACAGACACAAATAATGAAATAATATTATGATCGGGAAGTATTGGAAATGTCATCCAGAAGGAAACCTGCACCAGCTCCGATCATCAAGGAAAGCTGCGCCAGCTCTAGACCTGGTTGACAGACACAGGGGAGCATCTGTATTGTGAGGGTATGGACTTGTTATCTGTCACCTCTTTTTACAATGATCGAAACAAGAAACTATTGTAAAGAAGTACGAGTAGACTGCTCGGAATATGTATTTATGAAATAAAAATTACGTCCATTGGCAAACACCACAACGTATTCAGTCCTGTAAATTCACCATTGATCCACTTTCTCCATTTGAAAAGAAAATGAAACCTTTCCTTCTAAAAAAATCCTTTCCGACATTTCCCCCTTTAAGAACAAAATACATGCATCACTGATTCAAGACAATAATTGTGGCGTTTGGTTTCGCTTCCGTGGATTTTTGAGTGTGATGCAAATTGATTTCTATTCCAACAGTCACTGGCATAATCATCGTATGGGTGTCAATTTACACCGTCACTAGAATATCATCTCTTGTTGTTCCATTTCCTTTCCTATCTCGGTCACAAATGTTTTTAAAATATGCAAAGCAAGTATTCGTACGTTTTTTCTCTCTCCTTGCTTGTTGGGTTTGGCGACAGTGCCTTGTAGCCAACAGAACCTCTCTTACACCTTTCCAGCTCCTTGTTTGGCGGCATAATACTTTTTCCGAATGGGCTTGACGAGCACCTCTAGTGGTTCAATTTCTCGCTCCGGCAACAGTCCAAACTCGGTACAGAAAAACATGAAATGTTTAAAACACGAGTTCAAATGAGGTGCCATGTCCAAGGCTTCCAATGTTCCAAAAAAACTAGAATAAATAATTCCGTACACTCGAAAGAGGCGTCGAAAGATTTGCCCGCAAAGGGCTGCGAATTGGGGTGTCTGGAAGACACGGAGAGACTCGGCTTCGTCGTCATCGTCGGGGAACTTGGAATCGTCGTTCATTTGATCGGCAATCCAGCTCAGTACTTTGTCAATGTAGACGGGTGCCGAGACGGATACAGCTTCACCGGCGCCGTCGGACCATCGGTATTCTACTCCGGAGGGAAAACCTTCACCGGGACGGAAGGAATTCAAGTACGGATCGGTCGACATGACGGCCCAGATGGTGCTCACGTCATTGTAAAAGTCAATGGCGTGCACCGCGACCCATGCCGCACAGGACTCGCCCGCTGGTAGGGCGACCTGATATATGCGCGTTTTTTTTGGGAAACGAGAATGAGATGAAAAAAATTAAGTGAATAACGGACAAAAAAATAGATTCTCCCATGGAACATAAAAAATTAACTAGCAAAACGCGCACAACACCAACGGTAAAAAATGCACAAACCCGATATTAACTTACAGCTTCGTTAATACTACCACCTGCTCCTAATGTTCTCTTGGTATACGAGTGCAAACGTTCACGCAAGGTACCACTGCGGTGGACCATGGGTTGGAAGGTTCCCGTTGCTGTCGGCGGCATGGTCTCGTTTTTTGGTTTTTACTTTTGATTTGACTGCTGGTGTTGGTGTGTTAGTAGTTGTTAATCAATAGCTCAGATTTAATTAATTTAATGAATATTCAAAGGCTGGAAACAATCCTACTTCCTTCCTTCCTTGCTTGGTGTATTATGTACGAGTATTATTATATTATGAAGTATTGTTAGCGGCTCGGTGCGGTCGTGCCGTACGAGTAGGAATACGTGGTTAAAGATTCGTTATTATTATTTATGAACAGGTTTCAATCCGTATCCATTGGTCAGATGATGATCGTTTAAAGAAGACTTCCCTCAAAGTTGATCGTGCTTTTTGAAACTGCAGAGAAAAGGCTGCTAAAGTTTGAGGCGTCCGTGACTCAAACGATCCGATAGATCACATGTGGATCGGGCAGGAAGCGAGCGTTGAGTGAACTCTGTTCTTTAGCTTTAATGAACCCTAATACTAGCTAGTAGTAGCACTAGAGTACTGTACTAGCTACTGCCTCTCTACTAGCTAGCTACTAATAGTAGTACTGCTAGTACTAGCTGCTACTATTGGTTAGTTGTACTGCTACAACTGCAGAAGCTCCTTCTCCCACATGCAAATTTCTAAGGCTTGTAATAATAATAGTTCGCATTATTTACTTTCTCAAGTTATAATTCGTACTTGCTGGAGTCACGAATCTTTTCTGCCTTGGCTTCTTTGTCCAAGACTTCCGAATCGGCATCGGGGTGAAAGTCGAAATCAGAGGCGGCATGCCCCTCCTTGTCCTTCAGGCTAGCATCCGCTCCATTCTTGAGCAACAGGTCTATCAGGGCGGTGTGGTTGTCCAAAGCTTCGCGAATTACCGGACCTGTCCCGCCATCGTCCACGTCTTCCGTAGAGTCCTTCTTTTCTGCTTTGGCTTCTGCTAGGAACTGGTTGTAACGTTCCCACAACGTCTCGACTTGATTCTTGCCATTATACGCAAACATAAGAGCCGTGTGTCCATCCGTGTTTTGAGTATTCACTTCAGCCTTGGCCTCCACGAGCTCCTTGGCAACGTCGACGTGTCCACGGGCAGATGCAGCCATCAACGCCGTTGTTCCATCTTTATCCTTGGCATTCACATCAGCCTTGGCGGCAATCAGCTGCTTGACGACAGCGATATGACCCTCAGAGGAAGCCGCAATCAATGGTGTAATGGCGTCTTCACTTGCCGCATTCAAAAACTCGGGATCCGAATTCTTTTCCAAGAGCTTCTCGGTAATGTTAGAGAGACCTCGGTGAGCAGCTTGAAGCAGAGTTGTCACCTTTTTGTCGTCAGTGTAATCCAAAGCGGCGCCCTTTTCAATCAGTATCTGGGCTAATTCATCATTTTCAATCATAATAGCATCAAACAATAAATTGTGCTCCTTCCCTTCATCGTCGGAATACGAAGTGTTCGGATCAGCGCCGGCCTTTAATAGAGATTTCGATGTTTCTACATGATTGCCTTTAACAGCCAACAAAAGTGGTGATCTCTTTTCGTCGTCAAGAATCGTGACATCGGCTCCAGCTTCAATGAGAATATCGACGACTTCAGTGTGTCCACCTTGAGCTGCAACGTGCAAAGCCGTGACTCCATCAACATTGGGTTCTTCTTCCTTGTATGTGCCGTCTTCGATCATTTTTTGTAGCTTTTCAAGATATTCAGGGGTGGCACGAGCAATAGCATTCACGTCCGCGCCTAGTTCGATCAGTTGCTTAGTGCAATTGGCGTGCCCTCCAGCAGCAGAGAACATGACAGAACTACCTCCTGAGTAGGAGAACATATTGATGTGCTCCTTCATTTCGGCTTCGGATTTGATCTTTTGTAACGCCTCAATCATGGCCGTTTGGCCTTCAATGCTTCCCTGAGACGCAACCGCCATCAACGGCGAGACTCCATCATTGTCGACAAAATCAAATTGAGCCCCTTTCTCGAGCAACAACTTGATGGCATCTGTGGCGCCTCCAGTGGATGCTTCCAGTAAAGCCGTTCCGCCGTGGCTGTGCTTAAAGTCAATCTCGGAGTTTCCCTTTTCGAGCAACGCCCTCATAGCATCGACGTGATTCGAAGCTGCAGCATACATTAAAGCTGTCACACCGTTCTCATCAACAGCTCCAACATTTGCACCAGCTTCCACCAAGAACTCAATGACATTAGCATGGCCATGAGCGGAAGCAATTGTAAGAGCATTGTAACCAGTACTGGAGATGGTGTCGAGAAAAGATTTGTCATCTGCGTGTTGTACGAGTGCCTTGAGAACCTCAACGTTTCCATTTTCGGCGGCATTCATCAAGCAGGTTAGTCCATCCTTGTCTGTTGCCGTTACATCGGCCCCGTTTTCGAGCAAAAGCTTGACTGCCTCCAAATGCCCACCAACACTCGCTGTCATGAGAGCGGTGATACCGTCCACCCGAGTGTTCTTGGCGTCGGCCATTTTGTCGAGAAGAATTTTCATCACCTCAGCTTTTCCTTCGCTGGCCGCCAACCACAATGCCGTTACTTCCGAGCTTGCCGCAGCATCCACTTCTGCTCCAGACGATACCAGGAACTCGACAATTTTGGTGTGGCCCATAATACTAGCCTCCATTAATGCTGTGATACCATCCTTGTCTTTGGCATTGATATCAACGCCTTCCTTCACCAGCAATTTGCAAATCTCCAGATGCCCCGACGAAGCAGCAGGAATCAGCGCCGTCAAATCGTCCCAATCTCGCACATTCACATCGACGCCTTCTTTCAGCAAGGCTTGAATTGCCTTCTTGTCACCATCGCTAGCAGCTCCAATCATGCGGGCTCCTGGCGAGCTCATGGTTTTAATATCTCCAGCGGAAGCAAATTGCAACTGCAGGGGCGTGTAGGGTGTGTCCTGCGAATCACAGGCGGTTGTGAACGACTTTTTGCCCCCCTTTTCGCGGACCAAACACGTCTTGCCATCGCCCTCGGTGAGAACGTAACCAGTATCGGCATCTCCTAAAATGTTCCAGTGCTTGGCTCCACAATGAGAACACTTTGTAATTTTCGTTTCCATTAGTTTGCCGATATCTCCCTCCTTGCAGGACTTTTTGGAGATGCAAATGCCGTCGTCCTCTTCGTCAATGGTTCCATCTTCATTTCGCTTGTGAATTTGGTACTTGCCTTTAATTTTTGTATGGAATGCATGGAATTCATTGAATTGATAGTCATATGCGGCAATGAATAATAAAATAGAACGAAACGTGGTCAGTGAAAAGGATAAAAAAATGAATACACAAACGAAGCGTTCTTTTTTATCAGTGCCATTTTTGTGTTGGACAACACATACCCGGAGCTCCCGTGACATAAAAAAGGGTATCAATCGAGCATCTCTTGAATTCTTCCCCTGCCAAACAGAGAGAATCCGTTGGATCTTGCAAGAAAAAAGGTGGTGGTGTTTTCTTCTTTTCTTCTTCGGTGGTGGTGGTAGCGGCGGCGGCTCCTCCTCGTGCCAAGAGCAGGCAACTGCTGAACACCAGGATGAAAGATGATAACGAGCGCATTCTGTTTTTTTTTAAACTGTTTTTGGAGACGTTATATATATTTGGGTCTGTTGAAGTGGAGAGCAAAAAGTTAATAAACAATCAGGCGTTCGTGTGAGTGTGTCAATCGTTCGTTGATGAACTGTTGATGATAATAATATTATTATAGTACCGATATTGGCTTTGGATCTTTCAATCACCACATGCCGCCTATGCCTCTTCAGCTAAAATAATAAGTACAAGTGACAGAATGTCTGTCTCTTCCGTCATTGTAACACCCTTATACTGACTTACTCAATGTAGTATTAGATGAAAGGAAATAAATGGAATTACGTTAAAAAAAAACACGCTGCTGTGACTAACTGGTGTGTGTACTTCTCTTGATTTTTTTTTGGTAGTAGGTCTAGTTTGATTGTTCGATTCACTCATCGCACTACGTACTTTTACTCGTACATCGCTTCCCACTTGTTGTTATTTATCACGATGAAGATAGACAGATCTTGTTCGATCAAGCAATCAAAATTAATCGAAATCGAATGCAGAGGAAGGCCACGCCATTGCGCGAGAATCACTTCCAGGTGGAGCTTCCGTTGATTTTTTAAATTCTATTAGTCTACTAGTACTGTATTTTTTACAGCAATTTTTATTGAGAGGATTGGCTGCAGCCTGTAAGAACAAGTCAAAAATTGACTCGTGACTTTATCTACTAGTCTACCGTACTACTAGTAGGGAGTATGGTACCAATTACGCTTTCAGAATTTAAACCCATTTTAGAGAAAACTCCAGCTACTAGACTAGACTACTTCTCTCAGCAATTTGAGTTTATCTCTCAAGGCATCTGCAGGGTCCTGCAGAGCGTGTGTGTTAGACCAAAGCTCCTAGTAGTACACAGGCTTGCCAGCTAGTAGCTAAACCTTGGCTGGCTGGATCAAAAACCACAGGCTAAAAATGTATAATAAGATCCTTGCTCCTTGGCTAATAAAAGGCGAGGTTCTGTCTCGAGATCTGGATCTAAATTTTTACTACAGAATTTCGTTCCATGTCACGGCGTAATGCATGGTTATGATACATGGACCAATATACTCAAATCACAAAGAAGTACGTCTGAAGGAGGTATTAGCCGTAATCATTTATGACTTCCGTATTACAGCTAGTCAGGGGGGGTCTAGGCTGTAGCTTACGGCTACCAGTCTGTAATGTGCACTAGTTGTTGCAAATTA
>Ga0210025_1003429_pt1 | contig 14357 bp, 10 predicted proteins | sample CryGeyme20150102_FD_183989 | JGI IMG/M metagenome (GOLD analysis project Ga0210025, IMG submission 183989) | Groundwater microbial communities from Crystal Geyser aquifers in Utah, USA - Crystal Geyser metaG 2015-0102 (SPAdes) (version 2) | ecosystem: Environmental > Aquatic > Deep subsurface >...
TTTTTTTCACAAAATGGAGCAGTAATATTTAAAAATTCTGTTTCAGTAAATGATTCTTTATTATTTTTAATAAGATCTTCACAGAAATACCCAACAACAAAACCACAATTTTCTTCATCTAAGCTGTCTCCATAAAATAAAATACCTGGATTATTAAAAATTACTTTTAAGACATTTTTGAAGACTTTTGACCTATTTATTGGCCTATCTTCAAAATCATTAAGAAAAGCAATTAATATTTGAATACAATTTATAGGTGTTCGATGTATATTTAAATCTATTAAATCAACATCCAACCTTTCTAATACCCGATTTTCATCTGCTATTTGATAAATATTGTTAAAATTTTTAACTATATTTCTTAGCCCTTTTCGATTAAGTTCACATAAGTATAATTGAACAAATCCTTCATGGCTTTCCTCGGAATCTAAACCTTCGAGTACGATGTTATCATGATAGTTAGAAAATATTATTATTGGAACTTGTGGAAAATTATTTCCTATTTTTGAAAGTATTTTGTGAGAATCTTTTGCTTTATTTTTCCAATGATCTAATAGTAAACATTTCACATCGCTTTTTTGAATATTTAATTCAGACAATATATCATCTATTTCAGATTGATAATTACCATATGACCAATGTTGAGTATCTAAATAAATCCAGTGTTCTTTATTAATTTCCCATGCTTTCAGTGCTAAATAATGCGAATAACATGTTAAACCAAATTGTGGTGCTGCAATAATTTGATAATTTTGGGGACTATTGATTATATTAATATAATCAAGTTTTTTAATTTCTGACTTAGATGTGTTATTTGGGGAATCTGTTGTAAAAAATCTCTCGACCCACGTAGGTGTCTGAGAGTATGATTTCATTGCTTTTTGAAATTTAGATTTGAGTTTCAAAGTTATAAAATCATTTGTACTGATTTCGTTTCTATTAAAACTCCTAATGCCATTCTCAGTTCCTGAAAAATTTTGACCTGCCATGAACTTCCTTTGACGAGGAACCCATTCTCTATACAAAATTGAGAGTATATTCTTATTTTCAAAAGTTAAAATTGAATAACCATTCAAATCATGTTTATCTGAAAACAATTGTGGAGAACCCAATTTTAAAATACCATCATTATCAGAAATGAATGATTGCTGTAATTCTTGTTCATGAATATGACCAGATATTAATATTTCAATACCATTTACTAGTATAGAATTCAATTCTTTTTTTGCAAAAGAAGTTAGATACTCAATTGGATGATGCATCACTAAAATCTTGGTTCTTCCTTGATTTTTATGAATCCAATCATTTAATCCCGAAGTTTCAATCTTAAGTCTACCTTTGTCACTAATTGTATTTAGCCCCCCATAGCTTAATAATGAGCAATTTAATAAATATATTGTAATTTCAGATGTAATATTCTCTGAAAAACCATTCAAGTTGAAGTTTGATGAGTTCATTTTTTCCAAATAAAATTTTTTATAAAATTTAAATTTTTCATGAACTATATTATTTTCTTCTTTAATAAAATTATTAAATTCAGTCTCAGTGTAAACTGTTTCTAAAATTGCGGCATGACCTTCAAGATTTTTTCCTATTTCATTTCGATTAAGATCATGATTTCCTGGAATACAAAAAATATTTTTTAAGGGTATATATTTTGCTAATTTAAAAATAAATTTATTATAAAATTCCTCATATACTTTCTCTGAATTACCTTTATTTACAAGATCACCAGAAATAATACAAAATGTATTTTCTTTACTATTAGAGTCTAATTGTATAACTAAATCAGAAAAGAAAGAGTTAATTATTAAACCTTGATTTTCAGGTTCATTATATTCAAAATGTATATCTGAGATATGTATTATTGTAGTTTTTTCCATTTCGTTTAATCTTAGAGTTCATTATTAATTATTTTTATTTCTTCTTCTTCTAGGCGGTATAATTGGTAAACTAAATGGTCTATTTGTTTTTCATGCTTAGAAATATCTGATTCTGAATCTTTATTTTTTAAAGTAAATATTTGATTTACTAGATTACTTATTTCAGCTTTAACTTCAATGTTGACATTTGGAATTGGAAGTTCTTTTATGTCATTAGGGTTTAGTTTTGGAAATACATCTTTCCCAAAGTTTGGTAAAACTAAATTACCATACCAACTGATAACTTTTGAATTAACAACACCAAGAATAAATTCTAAGTCATTTTCAAATTCATCAAAAGGCTTAAAAGGTGAAATACTGTGTCCATAATAAAACTCTTCAATAGCTATATTCGCTTGTATTCTTTTTCCTTTGCCGGGTATTTCTCTAAATAATATTCGTCTTCCTTCAAAGTATTTTTTCTCACGTGGAGCAGCAAGCCAGTTACCATAGCTTAACCATTTATTATCCCAATTTATTATGTATCTGTTTAGATTTTTTCCGTCTAACCATTTCCCACAAGTCTCATTTTTTTTGTAATCAAAATGATAAGCTTTGTTCTTTATAATTTCTTTTGATTGTCCTCTATAACTATCATAAGGTGTAATACCTTGAATCACTGTTCCAAAATTTAAAAGAAGTTTAGATTTGCTTCGAATTTTATCAATAATACATTTCTCAATCTCTGTCATTTTAAAATCAATTTTCAATGATTCATCATCAATCCAATTGAATTTGTCAACATTAGATTCATAATCCTCTCTTAATATTACTAATTTGTTTGTAGCTTTTGATTTTACAACTTGAAATGAAAGTGTATTCACAACTGCTTCTTCAAAAACTCCTTCACCATGAATAAATAATCTTTTTAAATTAAATTCTTTCAGTAAAATACTTCTAATTTGAATACAATTGTCAAGACTTAACCACAGAATAGGTGTTATAAACTCTAAAAGACCATTAGACTTTAATATGTTTAAGCCTTTTTCAATAAAATAGACGTAACTATCAAATTTATATTGATAAGATTTATAAGAGTTTCGAATATATTCTTTCTCTCCATCATTAAAATTTGCACCATAAGGCGGATTCCCAATCACGACATCGAACCCCACAAAATCACCTTCATCATTTAGTACTTCTGGGAATTCGAAGCGCCATTCGAATGCGTTTTCGTAGATTTTGTTGGCTTTTATGGCTTCTATTTCGGTTTCAATTGTAGCAATTTCGGTACTTAGTGATTTTACTTGTTTTTCCCATTCTTGCTCTTGTTTTTTGCTGCGTTCAAAAAAATCGGTTTGGGTGGTTAGCCGGAGTAATTCGCCTTGAGCTTTTTGTAAGCGTTTTAGTTTTGGGTCATTCTTGGTTATTTCACTGCGGAAATCGCCTTTAATAGAGGCAATCAGCGCTTCCATTTCCCTTTTCTGATCTTTGCTAACCGCATTCCGGTATGTGGCCACCGCAGCTCGGTAACTGTGAATATTCCATTTGCTTTTCTTGAGTGCGTCTTTTAGGTCGGCATCCATCGCGAAGCGACTTACTAGGGAATTTCCGGTTTTTATGTTTATATCTATGTTTGGGAGGGTTTCTAGGTAGCGTGTTTTTGTCTCGGTTTTTGACACACCCCTAAATCCCCTCTCTAGAGGGGACTTTTGTGTGCTTGCGCCCGTTTCCTCCCCTCTTGAGAGTGGCTGGGGGTGTGTCAAATTGGGTTCGTTTGTATTATCTACGTAATACGCGTTTTTGAGTAGTTCAATCCATAAGCGTAATCTGCAGATTTTTACTGAGTTGGGATTAATATCTACACCAAAAAGACAGTTTTCTATTATGGTCTGCTTTTCATGGAATAAGGTTTCTTGAACTCGCTGGCTTTCCGAAAACCCTTGTTTGTATTCAAATAATTTGCCGTCTTCATCACTAACAATGAGTTCATCGTTTTCTACGGTTACGGCATATTCTTTTAGTCGTTTTCCGTTTCGGTCTTGCAGAATTTTTAAATCGTGTTTTATGGCAATAATTTCATTCAAGGCAGAAACTAAAAAATGCCCAGAACCCACAGCAGGATCACATATTTTGAGACTGTTTATGATGGAATTGGCTTCGTTGCGTGAAAAGAGTTGGCCATTTCCTATTTCTTCATACACATCATCTAAGGTTTCAAAATGAGGATAATCATAAGCTGGAATAGTCGGAAGTTCTGGTAATTCTTCCTCTTCACTTGGTAAAATGGGTTTACATCCGGATATTGGATTCAAGGGCGAGTCTTCTGTTATAAAAGAAGAAAAATCAGCAGCTTCGAAGCATTGTATGTAGAGGAAAATGGTTTCGAGTGTTGCATCCATTTCATCAAATACATCTGAATCGGGGAATCGCAATACATTGAGTCCGAGTTCATTTAATCGGTTTTCTTTTATGAAATCTTTTTTCTGCGTTTCTTCCCATTCATGTGAAGCCCCATCAATTTCAATAACTAATTGAAGTTCATGGCAGAAGAAGTCTGCAATAAAGTTGTCTAATGGTTTTTGGCGATGGAAATCGTATTTGTCTAAAACTTTTCCTTTTAGTTCTTTCCAGAGTAGGATTTCAGATTTGGTGCTGTTGTTTCTTAGGTTTCTTGCGAGTTGTTTTAGTGCTGGGTTGTATGGGATTATTTTCCTTCGTGCGGGTTTGGACACACCCCTAAATCCCCTCTCGAGAGGGGACTTGATAGCGCTGGCTTCGTTCTCGAGAGGGGACTTTTTTTCGCTGGCAAGTTCAGACTTGTGAGCGCTGCCGAATTTCTCCCCTCTTGAGAGGGGCTGGTTTTGCGTCAAATTTGCTTCGCTCGCGTTTTGTGACTGCTGTTCGTTGTGCAACAACGCGCCCAATTTCTCCCCTCTTGAGAGGGGCTGGGGGCGTGTCCTATCCGCGTGTGTCAACCTTGCCTCATTAAACTTCTGTACTACCGCTTTGCGTATCGTTTCGCGGCACATGTACATGGTTATGAAGCCCGGCGTGAAGAATGAACCGTCTTTATAGCCGTTAATTTTCTCGAAGATTAAGCCTAGAACGGAAGCATTAATCAAGGTTTTGTTATCTTCTTGTATCTTTTCTGAACCTTCACTACTAAAGTCGTAGGCATCCAAAAAGGCGAATAAATACCTTAAGGTCGTTATTTCGCCGCTTAAACGTTTTCCATTTTCGTCTTTTAAAACGGATTGAGCATGAATCGGAATCGTCTTTTCATCACGCAGATTACTGATAAATAAGGTATTGTGTTCGAGTTCCGTCGGTTCAAACAGCGATGAGTTTAAGTATGGAACTTTATCAAACAGTGATTTTACATCCTCGTTGCGATCTTCGTTTTTTCGGGCTAATACTTGAAAAAACAAAGTGTTCAAATCATCAAAATCGTGAATACGTTCCGAGTTTAAAAAAGCGTATGAACGATCCCCTTTATGATAAGCTAATAATTGCGCTTCCAACAATTTGAGAAATAGAATGCGGTTTATCCAAGTGATATTCAGCTCCAAAGCCACATTGAACAAACGTTCTTGCGTGGTTTCTCCATACTGTCCATTTTTCGGAATCCGAGAAAGCTTATCCAAACTATCTAATTGGATGATGGTGTCTTCCAATAAACTTCCACGATTTCGTTTGCCTTCTGCTGGACGACCAATGAGTTTTTTGCCTTTATCTTTGTATTCATCGAGCCCAATTAAGTGCAGCAGTTCGGAGTAAAAGGTTTTGTCTAAACTGTTGCTATCGTTAGCAAAGGGCAATTTAAGAATATGTTCGGGAGAAAGTAATTTGTATAGGGAAATCAGCTTGGTATCATCGGCAGGATCATCGTTACGGAGAATCGTGCTGTAATCAGCTAAAGCAAAATGCGTAAACGGGATTTCTTGTTTAAGTTCAGCAAGAAAAGGTTCCGCAATGTGTTTGTAGAAAAAGTCCGTTTTCGTATCGGAAAGTCTCCCCGCTTCAAAGTCGGTAAAATGGCGAACGAAGTTTTTATTTTGAGCAAATAATCGATCAAATAGAATGGCATCAAATATGAACCATTCTTGCACATTGGTGATAATGACTTGCTTTAGTTCTTTGTTATCATGCGTAATGCGTTCTCTCAAGAAATACAGAATGAGTTCATGAAAAGCTTTGGCATTCAATGAATTCAAAGAAATCATTTCTGATTTATTACCTGGCTTTTTGGCTTCAATAATCACTCCTACAGGTGATTTTCCGTCCGAGCCATTATGAATAACTAAATCGTTTCTCCCCTTTGTATTGATAAAGAAACGAGGATTGTAATAGGTGTCTTTTAAGAAATCAGAAAGGAGGTTTTTATGATACTCTTCAGACTCAGAATCGTTCAAACGATCTATTAACCGAATTAAGTTTGCCTTAAAGCGCTCTATATCTGAACGGTTAGGTTTAACCTTGAGATAAGATTTATTAAGAGATTGCCTGGGAGAGATTTTGTTGAGCATCATAACAATGGAAATTTCACATTGATTTAAAGATTTAACCCTATACTAAGAGTCGAAGTGGAACTTATAGAAGTTAAGCTAGATTTCAAAAAGTTATTTGAGTCTTTTATAGTATTTTATTTTTTAACGCTGTGTGTTTTTTTGGTGTTATTTATTGGTCTTGAGTTAAACTCATTTTAGGCTTGGTTTCAGAATTATTCTGTCTCCAATAAATTATAGGCTTCAATCAGTTCATTAATCTCACTTTGAGTAAAAAGATGATTTGCTTCAGATAAGATTTTTGGAGGTTTTGTAGAAAGAATGGCATTTACTCCTCGAACCATATAATTTTTTAATGCAATTGAAATACTATTTTCTATTTGAAAATTTAAATGTTGTTCTTCGGTTTCACCTAAATCAATAGCTAAAGATGCTTTTTCGATTGTAGTTTCATGTTCTGTATAAACTGAATCAGTAGTCAACAAATGTTCATAGAGTTTTTGGATTCCGTTTAGTGCTTTAGTGTTTACTTCGAGGTAAAGCTTAACGGCTTTTATGGCAAGAAACTCTTTGTAAGCATCTGATTTTTTGTAAATAAACTCAAAGTACCAATGTGTATCAAGATTGCTTCGAATAAAACCATTTACAAAACCTGAGTCAAACCCTATTATTAGTCGTTTTTCTTTATTTTTTTCTTTATTTAAAGCTTTACAAGCACTTTTCACAGTGTTCTCAAATTCAGTAATCAAATCGGATTCATCTTGAATATCAAAATTATGATTCGGATAGATTATTTTGGCTTCATTAGTCCAATACCTAAATAAATCGAATACTTTTAAGGTTTTCAAATTCATATTATTTTATGTTTTGATGATTATTATTATTTGAGAAAGTATGTTTGAGTTTTTGTTCTGTGCTTCGCACTCATTTCTTTCTTAATTAGGCAGAGAAGATGGGTTAAGAACATCATGAACTTGATTCAGGATTTTGGTCAAATTCCAATTTCGTCATAAGTTCATCTTGAAATCTCCCTTGCCCTCTTTGATGTTCATTCATCTTCGTACTCGAAGTTCTTGGCAAAAGAGGGATTTTTAGTTCAGTGCTTCGCACTCCAATAATCAACACTTAACACGAAAAATCCCCCTTTTGAGACAATCTGAGGCGGTTCACCTCGAAAATTCAACCAAAGGGGGCTTGGGGGATTTCAATACCTAACCCAATTTCATAACTCAGCTTTTAGTTCCATAATTTCTATTGATTCTCCTCTTTTGAGAAGTTTTATTGCAATTTGTTTAGCTCTTTTATTAGAACCATCTTCAAAAGCTTCTTCTCTAGCAGTTGTCATCACCAACAAATCATCTCGATATACTTTTAGACTGCGCTCATATTTAAAACGATCCTCATCAGAGAGTTTAGCTAGTTCTGCTTTTTCTAAAAATTTCATAAAGATGTGTTACTTTTAAATAATCAAAGCTCAATACGAAAAATCCCCCTTTTGAGACAATCTGAGGCGGTTCACCTCGAAAATTCAACCAAAGGGGGCTTGGGGGATTTCAATACCTAACCCAATTTCATAACTCAGCTTTTAATTCCATAATTTCTTCAAAACTGAGCCCAGTAATTTCCATAATATCCGGTATTGATTCTCCTCTTTTGAGAAGTTTTATTGCAATTTGTTTAGCTCTTTTATTAGAACCATCTTCAAAAGCTTCTTCTCTAGCAGTTGTCATCACCAATAAATCATCACGATACACTTTTAGACTGCGCTCATATTTAAAACGATCCTCATCGGAGAGTTTAGCTAATTCTGCTTTTTCTAAAAATTTCATAAAGATGTGTTCCTTTATGTTGATGGGAATATTATGCAAGCGTTCCATATTTCTGAGTAAGAAAAGCCATTTATCAAAGAGCGTTTCTAACTCGTGTTCGGCTTTCTTGAACTTGGGAACTTCCAAATAAATATACGTCAACTTGTTATAAAATACATCGAATGTTTCGGTATTCAGTAATTGAACTCGGCTTAAGACACTGTTATTACTATTCAGAGATTTCTCTAGTTCAAAATCCATGATGGCAATCACATAGACCGCTTAGTTCAAATTTCCATTCTCCTCGTTGTGCTTGTTGCTGAATCGGAAAGGTTGAATAATAAAGTAGACGTTCTTTAAAATTAGTTTGCTTCTGCCGCTGAATTTCAACAATGAAATGCTCTCCTCTTTGATTCCGGCAATACAAATCGAAAAATGCTTTTCGGTGTTCTTCATTCGAACCAAATTGTTCGGTGTTAAGATAGGTGATGTCTTCAATGATTCCCTGTTCTTCTGCAAGGAGTTCATTCAGGAAGGCAATTAAGAGTTCTTTTGCGGATTCCTCTCCAAAGAGTTTTTTGAATCCAAAATCTGTAAAGGGGTTTATATAAATTGACATAAATTACGTTTCAAGATTAGTGTTATGTCATAGAGACGCTTGAAACGTCAAAACCTTACAGGATTTTTTGAATTATTTTTTTTAATGGAATTCTGTCCTGAATTTAATTCAGGATCCCGGTATCGCACATCGTTTTTTAGTAGCTATGCTTTATGTGATGGCACGTACTTCTTTCTTCTCTAGGCGGGGATTCTGGGTCAAGCCCAGAATGACGGCGAAACTTCACGGTCATTCTGAACTTGAGTATTTACTCTTGGCCTAAATCTTTGTTTTGCATATCGTTGACATCATGACCCCCCCTCTGCCCCCTTTGGTGTTCTTTCGTCATTTTGTGCAGCGGTTCTTGGCAAAAGGAGGAGTTTTCGTTCTGTGCTTTGCATTATATATTTATATGCTTCGCACTACAAAATTCAACGTTTAACTCTAAAATCCCCCTTTCGAGACAATATGAAGCGGTTTCTCTCGAATAGTATACATCAAGAACGTAATAATTGTCAATTTTCAACTGCTCATTGTCAATTGTTTAAACTTTTACGCTAGGGCTCACTTTCATTTTTTGTTCTTGAGACTGAATCCAAAATAGGTAGTAGTGATTTTCTGCGTTATAGGCATCCATTTTTAAGCTTCCTGCTTGTATTGCTGCGCTTATTTTTCTGGTATTGAGCTCAATAGGATCTATTTCAATTAGATAAACTATCGTTGATGCAACTTCAGACTTTTGTTCTTTCCAAGTTATGGTAATCGAAGTGTCTTCAATTGATTTTGAAAATTGCAATGGGCTTAAACTACCTTCAGTTAGAATTAGGTTTTCCCAATCGTAGGAAAGTGAACCAAAATCTTGTTCCACAGTCTGAATAGATTTAATTCCTGTGCGCTGAATCCGAGCTTTTAATTGAGGAAATGCTCTTTTTCCTTCAGTAGTTGTTTCTAAGAACCAATTTTTAAAAAGTTTATACAATGCTGAGGCTAGAGAACTACTCATAGCAAATCGCTCTTTATAGAGCTGCTGCCCTTCAGTATTGGGATATCGCACTTTTACTGGCGCTGTACGAACGTATTGTTTACCGTTCATTTCGTAATAAATAAGGGGTCCGATTTTCCCTTTTATAATATGCTGTGTTTTTACTGAACTCATTCTTTTGGCTCCTTGCTTAGCTATTGCTAGCTACTAACTATATATTATGTATATATCAAAATATAAGTAATATATAGATACTTTATACTTAGTAGCCTTCTATGAGCCTACAATGATAGTACAATTGCAAAGGAAGAGCTCTTATAAGTGGATTAGAGATTGCGGCAATAATGATTCTAACACACTCGTTTTTAGCGACTAAGCCCTCGCTGACAACCAATTTTACGATTCGATGTATTAATAAGTACTGATTTTATTTCGAAGATTTACAGTTGGGAGGTAAAAAAAAGTCATCCCGAGCGGAGTCGAGGAATCTTCCATTTTAATACAGGTTGAGTTAATAGCAATGAACACTGCGTTTGGCGCGATTCCATTAAAAATTCAAACTTATGAATTCAGAATTTTACAAGGAAGATATCTCCACTCGATTCGTTCGTACTTCTTGCATTAGTACTTAATGCATTGCCTCATCTTCGGTCGACATGACTTTAGGTTTAATCAACAAATTTCATTACAGAGTACAATTTATTACTCACGCTTAAGTCTTTACTTTTAATGCTTTTAGAATTTGCAAACAAGGCGAGTTTTGTATCATTTTTAACTAAACAAAATGTTGCTCTGTTAGCATCAACATGCGTTTTAAACGTACTTATTACATAAGCTGCTTTTTCGTTTAAATCTGCAAATTCTTGAAAAGTTAAATCTTCCAATAGAATTACAATTTCTTTTTCACTTACTGAAGCTAATTCACTTTCAGATATAATTCGTACATCAAAATAGTATTTGGTCAACTGCTCTTCCAATGTTTTTACAATAGAGCCGTCTTTTTGCTCTGCAACTAGAGCAATTTTTTTAAAGGCCCCATCATTTATCAATGGAATGAACTTACTGTAAAATGAAGCCTGAATTGTTGGATCGATATGCTGTGCTTGCAGATTTTGAAATCCAAACAATGATATAATGGCTAAAGAGAAAAGATTAAAGAATAATCGTTTCATACAAAAATCGGTTAAAAGCCTAAGGATAGTTGAACGGAAAGTTGGTTGTCGGCAATGTCGGTGCCTTCGTTTGAGATAAATTCGTAATTGGTTTTAAAAACCAATGATTTATACAAATGAACATTTAAACCAAGTGTTAAACGTTTTTTGCTGCTTGAACTTCATTATCATAAGTATCAAATCGAATTACAGGTTCTAGCATTTTATATTTGTAAGCTGCAATAACAGCAAAGCCTGAATAATCTTGAGTTTCATTATCAAAATCTTTAAATCCATATTGATACTCAACAGAACCTGTGATTCCTTTATGTCTGTAGGTAAAATCAACTCCACCAAGCAATAAATTTAATTTTTTTGTGGGATGATAGCGGCCGTAGTAATTCCAAGTTCCGATTTCAAATTGCTTATTAATAGTTGTTCCTAATCGATATCCAAATGATTTGGATGAATTATTTCGATCCAGATTATCTTCTCTACTTTCACGAATCGTGTTACTTTCTAAACCTTCCAAACCATTAACTACATAGGCCGCGTAATACAAATCAATTTTGGGCGAAAACTCAAAAATTCCTCTTAGTTGAAGACCTGTTTCACCCCAAACTGTTGGCGATAATTCTGTATTTATATAATCACGTTCAATTGTTTTTGACAAAAAATCAGGGTAAAAATATTCGTTTAATGGACTTGATGGAATAATAAATTTACCAGCTCGAACTATTAATCTTGGATCAACTTTATAGTCGACATGCGCAAATAAAAGCTGAATAGATTCACCGCCATGTTCTATTTCAAGTTGAGCATCTGTACTTATCGCATCTGTTAATTGCTTATTGAAGAATAAAACAAAGTAGTGATTATCGAAGGTGTGCTCTGTGTTTTGCGCATTCTTAAACTCAGTAGTTAAAAACCCATTTACATTTAATCCGCTAGAAATTGCTTGAGCTCTTGCTCCATAAGATCCCGCTTTTCCACGACCTTCTGTAGCTAAATCAACTAACTCAGAATAATCTTTCGTTAAAAATTCATCAATTGATAAATCATCAATTTTTTTCTTTTCATTCGATTGAGCCTATAAACTCATTCTCCCCATTGAAAAGATTAACAATGCAAGACAGAATATTTTTTTCATTATGCTTTCCTCATTAACCTATTTCACTATCTACTTACTGATTATTGGATTTAGGTTAACGTTCTTAGATGTTTTCGTTATAAGAAGTTTTTGAACGATTTAAACTACACACAATAAAAGCTAATCGTACCCTCAAAACCTTAAGATTCGCTTAAGATTTCGTTAAGGTTTATTTTAATTACTAATTCAATTTTAAAAAAAAGAGCTTAATACCTAGTCAAAAATAAATATCAATTCTATTCCCTTTTTTGAATTCCTATCAAATACTAAAAAACCATTTCGAGAATAATCCCTGTTTAAACTAGCATAAATCTAATCCCATTTATAAATTTTAAGTAATTGTTTTTATTAAGTATCAATACTTAATAAATTTTGTTTTTATCAAAACCTATTCCTTTGAATAATTTAAATTCACTTATTTAATAGTTCTTTTTATTTCAATTTCACTTTATGCTAAATTAGCTATTGATTTAAATAGTAATTAGGAGTATTATTTACATAAGAAATAATACTCCTAATTACTATTATATTTCTTAACTAGAGGTCATTAAAAACCCAAATATCACAAATATGAATACAATTAAACTTTACCTGCCTTTCCTTGCATTTGCATTCCTCTTAATTGCATCATGCACCAAAAATGAGCCGTCAAAATCAGCTCCAACTACTACGCCCTCTATCGATCAAGGTCAATCTTCTGTAATTGACAAAGAATCCGCTGCTAATGCGCTACAAGTAGCAAAATCTCTTGATGATTTCAAAACATTAGTAGTTGCCATTGAAGCAGCTGGTGTTGAAGATGCCGTTGTTAATGCAGGTCCTTTAACAATTTTCGCACCTGTTAATAGCGCATTCGACAAACTCCCTGCTGGAACTGTTGCGAGTTTATTAAAACCAGAAAACAAAGGGAAACTGGCTTATATACTTACAAATCACGTTGCGCCATCCAATTATCCAGAAAAACAATTGCGCAAAGATGCAAAAAAAGGAAGAAAATTATATATGGCTTCCGGAAAATACCTAACGGTTGAAGACAGAAAAGATGGACTTTATGTAGGTGGCACCAAAATTTTAAAAACCGTGCAGGTAAGCAATGGTTGGATTCATGTTATTGACACCATTTTAGTCCCTGCTGATTAATCACTACTCCCCCAAAACCAACTATCTATTTCTAAACGAATCCTTAATTAAAATATATCAAATGAAAGTTAACCTACTTGCAATCTTAGTTTGCGTATTTCTCATTTCTTTTTGTTCAAATGAAGAAAAAAAAGATAATTCTAACACAAAAGCGCCGAAAACTGAATCTACAGTGCAATCTTATACTAGTTCAGAAAGCACCGTAGACAAAGGTATTGGCCCTATTAAACAGGTTCACCTTGGTGAAATTAATCAAGCTATGGTAGCTAAAGGCAAAGAAGTCTTCAAAGCTCAATGCTCTGCTTGTCATAAAATTACCAAACGTGTTGTTGGTCCTGCTTTAGCTGGAGTTACCGAAAGACGTTCTCCTGAATGGATTATGAATATGATTATGAATCCAGAAGAAATGGTTGCTAAAAATCCAGCTGCCAAACAATTATTGGCTGAATATTTAGCTCCAATGGCAAATCAAAATATTTCTGAAGATGAAGCTAGAGCTTTGCTCGAATACTTTAGAACTAAATCATCTTCATCAATAGATTAATACTTACTAATATCTAAATCTTAAAAAAATGAAAACTCTATTTAAGTCTATTCTCGCATTTTCGGTTATTGCCGTCATTCTCAGCGGATGTGGCAATGGAAGCTCAAACAACAAAGGTGCTATTTCTGGTAGTGCTGCTGAAAAAGTTTATGTAGCTCCTGGCCAACACGATGAATTTTATGCTTTTATTTCTGGTGGCTTTAGTGGACAGCTTGCTGTTTACGGTCTTCCTTCAGGTCGTTTATTCAAAGTAATTCCTGTTTTTTCGGTTGACGCTGAAAAAGCCTATGGATTTAATGAAGAAACAAAACCAATGTTAACAACCTCTTATGGCCAAATTCCATGGGGCGATTCTCATCACCCAGATATTTCACAAACTAAAGGTGAGTTAGATGGTCGTTGGATATTTATTAATGAAAATAATACACCACGTATTGCAAGAATTGATTTAACAACATTTGAAACTGCTGAAATTATTGAAATACCAAATAGTGCTGGTAATCATAGTTCATCTTTTGTTACAGAAAACACCGAGTATGTAGTAGCAGGTACACGTTTTAGCGTGCCAATTCCTCAAAGAGATATGCCTATAAAAGACTATAAAGGGAACTTTA
>Ga0210025_1003432_pt1 | contig 14351 bp, 12 predicted proteins | sample CryGeyme20150102_FD_183989 | JGI IMG/M metagenome (GOLD analysis project Ga0210025, IMG submission 183989) | Groundwater microbial communities from Crystal Geyser aquifers in Utah, USA - Crystal Geyser metaG 2015-0102 (SPAdes) (version 2) | ecosystem: Environmental > Aquatic > Deep subsurface >...
GATAACACGTAAAAAGCTAGTGTGGAGACTACATGAATATTAGAGTAAATATTGAATATTATGATAATAGGAGTAAACTAGACTAGTGTGTCTGTGTGGATAGGAAGCAGGCATAGGCACACGACCTAATAAAGAGAGACCTAACTCCTGAGTCCTATCATAGTCCCTAATAGGAGACAAGGTAAACTGACGTAGTCCACCTGGGCTTAATTTGATAACACGTCTTATTATTTGCACAACTATCATCGGCTCGCTCACATGAAGAGCTTCGGCTTCTCAACTTCAAGACCTCCCTGTCAATTAGAGAAAGTGTGCATACTAGTTAATCATCTTCAAGCATGACTCGGTATCAAGCTAATACTAGCTACTCTACTAGTACTAGCTAGTGGAGAAAAGTAGTAGCTACCACTACTACTAGTTAGTAGTAGTAGCTACTAGCTAGCTAGTTACGGAAGGTACCGTAGCTAGTGTTTTGAAGCACGTGATTCGCTTTCTATTATTTTTTTCGAAAAAGTGAGGAGACGAACTCACTCACATCGTCCATCTACAGTAGAGTGTATCTATTGAGAGTTATTTCCTTTTGTCCAGCAGCTAATAGCTAATTAACGCTGCAACGATCTACCATGACGACAAAAATTGAAGAATTTCGTTCTCTCTTTGAAGAAGCGATTCTCGACATTGCTGCCAAGACCGACCCTAAAAAGCGATGCCTCATTCTTTCCGGTGGCGTCGATACGTGTGCCATTTTGGCAGCCGCTCGCAACGTTGGTGTTACGTTTGAAGCTGGATTTACCGTGTCCTGTGTATCAACAAGTCCAGATCACGAATTTGCGGCTGCCGCTGCCAAAGAACATGATCTTGAGCATCACATTTTGCATATCACACCCGATGAGTTGGTTTCAAATCACCTCCCCGACTGTGTCCGAGAGCTCAACACCTTTGATGGTATGACCCTTCGCAACAGTCTCGTAGTATCGGCTGTGTTTAAGAAAGCATCGGAAATGGGCTTTACAGACGCAGTTGTAGGAGATGCCGCAGACGAACTGTTTGGTGGATACAGCTTTATGTGGGGAAATGAAGACAATCCGGCTGAATGGAAAAAGAAAAGAGATAGCATGTGCCGTCAATGGACCTTTGCGACAGTTGCACTGGCCAAATTTCACAATTTAACAGCTCATAGCCCTTACATGGACCCCAAGGTAGTCGAATGGGCATTGGACAGTGTTGAACGATCGGACTGCATTGGAATTCGCCCCATTCAACTCTACCATGGTAGCGAACAAATGGATCATATCACAGGCAAAATTTTGTTGCGAGAAGCCTATGAGACAGTGTCTTCGTGGCGTCGGAAAGACCCCATCGAGGTTGGTTCCGGTGTAACAATCATTGGAAAAGACGAGTTTTGGAAGTCAACAATTGCCGACGATGACTTTCAGGCGGAAGCGAAAGCGTTGCAAGCCCGCGGGTTCAATATAAAAACAAAAGAATATCTCGTAAACTTCCGTATCTTTGAAGAGTGTTTTGGTTTGAATGGGCATAAACTTCCTACAGCGAAGCGCCTAGAGATTGGACAAGGTTGTGCTGGATGCTGCTTTGATATTGGAGCTGAAACTTTTTGTCGCATCTGTGGAACCTACCCTGCCCAACGAATAGCGGCATGACTATAAAAGAATTTCATTGCATGCAATATTGTATCTTTTACGATTCATATTTATATCCAATTCAATTTATTTTTGTCCCCATCCTTGCTTGTACTGCATTGAATGGACGATTGGCGGTTCCTTTGGATATCGATGACATAATTACGATCCGAGCATAAAAGCTCATAAACCCAACTAGAAACACTGCAACACAAACGAAATGGGGCCAAAGTATTCAACAAGTATGCGCTCCTCTGTCGAATTCCAACATCTTCGTTTTCAACTTACGAATGCCTGGCGACTACAGGTTCTCCCCGAAGCTGGGCCATTTTCTTTTGAAATAAGTATGCTAACGTCTAACTTAAAGATGAATGCTACGATGCAGTCGTCACTGACTTTCAAAAATGATGTTATGTTAATAGCACCAACCTTACCCATTCGCCGCTGATCACCAGCTTTAAATATTCATGTCTTGCTCAGCCATGCTTACAAAAGGTAATGCAAAGATTATGATATCCTGCGTAAATCTAGCTAGCGCAAAAAGCTGCGAAGTACCCTTGCAGAAATGTATCCCAACTTATCTGATTCCGACCTCTTCACCTACAGTAATAGCTCATTAATGTTGTGATCCAGTTACATCAGCTTTCGTCTATCGCCTTCGAGCACTGTAAATCCTTCCGATACACCTTTCCTGTAGTATTCCCGATGGTCGAGTCGAAAACGCTATGTACTAGCGGCCAAGAAATTTTCCAAACAGGCCACCAACAGTGTCTTGAATTTGATCAATAGCTGCTCCCGCCTTTTCTTCAATGCCGTCTGGTATCAAATCGGCATATTCGTCCAAGAAATTTTGAATCTTTTTGTGCAGGCGCAACAATTTCATGACCTTGTCGTGAATTCGGTCCAGGCGGTCACCAAAGACGTTGTCCATTGCGTCTGTGACTCCATACTCTTTCATGGTCTGTTTGGCTCCCTTTTCAACGTGTTGCATTCCTTGACGGATGAACCAGAGTTGCACCGTGTCACTCGTAATAAAGTAGACGGCAAGTGTTTGAAAAACGACCACAATATAGGACCACAAGACATCGTACATGAAACTCTTTGATTCTACCACAGCTTGTTCAAATTCAGCTTGATATTTTCCCTTCAATTCATCAGTTACTTTTTCCTTGTATCCGTGCAACTGGTCGGAGATATTTTGAGAGATAGGCGGACGAGAAGTAGTGGGCATGAATTCATCTACCACCGTGGTTTGATTGCTGTGGTAGGTAGCATTTTTCTCGAAATGTTGCTCCAATTCTTTCAAAGGACCACGGAGACTATTATTTTTGTGTGTGTGGCGCAAATATCGATTGTGCTCCATCCCTTGATTGTTTGCTGTATTGTCGTGCTGCCATATAGGAAGAAGTGGACCAGTGAGCCGATAATTGTCTGCCAGGTACGCGACCCCCAGTTGCAAGGCTAAAAACAACAGAAGGATGGGAAAGACAATTTGCCAGTAGAATTGTTTGGGAGAATCCAAATAATTTGGAACGTAGGACTGGAATTTCAAATGCTCCTCGGCTTCTTTCAATTGCTTCCCTACAAGCCCTTGGGCTTCATCCAGTTCTCGATCAATGTCACTGGGATCGGAAATATCGAGATCTGTTGTTACATCAGCCTGCTCCAAAATCTTTTCGGCCAGAGCTGCTTGCTTCTGTAATAGATCCAATTTCGGTTTGATAGGTTTCATCATGACGTGAAAATCTTTTTGCAGGCCATCAATCGTACCGTCGACAAAGTGACCGAATTCCTGGACGGTCACCAGCAAGACATCTTCTGCTTTGAAAAAGGCACTAAAGATTGGTTCAATCATGCCCATAAATTTTCGTTGAGAGGGCAGCACTGTCGACAAATACACAACTGCAGCGTTGACGTACGGGAACCAAGGAACTACTATTCGAGTCTCCCAGGATGTCTTTATGATCGGTTCCGCATCCAATGCATGGTAAGTTTCTAGTTCTTGCCAGACTCGTGCTTGCGCTTGCAAGTGCAATGCTACAGCCATCATGATAACCGACGTAATGGTCGGTAAGAACAAACTCTTACAAAAGGCATATAATTTACATCTGCAACGTGCGATGACATCGCTATTGCTCTTGTTGTTGTTGTTGTTGTTGTTGTTGTTGTTGTTGTTGACGCGACTGCTTTGTTCTTGTTGCTGTTGTTGTTGTTGTTGTTGTTGTTGTTGTATCACTGCAACCATTGTTTCCGGCAAATTCAAATGCAAGACGCGATGCTGCTTAGCTTCATTGAGCTCTCCCAAAAAGATGGCCTCGTTTTGATTCAAATCCAATTCCCTGTATTTTTGTTTGGTTTGTTCGACTGCTTGTGCATGGCATGGATTCGCTGTCGTGCTGCTGCGACGTTTCTGTTTCCATTGTGCTTGAATGAGAGAGGAAGAGCTGTTGTCGTTGTTTCCACCATCTTCTTCTCGGGAAATAGACCCATACCCACCGTTAAATGTCATCTTGCCGCCGTCGATGGGGTGTTATTATTAATCCTTGATAATGCTTACTATTACAATTATACTTTATCAATGAGATGCAATGCATGGCAACACAATGGTGTCATTATTATTGTTGGTACTGTCACCTTCCGAGAGAGTGAAATCGAAATCGAAACACATGGAAAAGTGGAGGTTGATGTGAAAAGATCGCCAGCAAAGTATGTCTCGGTGTCACTACCTATCGTGTTTCAGTACCCTACCAAACTACACTAGCTAGTAGTAGTAGTAGTCTACATACAGTAATAATACCTTTCCTTTAAACGAAAAGACGATACCACAACAACTACGAACATTCTATTCACATTAGGTAGCTAATAGCTAATAGCTAATACTCTAGAGCTAGAAAGTCAAAGGAAATAGATGTGAAAAAAGAAAACAATATGTTCGGTAAGAGATCCCACGGTTCCATCTGTCGTTGTTGGATCGTCGATCTTCTTCTCGTGATTTGTGTTCTTGTTATACTAGGTAGACGCCGTCCGTCCTGCACATTGATCGTTCATTGAATAGCTATTAGTTGTTTGTGTAGCTACTAGTATGTCTGTAAAGAAACAACAAACGTCTTCCCGCCAATCTGTCTTTGTCGTTTCTTAATCAAACCCAACAACAACAACAATGTGACATGTAACTATGGGGATTTACTTGGCCTGCTTACAGTGGTTGTTGACACTCCGAGATGTGTACATTTTCATCTTACAGGATGCAGGACCCTTATGCTAGCATCCTGCAAGATGAAGATATTCTTATCCTGGACTGTCAAAAATCACTAGGAGCAGACCAATTAGTAATTGTTGCTGGGATGAAAAACAATCTGAAAGCAGAACTGGTTCTACCTGCGCTGTCGCTCGTGTCCCACAGCAAATAAACACGTTTGCAGCAAACAGTAGTCATCAGCCTTGGCCTACGAGAGACCAGTCCGCATTTTTAGTTCGCAATTGCCGCACTAACAGCCATGGTTGATGGCTCCTTACAATCTTGCGGGTTAGCTCTAATAATAAGCGCGGAACCTTTTTTATGATTGCATGCAAAACTAGTACCTGGTAGGACCTAGCGGGGGACGCGGTCGGCAAAAAGGTCACCTTGCTGTCCATCATTGTATTGGGACATAAAGGCCTTGTGTATAGGATAGTAAATGCATCGAATTGTTGAAAAGCAGGCAGACTAGCAACCTGCTACAGTAGTTATGTATGGCTGAGCGAGTCCCATGATGAATCACTAAGTAGACAGAACCCACACTGCTATAGTCCACCTGGGCACATTTCGGGGAAACAGACATGGATCGTGCCACTTCGTCGTAGGTTTGCTGGTTCGCTCGCACTTGAGTCGTGACCGCGACTCAAAAGGTCAACAACTTTCGCACGATCATAAAAAATGAAATCCTTTTCTTTCTTGTTCTTGTCTCACATCTTCTTCGCGCACACACACACACACACACGCTGTCAGCATCAGCCCTGTCGAGACTAGTCGAAGCTTCACAGCTTCGCAGCAACACTCACAAGGATGCCCTTTCAAAAAAAGCTCAGCATCAGCGCCACTTGCAGGGTATCAATGGTCTCCTCAACTCTCTCATTAACATTTTCACGCCCACCATGGGAGACTACATTAAAGAAGAACTTGCTGTCTTTGACCCGATTGATTTTGGCAATGAAACCACGGTCGATTTAGGAACTACCGATTTTGACGGCGCTTGTCCCAGTCAAGCTAACATTACGTACGGTCTGGGAGAATTGTCGGGACTTACCGATGTTACAATAAACCGCATCGAATTGGTGGAGAATAGCCAAGATATTGATATGAGCTTTCTAGGACTCGATGGAGCCACGTGGAAGGGAGAATGGATCATTGAAATGTCGTTCGAGCAAATTATGGCCGATACGACGGTCGGTCTCGTGGCCAGTCTATGTGGTTTTCCCATCAGTCAGACACTGCAAGGGATTGCGACCATTGGCAATCCATCTTTGGCATTGACCATTCAGATTGAGGGTGAAACATCCAACTTGTTGCAGTTCTCCGACTCGAGTCAAGTGACCTCGGCCGTGGTTCAAAATATGGAATTGGAGGTTAGTTCGGTGGATGTGGTATTTGCCATGCAAGGTAATGTTATTCAGAATCTTAATATCACGGAAGGTCTCGAGGCAATGGTCTTGAATCAATTGAGCAATGACATTGAACCTCTCTTTATTAGCGTGGTCAATTCTTTCTTGGCGGCCGATGCTCCTTTTAATCTGGGGGGAAACGATAATGTGGTGTCTCGCAATGGTGGGCACATTTAGGTTTGAGAAGCTGCATGTTTTTGTACTGAACTAGACTAATCCGAGTAATAAATGCTTTTTGTGGTTGCTATAAGCTTCTTTTTCAAAGTACGATTTAGAATTCAAGCAGTTAATCAACAGTCTTAGTTAAGAAATGCAATACGAGAAGGAGTGGGTTGCTCGACTTCTTTTTGTGTGTTCTCCAACTCGAATTACAACTTCTTGGGCTTCGAATTTTGAGACGACGTCTTATTGCCAAAGTAGCGACTGACAAAGAATTGTGCAAACAAAAATAGGTAGCTTCCGTACATGAGGAATCCTGCATCGATATTAGATTTGGCAATACCACACTCTGTATCCGTTTTGAGGTAGTAGTATCCCAGCAGCGTCGTCGCGACGCCGACGACCATTTGTGATACTAAAGAAAAGTAATGTCAGCAAAAGAAGAGAAAAAATGGCTGTGAGATATTGTTCGCTCAGTATGATAAGAAGCAATCACATCCACAAAATGTTCCATTTCGTCCTGGGCGAGCTTACTCTGAACAAAGGTAATGATCATTGGATTGAACCAGGCAGGCTTCATTTTGACGGCCATCAAAAAGTAGTATCCGTACATGAGAGCATGCACACCATAATTCATGGTCATGAAAATGACGGCATAGGACGGCGTATAGGCAAAGCATTGCCAACAGTAAAGTAGGACCGTAACGTGATGATACCAGTGCAAAAATAAAAGTTTCTTTTTGTGAATAATGATAAAAAATGTATCAATCAATTCACTGAAAGGAGAATAAATAAATAACAATAATAATGAATAGCAAATTGTTGAGAATAAATAAATAAATAAATAATAAATAAACGCATCCGCATTCAATTTTTAATCAAAACCATTCATACTGTACGTACGGAAATTTGCTGCTGGCAAATAAAAATACCCAAAGACCCGTCGATCCACCACCAGCGGTGGTTCGCCCCTCGTGGCAAAAGGCATCACGAACACTCATGGTGGCAAAATTGTGGACCAAATGAGGAAAGGTTCGCAGAAATCCCATGGTCGAAAAGACACACAATAGCAAATTCCATGCGGCCAACTGTTTCTTCCAGGCCCATGGTTTGCAATTTTCCATGTACGCCTTACCACCAAAGACGGCTAGTACGTACAGTACGACAGTACCAAAAGGAATGTGCCAATTGTTATTGTAAAATCGAATCAGATTGGAGGTATCGAATCCCTTTTCCGCTCTGTTAAGGAGCAGGATGTATAGGATGGATGTTTTTGTTGTATATAGTATCGTATCATGCGTTTGTGTGGTTTTCGTGTTTGGTGGTTGTTATGTGGTTGTTCATGTCAGCAAAGTCAAATTCAGAGTTCAGCCAAGAAAGTAGGTGGTACAGAAACAGTTATAAGGGGAGAAGAAGGAGAAGGAGAAGAAGAAGAAAGGGCAATGTGAGTAACCGACTGACTAACTCACTCACTAACTCACTCACTAACTAACTGACTTCCTTCTCATCCCAAGTCTGCTGCCACACCAGTCCAATCCAACATCCAGCTTGTGTGCCGACACGCCTTTTTTTATTTTAATAAGGAAGCGTGTCGTCTGTCGTCGTCTTCCTCCACAAAAAACCAAATGAAACATGAAACTGACTTCTACTAGTCCACTAGCCTACTAGTCAAAAGACAGTAACATAACAAACAGTACAAGCAACTTACTCGAAATAGAATTTCCCCAGAGTTGGATACAAGCAAGCAATTTCAGTATATTGCCATCCATCGCTATCGGTAATCAAACATTCAGATGGTACAACGGAGGAGTCTGACATGATAATGGTAGAATCGGTAGAATGTTCCTTTAATAAAAGAAGGTGATGAGTCTCGTATTCCAGCAACAAGTGATTACTATAATAATAATACTTGTGGTTGTCGTACGTGTGATTGTTCTCTTCGGGTTGATCCAAAGACGGTAAATAAGAAAGACAAGAAAAACCGATCAATATTTTGGACAACAGAGAAAAGGAAGAGACTGGTAAGGTTGTGAGCATTTGCGCTGTGGTGTGGTGGGCGATGACCGGACCGGCTTGGGTTCGCAAAGCCACGACTTTTTCTCCCTTTTTTTTTTAGCAGAGCAGGCGACTGTTGAGAAGAGGCAGGATGGTGGTGGTGATGGCAGCCTCCCTACTACCGGTACGCTACAACAACAAAAAAGCTGGTTTGCAACCAAGCGGTTTCAGAATTCCGATTGGTTCGAACGTCAAACGATATGTACGAACGCACTCATTGTCGAGGTCACTTAAGATATTGGAAGGCTAAACTTTTCAAACCAATGATGCAGTCCGGTGTATTCGAGCCTGTCGAGGCAGAGTCGATCACGTAAATGGTGAGCGCTTTTAGTAGTGTCAGTGTCAAGAAATCTGGCCATGATCAGTTGGACTGGAGTACAGAGTAGTAGTACTAGTACTAGGTCTAGTAGTACTAGTAGCTACTAGCGTAGTAGTAATGCTGTGTTACCACCATCCCGGGCTCTACAAAAGTACGGAGTACCTGGTACTATCTAATCGACTCGTACTGACCGAACAATTACGCAATAGTATTAATGACTCTACTGGTTGATAGTTCCATTCTTGCTTCTTCCAATAATAGTATCAGCAGTAGTACTACTAGTAGTAGTAGTAGTAGAAACCAAGGGATCTTGTTCTTGTCCATAATTTTTTCCGCTTTGCCTAAAACCAACACCACTTCTTCTCGTGAGTGTTTCATTTTGATCGCGCAAAAATTCATTCTCTTGCATCAATCGATCCACTTGCATCTGTTGCTGTCGAACAACACCCATCAGTTCTTGCGATTGACGGTGAAATTGACGTATCATGTCCACGTGCAATCGCTGAAGAGATTCCTGAACATTTTCTTGCAAAACTTCCATTTGATCTTGCAATTCGTGACGAACCATGTGTTGCAAATACATTGTCACTTCGGCAGATGGCAATGTGTCGCCATTGGCGCTATTGTGGTTGTTGTTGTTACCATGATTCGTACTTGTAGCCGTAGGATTGCTGTTGCTATTGTTGCTGTTGCTGACGGTAGTGTTACGGAACACCCTCGATGTGTTCGTTCTTGGTTGCGTGGCAATTCTGCTGGTTCCAGCCGCTGATGCTGCTTCTCTGACAGAGATTGGAATTTGTGATGCTGTTGTTGTTGTCATTGTTGTTGCTGCTGCTGCTGCATCCGTAGGTGGATGCGTCGTGCTAGCATCCTGAGAAGCTACCGCCATTGAACTTCCATTCTGGCCATTATCATTACTATTCTTATCATTGTCACTGGGTACTACTCCAGGTGGTTCGGTGTAGCTGGTCATACTGGCTCTTGATTCTAGATCGAACGATACGGCATTCCCAACCACGCCAGTACCACTAAGACTGCTACCACTACCACTGGTCCGACGTCGATGCATTGTCGTGGCCGTGGTGGTTGTTTTAGGTAAGGGAGAAAATTCCAGAGTCGAAATAGGCGTTGCTGATGGCATCTGATACGTCGTTACGGCTCGACCAAATTGTTGCATCATTTTTCTCAAGTCGTACACTTGAGCTTCACCCGCAGCATTACCTACTACACAGGAAACTCCTTGAAAGGCCAATGCTGTGGCACTGCTTGAATTTCCAGTAGATTGGTGATGAATGACTTCTCCCGTACAGGTATCCACAAATTCCAAAATCCCATTGGCTCGTACATTCGCCAATAGTTTGGAATTTTGTGTGGAAAAGGCTAATCCAGTAATGGGACTGGCATGATGTGACAAGAGTTGTTGTTGTTGCTGCTGCTGTGCACTACCAGGAGTGCTGTTACTGGCAATCGATGAGGAATATCCACCTCCACATACCAGTTGTGGTTGATCATGTTCCACACTGTTGTACAATTGAATTCTTCCCGCCGTATCACCCAGAGCTAACATAGTGGGTTGCAACGGACTGAATCGCAATTGACACCAGCCTCCTCCTCCTCCTCCTCCTCCTCCTCCTCCTGCTGCTGCTCCTGCTGCTCCTCCCTTTCTTGAATTTTGACTACCACTCGTAGCAGTAGTATTAGGATAGGTCCACTGTCGGGCAAAAGTTGCTTGTCGCAAATTATAAAAAGATAATGCTTGTGACGAAAGAGAACACATAAAGGCCGCCGTGGGATCCAAGCATGCTTGAATAATTGCTGGTGATTTTGTTTGATTCGGTGCTTTAAATTGTCGTACTCTGGATTGTTTCTTGAGATCCCACAACACAGTAGTACCCTCATTATCTCCTACGCACAAGTACCGTGATTTTCCACCAAAAGATACACTGGTACTTTGTGCTTTTCTAAACGATGACGTAGAGTACTTTGGTTGTCGTGGCTGTTGTTTGGTAGGATCACTCGTGATATCTGTGTGACGAAAGGAATCCAAAATGGAACCCGATTGGGAGGACATGAGAACGACATTCTTGTCATCGGTGGTGATGGTGGTATTTGTAGTACCAGTGCTTTGAGAAGTGGCGGAACAGCAGGCCAAAACTGGTGTATGTGATTGGTATAGGGTATGGGCGTGTTTCCGTACAGGTGGTTAGTAACATATCATAACAAGCGTGGGTACATGAGCAGAGAGAAAGAGTAGCCGTTGACAAACATACGATCATGTACAACATAGCCTCCTTCACCAGTCAGAGTTAGCAAAACCACCAATCAGCCAGCCAGCCAGCCAGCCAGCCAGCCAGCGATATATATTGTTGGCATCAGATATTTTAATTTACCTTGTCCATTGTGATTCCAGGCGAGGTCGGCAATTTTTTCACCCGTGTTGTTGTTACCAAAAGGATGAAAGGTTTGAATGATGGCATCATCATTGGAAGATGGATCATGACGACAATCCCATGTTACAACGGAAGATCCAGCTCCAATAACGAGGAGTGGAGGAGCACTACTGGACGAAATAGATGCAGTAGAAGTAGCCATGTTGTAATTGGCGTGGACAGTGTCGTGCAAGGATGGGTTTTGATAAAAAATAATAATAATACTTCTACTAGTCTAGTAGTCGACCTACTCCGAGTAGCTAGTACTCTAGCTAGAGTAAAAAAGAATGAAAGAAAAAATTATGAAACACTGAGGAGGAGTCGGTCGGGGATTAAGTCCTGATAAAGACGTCATCCGTAGAAATAGCTTCAACCGTATCGGAGATAGACCGTATGTAAAGCTACTACGAGTGGTACGCAACAGTTCCAATGAATGGGGATGGGCAGTCAAAATCTTTTGGAGTTCACAAGAAGGAGAATAGTAGTGATCAAAGCTTCCGGCTGTTAGAAACAAGAAGGTACGCTCCATCATTTACATTTTTGCTGCTTCCTGTAGCTCCTATATTTCTGATGTATTTCCCAGCGGCATTATAATTCTAAAGCTTTCGCTCGGCGTGGCTTTTTAAATTCTCTTTTGAGATCTTTCATCGAACCTGCAATCAGTGTGTTGTGCTGTGCTGTGTTGTGCGTGCTCTGTGTGTCGATCCGCGCACCACCATCATATTACATACTCCATCAAAGACACAATAAATTCCTGTATCTCTTTACGTTGTCGCGATCACACTACAGCTCGCATGAAGCAAGCAACCAACCAACCAACCAACCAACCAACCAACCAGAACAACAACTAACAGCAATTGGCTCTTTTCTTCTCTCTCTCTTTTTACCAGCAAATTATCTTTCTCAATCAAACAATGAATTTTGCAACGCGAACTACAACAGTTCTGTTTAAACGAAACTTGTTATGCTTACAGAACAACCAAAGATTCTCCTCTACTACTACTGCTGCTGCTGCTGCTGTTGCTGCTGCTGTTGTTACAAGTTCACCGCAAGAAACAAAACAAAAACAACCCTTTTGTCTATTGGATTTGCGACAGTCCAATTTGTCAGTAATGGAGCGTTTGTGTTTGGAAGAATGTTTATTGCGACACGATGATCGGCAGTGGATGATAATGGGGACCCATCATCCCACGCAATCCCGATTTTTATCCACGCCCGAGCTACCACTGTACTTGACGACAAACATCAACAACAACAAAGATGCTACTCGTTATGATGATGATAATGACAAGAATCCTTCTTCTACTACTCCATGTATTGTGGTCATGGGAATTGGAGGGAAACCAGAATTGTTGCTCAACATGGATCGCGTAAAAGCCGACAAGATATGGGTCATTAAACGATTCAGCGGGGGTGGTACAGTAGTGGTTGATGAACATTGTTTGTACACAACAATTATTGGTCGTAATACTCATTTGAAGCATGTTCCACCGTACCCACGCGAAATTATGGATTGGACGTCCGCCGACGTTTTTGGGCCCCTCTTTCAGCAACTTAAAAAACGAGCACAACAGCAACACCCGAATGGAGCTTTTCCAGATTTCAGTTTACGAGAAAATGATTACGTTTTGGATGGTACACAAAAGGTAGCCGGTAATGCCCAGTCCATTGTCAAGACAGGATTTCTTCATCACACCACCTTCCTTTGGACGTTCCAGGAGGATAACATGACCTATCTTTCTCTTCCGGCCAAACGACCCGAATACCGAAAAGATCGCGATCATTCCAACTTTTTGATACAATTAAAAGACGCCTATCACGATCAATTGAAAATGGATGCCTTTTTTGAAAGCCTCGAAACGGTGTGTCGATCGTCTTTTGATGTGACAGACGTGTCCTTGGACGAAACTTTGTCCATCGTGGATAATGTCGTGGGACAGGGAGGGCTTCAAGCATTTTTTGATACCAAGAGTCGAACGCGATTATTAGACATGCCTTCTTGAACTTTGAGATATTTTTTGAAGGACGAAAAAAAATATTCAGTGCCTGTTGTTGAACAAAGAATAAAGAGACAAGACTTTCCGTCCTTCGTTCTTTTCTACCAGCGATATTAATTCATCGATGGGTCTTTTGAAGTATGAAACAATGTCGTCATCGCAATGCAAACCATCCATCATGGAGGCCACATTGCGTGCCAGGCGTACTGACTTGTCCTCCATAGTATAGTAATTGTGATGCGATGAAGAGGAAGGAGGATGGCTTGCAGCTGCGTTGAGGTTTGAAGTGCCTCTGCTTCCTTGCCGTTGCATCGTTGTAGCTCCGCTGTGGTTGATGCCTGTGATGGTGTTCCCTAAAAAAAAGGGATAGTTATGGACGCGGTGTAATAATCCATGGACCAATCCAAATGATACAAATCGTCGATGATCGAAGATCTCAAACACGTGCGACCAATCAATGTGGGAGCAAGCACTTTTTTCTACCAGGCGATCCAAAAATAGCTGTTTCGGGTCCATCGTTGCTACTTTTGGTGCACCTCCGCCCCCACCACGGCCAGCTTCTTGCTCACGACTTCCAGCAGTACCAGCAGATTGTGTGCTGTCCATACGCGTGTTCGATATATTTGGGTTTGCATTACTCCCTCCTCGCTGCTGTCGTTGCTCTTTCTGCGATCCCCTTTCTTTTTTTCCACTTTTTTTTCGTTCCATCGAAATGTCTACGTGCGATGATCGTGATTTTACACCAGTGGCCAGGCCCACCCAGATGTCTCCAAAATTAATGTTGCGATGAAAGGCGGCGTACAATTCAGCAAGAGCTCGTTTCAATTCCTCTTGTTCTTCGCGATGCAACGATGCGAAAAGGTTATGATTCAGTTGATCCCCCTGCGAATGATACGAAGCATAGGTAGCATATTTTAAACTTGATCCCAGTAGACTTGAAGACAAAGTGGCCGTTCCTTCCGATGCAACTGGTGGCGAGGAGGATGGAACGGGACTGGTAGGACTCGTTCCTGTGCGGACATTGACAGGTGTAGGGGGGCGGACATACTTTTCTGGAGAAACTGGTGAGCTTGTCGGAGACGATAATGGTGCCGTCAAAGTATTGTACGCA
>Ga0210025_1003433_pt1 | contig 14349 bp, 7 predicted proteins | sample CryGeyme20150102_FD_183989 | JGI IMG/M metagenome (GOLD analysis project Ga0210025, IMG submission 183989) | Groundwater microbial communities from Crystal Geyser aquifers in Utah, USA - Crystal Geyser metaG 2015-0102 (SPAdes) (version 2) | ecosystem: Environmental > Aquatic > Deep subsurface >...
ATTATTGTATCAAGTTGTGAGAACAAAGGTACTGGTATTAATGCTCACTTAAAATAAAAGATCTGGTTTTATTAACAATTATACCTCCCTGAGTGATAGTAGATCCCTGTGACTGTGTAAGCTACAAAAGCTGACAGAAGGGACTAGCTAGGCACCTGTGGATTCAACAGTATCTCTATCATTCAGAAGTAGGGAGGCTGAACTAAGAGCTGGGCATGGGTGTCCATCAGAATCTTCCCAGCTCAAGTAGTTCTTTACAAGACAAGGTAAGCAATAGGAAAACTGCGCTACTTCAATACTGTATTAGCTACTAGCAGACCCCGCCTCTTGATATCTTACATAACAACCATGAAAAAGATTGTCCACACCTATCTCGAAATCTCCTGATCACACACGAAAATGCCAATAGAGGTTTCCCCATTACTACGGGCTCATCTCGATGCGGCCTTATTATCGCTAGCATCCTCCACAGATAACTTTATGGTAGGCATCTCTGCCGGTCTCAACTCAACCACGGCACAGTCAGCAGCATCCACTAGAACACAGGTCACTCAATTCTACAAGGTTAATCTGGTCGTGGCTCTTTGCAACGCAACTGGAACCTTATTGGCTACCTACGGAGGCGGACGCGTAGTGCAACTCCTCGAACAGGCACTCCAACAGCTAGCAGCTGCCGCTACCACGTCCTCGTCTCCGCAATCCTACACAATAAATGTCAAACTGGAGTCCCTTCTTGCGGCAGCAGCCTTTGCTTATCTCGCCTGGAAAGAGTATATTGAAGCTTTTGGCGGGAAAGGAAATAAACACTGTGCTGATGCTGCTGCTGATGATGATGATGACGACGACAAGGCAAACAAATCTAGTCAAAGTAAAAGTGGTCTATCGTATTCCATCGCTCTCCCAATGACCTTGAACAATCTGGCTGGAGGTGTAGCAGGTGGTGTCATTGGATTGTCGGCATGGCAAGCAACTGGATACGCATTTATCGTTTCGTTTGGTTCCATGGCTCTGGGACATTTCCTAGCCTCGCAACTGGTACCGAGGAACCGCCAATCGGCCGCGTCTCCCCGATGGTGCCAACAGGTGGCAATTGGACTATACCTGCTTTTGTGTGTGCAATCCTTGATGGATGTATAATCTCCAAAATTCTTGCTTTTAAATCGAAGCGAGCAAACTGGAGTTGATGCTGCAGGCTGGCTAGCTGCACGGAAGGGATACGCGGGGCTAGAGCATGTATGCCTGATAAAAATACTGGATATTTTGGATTACTTTCAGCGAAATTTCCACTGCGAAGTAATAAGTTTTTCAATAGTTCTGCTACTAGTCTAGTACCTGGTAGCTACACTATTCCAGAGAAGCTACCAGGTACCCTATCTTGCTCGAATTAGGGGGACAAGTTCATTTTGAGCCTGAGCTTGAAAAGGTTGTAAGAATAAGAATTTTGGCTTCTTTTATTCCTACCACTACCGGTAGTCTACGTGACTACTGTACCAAAAAGTAGAGTCCCTGCTACGGGCACTACTACTAGTAGTACTTGTTAGTACTACTCTACTTCCTGGCCTAGTACCAGGTACCTGGTAGTAGGGTACTGGTACCATGGTTGAAAAACAACTAGAATAAATCTTTTTGAGATGAGAGAATTAGGTGCCACATTTCTTGGTCCTTGAACCAGGAGCAGCCTGGCCGTCGAAACACGGAGAAGAGCAGGTGAATCAAAACTACTCCGAGTAGACTACCTGGTACCGGGTACCACTCTAGCTAGTAGGTCTACTACTACTAGACTACTCTAGTCTAGTAATAAGTACCAGGTAGACTACTCTACTAGTATTAGGGTGACTTTGTCTCGGCAAACAGAAGCTCTTACAGCGACCGACAATAATGAATTTCCATCACTTGCTTCTTTCACAATCCTCCGTCCTTGCTTCAACGTACGTACCAGCAGCAGGTACAACAGATGATAGAGAATTTCCACTAAAATACTACTCGTACTAGCTAGTACAGTACTAGACTAGTCTAGACTACTGTAATCTCTGAGACTGTAATTGGTATCTCGGAAAGAAGAAGACTTCTTTATATTGAAAGAAAAATGTCCTTTTGAAATTCAAGGCTAATAATAAGCACACGTATTGTAATTCAACGAATAACAAACATCTAACCGAGAGATAGTTGATGAGGAAGAGGTCCCGTGATCTAACCAACCCGACACAGAGAGCCCTCCTTCAGTGGATTCAATCCTTCGGCGATCTCGGCCTATAAGCCGACTTGCATCTAGTGGTTGTTTTTTCGCACAGAGATACAGCCCTGCATTGCCTGCATTAGTACCAACTACCAACAACCACCACCACCATGCCTCCGCCGTCCACCAACGATATAGAGATTACCAACTACGATGTACTGGCCGACCAGGTTTCCTACCCGATTAACTCGGACGAGAAACATATTGGACTGAGTCTAGCCGCTCATAGTTATCACGTGGGAAATAATCGACTGGAAGTCTTGTGCAATATTCACAGTCAAGCCTTTATTGACAACGAGGGGACGGGGGGTGAACACAACAGCGATTCCATTATTGAGAAGATTATCAACATTGTCCAGAATCAATGTGTTCCCAAGGGCAGATTCTTAGAACGAAACAGTAAGGGTGAATGGTCTGTCGTCGAGGATGCCAAGGCGCGGTCTCTGGTCCGCCAGGCCTTGATGAATCTGAAGAATCAGGGATCTTCCTCTCATTCTCCAAAGCCTGAACAATCAAACCAATCGGGTAAAGCAATGCAAGAGGATGACGCAGAAAAGAAACGTAGACGAAGAAGCTCCCTCTTGCGCCGGTCCGTGTCATCGAGTATGCTTCCGAACCTCAAGCTGGGGGAACGACAGGCCGAACTATTAGCCTTTGATGATAAGAAAAAGGACCGGCGCAAGGGGTCTGTTGTCCGCCCGACTTTATCGGACTTGGCAGAGAGTAGCTCTCTCAAAGACTCACCTTCCAATTCACAAGCAAGCTCACCTAGCCATTCGCGGGCCACATCCCCAGTAGCATCAGATCCTCGTCCGCAGGGAACTTCCCAGGTTCGGGAGCGCGACCAAGCTGGCGTTGTGCCCAAGCAGCAAAAACCTCTTCCTGCCTTGGGAAAATCACGTTCTGTGGAACTCGGAGCTGTTCGCACGCCCCGGCGATTGACCGAAAAGCTTACTGGACCGCCGGTCGTCACGGAGACATTGAAAATGGACGTCCTCCTCAACACTTCCAAAACTGGCCTCCTTCCGGGGACCGACTTGCATGGAAACAATCGGTTGAGAGTCATGTTGGCCATTCAGACACCAGCGTATAAGAATGCAAAAGAGGAAAAGGAACGAACCAAAATGGCTACCGAGTTGCTCAATACGATCGAAAGTTTTTGGGGTGGTAGGGTTTTATCACTCATACCCAGTATGAGAAAAAAGGAGAGAGAAGTAGAGCAGTATATAAAGTTGGAGTCAATACACGCCATTCAAGCCATCAAAAACTTGTTAAGTGGAAAGGCAACCGAAAACGAAGAAGAATTTACACAAAGCCACAACCCGGATCCTGTGATCAAGCAAGGACGCCGAGCTTCGTTGAAGGCCATCGAAAGCATTGCAGCAGCAAGTAAGAAGGGAGAACCGAAAATAGGAGAAGCGAAAACTATTTTACCGAGTACTTTGCCGAAATTGCCAGAAGAGTTGCAGCATTTGAGATCCGCTGCAGTTAAGAGTTTGCAGAAGCGAAAGCAGCGACAGGGGCTGAACAGTCGTATTCGTGGCCTAACAGCAGACAAAGCTGCTGCCTTGCAGGAAGGAAACGCTGGCGCGTCAGTCATGACCTCTTCAGTTACATCTCAGCCCGTTGCAAATGTTGCTCCTATCCCAGCACAAATCATCAGCGCTTCTTATGCTCCACCGTCCCTTCATTATCGACAAAATAGCAGTGCATCTTCAGTTGGGAGTTCTGTTAGCGGTAATAGTTATGGCGGTCATCAACCCGTGGTGGCGCGACGACAGGGGAGTGTTTGCTCGTCAACCAGCACTGTTGCTACCTCGGCGACAGCTATTCAAAACATGAACAGGCTTAGTCTGCAAGGTCATCAGAGCCCACTGATTTCAAGAACAGTGGTGAATCCAACTGGAATGATGAATGGAGGAGGACTTATGCTAGGATCAGATCTTTTTATTCCAAGTGACGACGCCCTAAACAATGTTATGACACCAATGCCGAATCAACAGGGACAAGTGCAACGTCGTATATCGAATGATTTGCGACAGGCTCAAGTACAACTTCAACAGATGCCCCAGCAATCTCAACTTGCACCACTGCAATCTCTAGATCAACAGATCACGCAACAATATTCTCAACAGTTCCAGCGTGAGATGGCACAGCAATTGCAGCTGCAAATGACGCAACAGCAGCAAATGCAGCTGCAATTGCAACAGCAACAACAACGACAAGTGCAGCAGCAGCTGCAGTTCCGGTTCCATCAAGCAACCATGGCCAGCGTCCCAGAAGAGATTCACAACAACCCTAGCGACTTCTCTGCTGAAGACGATTTATCACCAGCGCCCTTGTCGGATGAAGAGCTTGCCATGCTCAGTCAGCAAAAGCAACAACAACAGCTGCTGCAGCAGCAAAGACAACAAGTAGAAGAAAACAATAATGTGTTTTCGAGGGAGGATCGCACCAGTTTGTTGAACTCTACAGGAAGCGACGGACTACCCAGCTTTGCACCAGACGAATTAAAAATTTTGATGAAAGGCTTGGATGAGTAGTCTCGATTTCATTGTACTGCATGTTTCTAGACGAATAAATTTGATAGGTGGCATATTATCTTGGGGAATGAGCTGTATTGTTGTTTTAGCCTGAATCAGGATTCGTTTTGTTGCTCGATGCACGCTCACCTTACAACCTGTCTTAGGCGTTAAAAGCATATCCGACCTTCAGTAGCCAGCCGCTCGGTCTACCAGATAGAGCAGTGGACGTTTACTCTCCGCTCTCTTAATATTTTCAGCAATGACTTTGGATGCTGAATTGGGCCTTGATTTCGCAGCAATGTGGGGCGTTACCAGGACTTGTGGGTGTCTCCAAAATGGATGATTTCTGGGCAGAGGCTCCGTTTGAAAGACATCCAGTGTAGCTCCCGATATGGTGCCATCATTTATAGCTTCCAGAAGATCATCTTCCGCAATAGAACTGCCTCGACCAGCATTGATGATATACACCCCCTTTTTGCATTGCTTGAAATTGTCCCTGTTGAGAATGTGATAAGTCTCCTTGGTATTAGGGAGCAACAATACCAATACATCGGACGCTCGAAGTACTGAGATCAAGCCATCGGGACCATGGCAGCAACGAATACCTTCCATCTGCTTCATGGAGCGCGACCAGCCAATGACTGGGAAATTGAGCCCAACCAAGGCATTAGCGCAACAAGAGCCTAATTCTCCTAGTCCAAGTATTCCAACCGTTTTTTGACGCGCCAGAGGCATGCCACGCGGCTGCCATTCCCTTGCATTTTTTTTCTCCCATAGTTGATCCATGGACAAATGATAGCGCAGCACGTGTCCAACGACATACTCAACCATTCCTTCCCGGAGCCCAGGGTCCACCATTCGTGCCAGGGGCACGGATGGTGGCAAGGTCGGATTTTTAGCCACATCATCGGCACCAGCTTGTAGATTAAAGATAGCCTTGGCGTTGATGTACGGTGAAAAATCTTGCAGTGGACCCCTTGGACTGTAAATTATATAATCGACTCTCGAAGGATAAAACTTCAAGTCATCCGTCAGTGCGACATCCAATTTGTATTCTTGAAAGGCCTCCTCGAGGCATATTTTGTACTCGGGATATCGATCGGGGTATCCAGCATAGAGAGCTCGAATTCGAGCAGTTGAGGCCGACAGTGGATGGCCAACGTGAAACAAGCCGGTTAAAACAACGTGTGAGATAACTAAAGATTTTAACAATAGTGCAATTAGTAGAGTGTTCAGTCCATCGCCAACGATTAGGGTAACATATTCACACAAAGAGAACCATGTCGTGCAGCGATATCATCAGCATTCTAATAATATAACCTCTAACCTTCTGGATGAATGATGAAAGAAGGCAACCATTCGATAGACTACTAGGTCTACTAGTCTAGCTCTAGACTACGAGTAGACTAGTAGAGTAAACAAAGAAAACGAGAGTAGGTCTAACGTTTAGCTAGCTAGCTAGTAGTCTAGCTAGTCTGGTCTACTTCTTGTTTAAAGCATCGATTTTCAGGCTGATAATGACTCTATCCTGGCAAATCCTTAATTCTACCTAAACAATAGCTAGTCTATCACCAATATTCTAATAACTGTATCTAAACTGTATTCCATCATATCTCCTTCGAACATGCATTGGCACACTTAGAGTGCCGACAAGACAGCCGGGGCCCAAGTGTCAGAGGATTCTTTCGCAGACGAAAAGTAGTGGGTCACAACACCATCGTCCGCAATGAGAGAAAATCGCTTGGTGCGGACCATGGCGGGGGTATCCATGACGAGGCCCAAAGCCTTAGTCAATTCGGCAGAACCATCAGCTAGAAATCTGATGCCTTTGGCAGCGCCACCAGAATTTCGACCCCATGCCTGGTTTTGTCGAGAATGTGAAAGATAAGTTATAAAAATGCAAATTGAGATCATGATAGGCAGCAATAGCAATAGGGCGCACAAAGAGCATGCTACAAATTAGAACATTGATTGTCACTTACCTCCATAACATATGCATCGTTGGTGGCAACGCAAATGGTCATATCAACACCATTTCCCTTTAAGTCGGCCTGAGCTTCCATGAAGGATGGGAGGTGTGATTTGGAGCAACCTGGCGTGAATGCACCTGGCACACCAAAAATAGCAACACGCTTGCCAGCAATCAAATCGGATAGATTTACTGTTTCCGGTTTGCCCCCCGCTTCTTTCAGTTCCATTAAGTCCACGGATGGGATCTTATCGCCCACTTGAACCTCAGGCATATCGGTAGTCTCGGCCGCGGTAGAAGAGGATGCGGATAATGTAAACAAAGTGGACGCAGCAACAGTTTGGCGCGGCAAAAATGCAGAAACCGATGAGATGGAAGCAATGGCTGTCAGAGCTACCAAAAAGAGAAGAGAAAGGTGCAACATTACTTCAGCAAAGATTGAAAATTATATATTAATGCCTGTCGAAAGTCAATACATTGATGATTGATGATTCCAGATATCAAGATATCTTTTATCGATCTATCTTGTTTCTTGTCGAGGAAATTTATTTATCACCCGTGACAATAATATTAGTATGAGTGATGACGTTCCTGTTGATGCAAAATAAGCCCAGGTGGACTTTACTATTAGCGATTCATATGGGATTCATCAGTTTCGCAGTTTCACATGAGTCATGAGTCTATCTCTAATAATAAAATGCCACAGCCGGTCCTAGTGGTAATACGTAATACACCCACATTATTTGAATATTCCCTTTATTCCTCTACCAATACTACTACCATTCGCATTTTACGGATGCGTGTGTTGCCAGTTGATGCCGAACGAGGCGTGACTTGTTGCGCTAATAATAGCATGAGATTTGGCCACTCTGACAAGGGTACCAAAGTATGAATCGCCACCAGACCCAAGAACTACATTATTAGACCTCTACAGAGAAGTAATACACTCACTCTATTGCTTGTGACTACAACATTATTGTTCGTGATCATTTTTTGAAGGAGGAACTAATGCGCATTGCCCTTGCATGTTTTCTTTTCCAATCTGTTTTTTTCTGCTTCTCAATATTTCACAAATTCCGTCACGCTATTCTCCTTCTGCTGGTCGTCTGATTCTTCGAGCCTGCGCTTTTTGATTCCATATGCAGCAAGAGATAAACACACAAGTGCTCCCCCCAAGGCACTGTAGCGAGTCCTACTGTTACCCGACCAGTAGTATCGACCACGGGACTCTTCGCCTTCGGTGATCAACGGAATATTACAGTAGAAGCCACCATGAATATTGTATTGACTGTGCTCGATGTGAATATTAATTTTGAAATCTTTGTAGTATGTGCTCTCCATATATTGCTCGAGACCACTTTCTGGAAGTTCAAACGTTTTAGCAATATAATATGTTCCAGGCGATGCACATTCCCCTTCCTCCGTAGAATAAGTCAGTTGGTAGGTAGCAGCAGTCTCGTTACATAGAACGATTCGTTTTCTCGCAACGAGGAGTTTACATTTCGAAAGGTCAGCAGTACAGAGTTTTGTGGTAATTCTAATATCCTCGTCAAATGCATACTTTGCCGAGACTTCAGTAAAGGAAAAATAGGCATGAGAATTTCTCTGACAAGCGTGAGGTGTTTCAAGAAAAATAACAAATAAATAAAACGTACACTGTGCCTGAATATCTATAGCTCCTCCATCTTCCAATTCGCAATAACCGTTCCATAACCCACTTCCACAATCCAAATTGAAGTAATCCAGGGACAATCCGTATCGTTCACTGCAGACAGCATCTCCCTGGTAAAGAAGCTCAAAACTTCCGACCGCCAGAGCAAGGTTTCCCAATAGCAAGAAAATCCTCTGTTGTGCCATTTTAATATTCTAGGGAGTAATATCAAGGCATACAAACTACTTTTTCAGTTGTTATTTGTTGTAAATTTCCGAGGTTGGAGGACGACGAAGGCAGGTTAGGTTGAATACGAATAAAAATAAAAATGATAATAAGATGTGAGTGTGGCAGTTTCGCGAGCGTTTAGTAGGAAAAGCTGCTAAGTGGAAATAAGCGTCTTGGTTGGGATTGTAATTTAGCGAATCGATGAACTCTTTTCATTTTATAAACATAGGCCAAAACAGGGAAGAGGGGGCCGCTACCGACAGTGATAAAAAGTTACTACCGTAGTAGACCCCTACTGGTTTTAGAGAGTACTAGTAGGTAAAAAGCTACTACTGCAGCTAGTAGTAGACCTAGTAGACGAGAGCTTATAATAAGTAAGTAGAGTGAGGATGACACTACCGTGTGTTTTGTACTGAAAAAAATATAGTGATTGAATGAAACATGCAATCAGTACAAATAGTAGTGCAAATGACAGATCTCATTGAGAGCTTTCCATCCATTATTTATTTATTGAATTTGGACAATCACTTAATGAGCTAGAGGACATAATCAAAATCCTATATCCTGGGGCCAGAAAGCAAATGGCTGACCTTAACGTTTATACAGTGAAATCACTAGTAAACGTTAAATGACTGATTCAATCCCTTGTCTCTTAGTGATTGGGGATAATTAACATGGTGACTAACAGTAGTTAACATGGTAAAAACTAATCAAGTTTTACTGCATAAGTACTATTGAAAATCCAGAATCCCTTAAATGGTAACAGTCAGCCAACGTTAACCGTCAGCCTTACTCTAGTCTACCTGGAAGGTCCGCCAAATCACTCTACTAGTAAGTAATACAGTAGTAACTGTTAACTACACATTTCAATACATTTCAATATGTTTCAATACATTTCAACACATTTCAACACATTTCAACACATTTCAACACATTTCAATATCAACATGGCTTAATTTCAACACAAGACTGAATTTCAACACGATGGACTAGTTAAAAGCATGCAGAGACAAGGGGGACTCAATTTCAACATGACTCAATTTCAACATCATTTCAACACATTTCAACACATTTCAACACATGTCAACACATATCAACACATTTCAACACGATTCAATTGGCAGGACTCAATTTCAGGATATGAGCCCTATTTGGCGGACCTTCCTGGTACTTTACTCCTGAAGTTAGCGAGACTAGTAGTAGACTAGCTAGTAGCTCAAAGAGAGATTGACGCAAACAGCAGGAGTAGACAGACAAGCCGATTGAGCCTACAGCACCAAGTTTCACTTCCACTTGATCAAAACAACATCGCCATCTTCCAGGATGGCATCCTTTCCTTCGACGCGGATCACTCCGGCATCTTTGGCAGCGTTGTAGGATTCGTGTAGCAGTAGTGTGGCCCCTGGTACAACTTCGGCTCGAATGAATCCTCGCAAAATTTCTCCGTGAAGCCTTTCTGCCAATTTTATGGTAGTGAGAGCCTGTGCCCTGGAGTAGAGATAGGCTTTGGTGGTGCGAGAGCGCTCAGGCGGCACACCAGGGCCTGTGTAGACTAGGATTAAATCCAGAAGCTCTCGTACTTGTTTTGGCAACACACTGTAGCTCATAATTTGGGCCAAAAAAGAATTGTCATCGTCTGGCGAAAATTCAACTCCCACGGATTTCAGGTACTCTTGCTGTTCATTTAAGTCCGCCATGGAAGATATTTCAACTTCTAGTTTGGCGCTGATTACGGCATGCATGTCCATTGTGGAGTCGCAATACCGGATATTGCTGACCACACCCTCAACTTTCTCCGCGATGCTTGCTTGATCCAAAAGAAAATCGACTTCGTCCACATTGAATACATAAATAACAGGCTTCAGTGTCAACAGCCCCATAGATTTCATGACAAGTTTTTCATCCGCAGAAAGTCCTACGGCTCGACCTGGTATCCCCTTCTGCAATCCCAGTAACAACTTCTCCAATGCGTCTCGTTCTTCGCCTTGACAGGTGGTCTTTTCTAATCGTCGCTCAATGTGAGCAATGTCCGCCAGGATCAGTTCCAAGTTGACAACTTCGGCATCTTGAGCTGGATCTACCCTACCGTCAATGTGCACAATATCTGGATCCTCAAAATAGCGAACAAGGTGACAAATGGCATCGCATTCACGGATCGTTGCCAAGAAGCGATTCCCCAGTCCTTCTCCTCGTGATGCCCCAGCTACTAAGCCTGCCACATCAATGAATTCCATCGTGGCGGGCATCGTCTTATCACTGTTCGAAAATGTTCCAAGTCGTTCCAAATATTCATCTGGCACAACAATCTGTGCTATGTTTGGTTCGATCGTACAAAACGGGAAGTTTTCAGCTTGCGCAATGGACTTTTGAGCCAGTGCATTGAACAAAGTCGATTTTCCGATGTTGGGGAGTCCAATAATGCCGACCTTGATTTTCATGCACAAAAGCGCGTCGGTGTTGCGTTGTTGTCGTGTATGTACTGTGTCGCAATTGCGAACTGAAGAACCGAAAAAATACGACGTCTGGCTACGAAAGGCAAACGCAGGAAGGCCCAGAAGAAATAGTAGCAATACCGTAGGTGCAGCCAAGTGTATTCCTGGCCCAGACATTCTTGCCACGGGGAAAAAGACCAACTGCAGTGGCAGTGAGTCTCGAAAATTTACATTTTCCTGTTTGATGGTTGCTAGAGTGGCAAATAACTCTTTAAGGTACTACTCGAGTACTAGTATTTACCTGATGAAGGTATTGGAAGTAAGGCCTAAAAAGGTGGATGCTAAAGTACAAGAACAGAGCTTTTAACAATAAAATCTGTTGTATCCGTTGGCGCTCCTGAAGTCCCGTGAATATTGTCATTCCCGACGAGGGCCGTTATGCAAGGGATGTGTCAAACCCTAATAACCTGATCCGTGTTTCGTTTGACGAATACCGCCCGTCAATGCTGGTGTTTTGAAACTTTCGCGGTTCCAAATAAAAAACTATTGAATAAATGCTATACGGTTTTAGCAAACTCTACAAATTTGATAATCCATGGGAAATCTATGCTTGCACATCAGCTGGCAGAGACATGACATCGTCAATATCTCCCACAGGTTTGCGCATCCGTAGTTCATTTCGCATAGCGTTGGGATGAAATTGACCAAAGTGAGGAGGTGTCGCGGCAGAATCAAACGAGTCGTTTCTCAACAAATGCCTTGCTCGGATCTCCTGACGAAGCTCCTCTTCTGTTTCATCCGTAGGGTCCAAATATTTCAAGTCCTTTTCATTGAAGAAGCGAGACAAAATGTATGATCGAACGGGGACCAATGCTGTCAAGAGAGCTGGGTAAATGTAACCTGTAGTGACAATGGGCAAACGATTTCGCGTGTAAGAATTATATCCAGATTTTTCTGCCTCCGCTGTACGTACAAAGCAACATTACGAGAGTGAAACGTACCAACCGAAGTAAATTGGCCGACAGCAAAAACGGCAAGTCCACAGGTAGCTTGGATAAAAGTGTACACTTGCACAGTGGGCCACTTGACTCTGCGGATAATCGGAACATCGGGCCGATTCTTGGGAATCATGAAACAATACACAATGCGTCCGAAAATTTCGTTTCCGTGAAGGGCTCCCATTCCCAAATATGCAAAAAGTCCAAAGAGGCATCCACGGGGAATCCAGCTAATTACTTCAAAGCAAGCCAGGGACGCCAACATAAGCAGCGCTTGTCCGAGACCTGACCAACGCTGTTCTTCGCAGTGCGTGACAATTTCGTGTTTCCTACCATTATTGTCGACAGAGTACTTGCGGGTACACAAAGCTCGAGCGTGCAATGGTGCTTGAGGAATAAGACCGTTACCTGGCGGCAGTCCAAGAATAGCACAGGGAATAAAGGTGACTCCTAGGACAAAGAAATCCCAGTGATATGCCGGTGGCTTTTTAAGGTTGTATTTCGGTGATTGAGTCAAAATGGAACTGACGTTGTGATCGATAATGAAGAGCAAAAAGAACATGAATCCAGGAATGATGGCTGCAAAGATACCACGAATATCAATGCCAGATGTAGGGTCTGTAATCCAAGGGCGATCTGCTGTGGGTGTCCAATCCCAAGGCACAGTTCGCAAGTTGACGCGATCTAATCCTCCCGCTCCATTCTCGGCCAAGTCAACTCCTGGAAGATACGAAAGAGCCGTTGCCACAACGCATGCAATCAGAGTATTGTAACTGCTCAAAAAGGTGCGCAGTGGACGAGTCAAAACGACCCACTGTTCTGCAAAATGGAGTGTCCAAGCTACGTAAAAGGTGATTAACCCAAGCATGAGAGTGGCGTACTGGGCACTGCGGTCCGCTTGGTACGCTCCCTGTCCCAAGTAGATTGGCTCTATCAAATCTCGGATAGACGCATACAAAAAGGTGACCGCAATAAAGAACTCAAAAATCTGACTAGTAAAGGGTGTAACCTTCCAAACCAAATGCACCAAACCAACCATACTCGAAATAATGTGCATCAGACCTGCCCAAATGCAGATCCAAAAGAAAAAAGGAAAGTACTCGGCATCAAATTGCTCTGTAAGTCCATAGCTAGTCCCGAGCAGTAGAGAGACAGGTCCCGTAATGCCCATAATCACGAGAGGTTGTCCTGCGAAAATGGCGTAAATGATTCCAATAATGGCACTCGATAAGAGCGTTTCTGCCGTGGCCAGATTCCCCTCCGTTTGTCGATCCATAAGTTCGGCAAAAATCAGGGCTGGAATTAATTGAATCACAAAGGCAAAGATGGTAGCATTCAGGACTTTGAAGATACTGCGAGGACGTCCCCAATCGCTCTTGTAAAGAGGCCCTCGGGCTCTCAAATCGGCGTTGATGCCCTTCATGAATCTACACAACTGCTGCTCGTCTGAATCGTCACCCGCGTTATCTATATCTTCTTCACTTGATCCGACCTTGGTATCATCAGCTTCGTCCGTTTTCGCCATATTGTTCTCAGTGAGTTCTGCCACAGGAGGAGTTGGAGCTGAATGCGAAGAATGTGCGGAATTGCCAACGTTGCCTTCGGCTTGAATCTCCACATCCTCTCTCGGTGCCATTGGTGCCATCGTCATTCGAATATACTATACAGTAGACAATTGCGTTTCTGTTTCTGTTCAGTATAACTTAGTGTAGATCTCTCTTGGTTAAATAATGTGTGCGATGCCTTCTACAAGTCCTCGAGTAGTCTAGCTCGCTAATACAGTACCAGACTAGTGGTAGTAGGTAGTAGTAGCGTACTGAAGTTGAATTATGTGCACTTGCTAAAAATATTATTATTATTATTTTTTCTCCAACCCACTCGAGCATCATCAATGCTACGCTCTGGAAGTCTTTCGAAGAAACTAGGTCTACTAGACTACGGTACTCTAGACTAGTAGACTACTCTACAAAACAGCGGTCATTGGAAGAAACCGTATGAAACAAAATCAATGACGTTTTAAGAAACGGACACGTCACATGAAGCCAGGGGACAGAAATCGGACCATGATTTCTAATTTCTCTAGTCTACGTAGCTAGCTAGAGTAGTACCGTAGTAGACTACCGTACGTAGTACTGGTCTTTTCCAGCCAAGGGTGCGGGCGCACAGCTGCCCGCCAATGACCGAAACGTCCGTCCGGTCTCCCACCAAATCGAACAGGAACACGAAAACGAAGAAATCGGATAACATCATTCCCACATCGAATGACCAACACGACAGGCAAAGATCTCAATATAAGGCCTGCCTCGTAGC
>Ga0210025_1003436_pt1 | contig 14346 bp, 7 predicted proteins | sample CryGeyme20150102_FD_183989 | JGI IMG/M metagenome (GOLD analysis project Ga0210025, IMG submission 183989) | Groundwater microbial communities from Crystal Geyser aquifers in Utah, USA - Crystal Geyser metaG 2015-0102 (SPAdes) (version 2) | ecosystem: Environmental > Aquatic > Deep subsurface >...
CCCCCCCGGTGCGCTCGCGGAAACACGGTTCGACGAGCACAGCGTTGCTGTTTAAAAGGTTGAGCTGCTTTGTTGTTTCAAGCTATTACATTTCATGAATCTAACAGAGCAAAGTATTACCAATCGAGAGTTTGCCAAGTTTGATTTTATTTTGCGTAGCCTCGGAGTTCAAGCGTCTCGCTACAGCAAACAAACGAAATCACTTGTTCTAGTCTAATCGCCCAAACTCCAGAATGCACCGAAACAACACGACAGTGTGAACCTTCGCCATGATGTTGTTGTTTCCATAACATTGGAAGAGATCGTTGCAGCTTGCAGCTCCAGGTACAATCGGGAACCTCGCGGCGCTCGCTCGGGTGGAATGAGACGTCCGATACTCGTACCTCCAAGGCCGTGATCCAAGCCTGGCCCGGCAAGCGAAGGTGCGAGGAGGAGCGGGACAAAGCAAAGACGAGACTACTAGGCGTGAAAGTGAAACGTGGCAGAAAAGGCTTGGTGAGAATTACGGTACTCTGCATTGATTGCTCGAGTAAAATTCTTTGGCTTTCGGTTTCCAAAATCTGATGCAGATACTGATACTCCTAGTAGTTTAGCTAGTACCATTGAACATGCAGAGCGCTTATGAATAGAAACGCCTCATATTCGGCTCCTCATCAAGCTGGCCACTACTAATCTAGTATCTTGTAGAGAGTACTACTAGTAGTCTTGTTATTTATTCTTTCATACAATTATTTTTCTTCTTCATAAGCAATAATAGGCAAATCTTGATTCGCTGCATGACTGAAAAATGACTGAAAAAACGGTCCTTCTGACTACAGTACCAGGAGCAACCACAGCTGGAAACTCGGGAGTGAATATGAAAATACTTTAATCATACAGAAGTGGGGGTCCTGTTTTATCGCTCTGTCATGACCACCAATGACTGTCTACTACTACTAGTCGTACTAGCTAGTAGCTCTCATCCCTTGTTTACCACTTCACCCGCTACAGTAATTGCTAGACTAGTACAAGTAGGAGAGCTCGAAGAATAGACGAGGCTACCAAATACAAGTAACATAATTAGCATCGAGTTAATAAGATTGCTGTGGAGGCCAATTCTTCGCTTTTATTGTCTGGTCCACGATCCTATTGTTTATTTAAGCAGCGACCGTCGCTAGTTGGCCGCTTTCTAGCCGCGGGGGTCTATGTCACGCAATGCCTCCTACTCTCGGGAGTAGCATCAATGGCTGACCACCATAATCGACTTCATTTCCCATCTATGTTGCAGATAGACTGTTTATATCTGGCTGGCAAGTAAGAACTGAAAACATAGCCAAAGCGAACAGGCCCATTGTTAGTCTTGCTAGCTAGGACGGCCAGAGCAAACAGTATCTGTTACTTTTAGGTAGACCGCGCCATTACTCGGTTGTGTGGAAACCAGAATAAAGGTGACTCAACTACTAGGTAGTAGCAGCGTACTTTTCTTGTAATCTTACTAGTACCAGGGTACCAGTACTATGTGGAAACCAGGTCATATTTTTGATTAATTAATATTGATAGCGGACATAAATTGAGAACTGTAAATTTGCAATGCCACTTATAATGCCTCTATTAAGTATATCTTCAGGTCTTAATGCCGTTTTCAAGAGAGACATCGGACGTCGCGCGAAACGATAACGCTACTTATTATGAGAGCATCCTAGAACGGATCTTGGTTGTCAGAGGTTTCGTCCATCTACCGTATGGTAAAAAGTGGTATAGTTGCTGTCGGGGATTAGAGCCTCAAAAACAGGATCAAACGAAAGCATACGAAAAAGCTCACAAACAAAACAACTTCTCCCTTTTATCGCAAATAGAAAAATCGAAGCCAGAGAAAGAAAAGAAAACAGAATGCAACTGCTTAAAGCTACGACTCTCCTCCTTGCTGTCGGTGCCGTTGCCGGACAAGATGGTAACCAGTTTGCCGACTATCAGCCTGGACCTGGTAGTAAGTTTACGATGCGTTTGATTTTCTCTTTACTATTGGTTGTACCGTCACCATCAACCTCACCCAATCCTCCACCCGTGTATCCGTAATCGTGCTCTTAATTATCGTGATATCGCACAACAGATCTGATGCATTACTCGTTCGATACGAACCTGAATTGCCAGGATCTTGGATACTCCTTCGGATGGAAGATGGAAGGTTGCTCCGATCGGGCGACTGATATCGACTTTGATTCCCTGGAAAAGACTGGAACTGGTATTAGCTGCAGTGCATACGATGTGGGAACATTTGAGCTCACATGCGAGAATGAAGAGCAGGCCACTATCACTCCACATCGAGACGGTGTGGTTGTTAAGATGAAGGGGGCCAACGGAGGAACTATCTACAAGGATCTTCAAAGAGAGCAAGCCTACACACTTGATGTTGGATCAGCTCACGGCATCAGCCACATCGAGTTCTGCTTCAAGTGCGACGATCACGTCGTAGAGGAAGTTGTCACGAAGTCCGTTCGTACAGGAACTACCCCTCTTTCTGCCTGTCCAGCTGGAACAAAGGGAAAGGTCAATCATGACGCTGCTCAAAGCATCCATGAATTGCCTGTCCAAGTGAAGATTACCAATGACCAATCCCACTTTGAGCTGCTTGTCAACAAGGAACCATATGGATTTAAACCCATCCCTGCCTACTGTGTTGACTACAGCCGCAGTATTTGGGGCAGTACATTTAATATGGATATCTTCTCTGCATTTGATCCTGATATCATTTCACTATATGGAGGTGGATCATCTAGTGCTGTTGACTTCCCTGATCTTCTGCCCAATCTTGGATGGTTGATGAATCACATTGACATTGGTGACATGTATGATGATAACAAAGGCTGTCGTGGTGTCATTGATTGGAATGAGTATCAAGTTGCTCTGTGGTATGTGATTGATGATGTTCAAGTTGGGGATTCTATCCATAGCTACTACAATGCCAATAATCGGCAAGACTGTATCTCACAAGGGCTTGCTAAGATGGCAATTGAGCAGGGTAATGCCTGGAAACCAGACTGCAGCAAAGCAGGTGAACTTGTCCCATTGTTATTCATTGCTGATAGTGGCACAACCATTACTAACCAAGTTCTCATGGGAGAAGTTGAGCTTGCTTCCATTGAGGGCATGTGTGAATGCGAACCTGAAGTACGAACTATTAATGAATGTCCTGATGGCTCTAGCTTTGTTGTCAACCACAATGCTGCCAAGAGTATCACTGAGTTGCCTGTTAGAGTGGAGATTACCAATGATCAATCCCATTTTGATTTAATTGTCAGCAGACCTCCTTATGCTCCTGAAGGTGGATCCATCTCTATCCCAGCATGGTGTGTTGACTATAGCCGCAGTATTTGGGGCAGTACATTCAATATGGATGTCTTCTCTGCATTTGATCCAGCTGTGGTTTCTATCTATGGAGGTGGAACATCCAGTGCTGTTGACTTCCCTGCCCTGCTCCCCAACCTTGGATGGCTCATGAACAATGTTAATGTTGGAGATGAGTATAATGATGGTAAGGGTTGTGCTGGCAAGATTGACTGGAATGAGTACCAAGTAGCTCTTTGGTATGTGATTGATGATATTAAAGTTGGAGATTCCATTCACAGCTACTACAATGGTGGAGGTCGCACTGACTGCATTTCTCAAGGATTGGCTAAGATGGCCATCGATCAAGGCAATGGATGGACTCCTGACTGTATGAACCCCAATGCACTTGTCCCACTTTTGTTCATTGCTGATAGTGGCACAACCATCACAAACCAAGTTCTCATGGGAGAAGTTGAGCTTTCATCGATTGAGGGTATGTGCACATGCAAGGAAGACCCCATTGTCAAGACGGTTACTCCAGCACCCACCAATGTGAAGACTGCACCTCCTACCAACAGGCCTACTCTCCGTCCTACCAACAGGCCTACCCCTGGTCCAACCAACAAGCCTACCCCTGCTCCTACCAACAAGCCTACTCCTGGTCCTACCAACAAGCCTACTCCTGGTCCTACCAACAAGCCTACTCCTGGTCCTACCAACAAGCCTACTCCTGGTCCTACCAACAAGCCCACTGCTCCTCCAACCAACAAGCCATCAGTACCTGATGAGACATACACTACTTCATCTCCACCAGGTACCAAGGGTGATCCTCACTTCAAGACTCACGGTGGAGAAATGTTTGACTTCCATGGAGGATGTGATTTGGTTCTTCTGGACAATCCTGACTTCCTTGATGGAGTTGGCATGACTGTCCACATCCGAACCAAGATTGAAACATGGTGGTCGTATGTTGAGTCTGCTGCCATTCAAATTGGGAGTGAAGTCCTGGAAATTGGAGGAGGATCAAAGGATGAATGGTTCTTTTTGAATGGAAAAGCCAATGATGCCCTAGAAGAAAAAGAGTGGCACCGTACCCACTTTGCTGGACTTGTAGTCCGCTACAAGCAGAATGGTCCCAACCGCGAGGCCCACATCTATCTGGAAGGCCGCAGTCAGAAGATCATGATCAAGACATACCATGACTTTGTTAAAGTTGAGCTCAATGCTGATGGAAGCCACCATTTTGCTGGATCCCATGGTATCTTGGGACGATTCCCTGATGGACTTCGGGTTGGACGTGATGGTGAGACATTCATTGAAGATGTCAATGCCTACGGTCAGGAATGGCAAGTCCGCGCTGAGGAGCCCAAGCTGTTCCACACCTATGATGAACCTTGGGTGGTTCCAGCAGGCCAGAAGTGTGCTATGCCTTCTACAACTGTGGCAGCCAAGAAACTGCGCCAGCGCCGTCTTGCCACTGGTATTCCCATGGAGGATGCCGAGAGAGCATGCGCTCATCTTTCAAACCCTTCTGACCACAAGGCTTGTGTATTTGATGTGATTGCCACTCAAGACACAAGCATGGCAGCCGTTTGGTAGATCATGGAAGTATTTTATAGTAATACCGTTTATACATATTTGTAATATTGCACTATATTTCTCGTCCTTGTGTGCAATGAAGGCAGCTTCTCCTCGGCCGGGTCTGGAGCACGAGGGGTTGACTGCAGTAACAAATACATTGTGCCTACTACAAGTAGAAAATCATACCATTGCACTTCGCAACCGTTGTCGCAAATCGCAAAAGACACGTTGTGATGAGAATGAAAGAGAGTTTAAGTTCCCGGCCTTCGTTGCGCTCTTCGATGATCTCGAATCAAGTAATGACGAACTCTACGAGGTGACAGCAGTATTTGAAAGAAGCATTTTTGTTTGCCCTTAGCTAGTTGGAGCTAGCCAGTACTAGTACGATTACTCCGGAGTAGCTCTGGTAATCTAGCTAGTAGTATTCGTAATGAGGCATCTGTTGCTTGTCTTTGCATTCTTACTACTCCAGTAATACTCGTAATAATTAGTTCTCGGAGTACTAGACTACTAATTGGCGCCTACTAGCTACTGAGTACTAGTGGACTAGAGTACTCTACTACAGAAGAAGGCTTTGCGTGCCTCGGGCTCCACTCACCTCCTACGTTTCTATCTCTCTCCCTAAGCTTCTTTACTAAGGTTTTACCTGGGTACTTAGAGTTGTCGGCGATTTAGAGATTTAGTATTTACAGAACATTCCGGGAACATACCCTTTATCTACGTGAGCGAATACTTCATTTACAAGAACGGCGATGGGATCCTCACTTTTTAAGTAGACCAACTTTTGTCGACACTTAATCATTCATCGAACATCGAACAACACGCCAGAAGAGGAGTGCAGCAGCTGATAGCAAGAGCATTGCAAACCACAGAAGAAGAAGTTTTCTTAGCGTAGCTATGATGAACTTTTGTGGTGGGACAATAGAACAACAAGTTCATGAACAGCCTGAAGATGTTATGGTGGGCTTGGACTGCTCCAACGTTTCTCCTACTGTCTCTCGCTTGACCCAACAACCCGGAAAGCCTCAGCGTATGAGTGGTAGCAGTACTACCTGCTACAAAGCAGACGCTGCTAAAAGTAGTTTAAATGGAACTCGACGAAATAGTCATGACAATGAGAAAAGTAGCAGCAAGGGCATGAGCACGCACTCCTTTGCGAAGCTATCCAAAACGAGGCGACCATCACAAGCCGCCACATCCACCAATGACAGTGTCAACCCCCGATCTCGATCTCGTTCGCATTCTCGCCGGGAACGTCCTTCTCTTCGAACCGCCGCCCAACAAGAGCAAGTGAAGCAGCAAACGGAAAAACAGTCCAGAAGCATACACCAACAGTTTCAAAAGATGCAAATTTCCTCAACGGCAGAATCCCGTAGTGACTCCTACATCAATCTGAATACAGGAAATTCTACGGCAGCTACTAACAGCAATAACTGCCCAGTTGCTTCCTCCAAAGATAGGGTGGGAATTTCATCCTTTTCCAACATGAAGACACTGGAAACTCTTTTGAAACGGCTGGAATCAGGATTTCGCGTGACCATTCACAATGGTGTCCACCCAGAGGGGAAACGGGCCTCACTGATGCTCCTTCAGGATAGGAGCAGTCTCGTAATTCGATATAGTCCACAGATTTCTTTACTGAGGCAACATCAAGATTTACAGGACAATAACGACACATCAACAACTACTACCAGTATCAAGTTTCCGGTCAAGGCTATTTTTCGATTGGAAATTGGAAAAACATCCAACAATCGCAACACAAAAGTAAGCGGCAGTATCAGGAGCAGTAATCAAAGTGTTTTGAATCATCCCATGTACGATCATATACATCCCATGATGTGCTTCAGCATTGTGGTCAAGCTGTCGGAACAGTATCCTGAGGAAACCTATTTCGACTTTCAAGCCAATTCGGGCATTGAACGAGAAGCACTCGTTTCGACTCTCATGGTAGTGCTCGATCGAGTACATAACAATAGTGGCACAGCGCCATCCATCGTCGAGTCCTCCGAATGCTCTCTGAGTCCCCGGAAAACTACTAAAATTCACCCGCTAAAGGAATTCTATGCCCAAAATGAGGATCAACACGTAGGAACGGAAATAAGTTTGGTGGCAGGATTGCCGACAAGATCAAAAAGTTCAAACAAAGGACGGCGAGTGCAATCATCACAGTCAACATGCAAAGGCAATCGACCCCTTCGACAACGTCATTTGCAACCGGCAGTAGGAACAGAAGACGACGACGCCACCATTCCTAATCATCATACTTTTTCCTCACCTTTGTCATCACGACGAGCACCATTATCACGCGGTCAGCGGCGACACTCGGGAAATGAATTCAAGGCTCGATCTGAATCGTCCAAAAATGCATCATCTCCCTCCACGCCTGGTACCACCGTCAGTAGTCCAATTGTTGTTGTAGATAACGAACGCGAACATGAGACGGAACAGCGTGATAATGCTGACGATCCGGGAAGCATTAGGATTTTGAACAGTACTCATCCTAATCAACCGGTGACGGAAATTGAACTATGTCACGATATTGATATTCCTGATGATTTGAGCTTTGAAATTAATCATCAAGGGTTACCCGTATCCGATAAAATTCATCTTTCACCCACTCGTGAAAATCATCGTCTTCACCATCGTCATCGCGGAGGCAATTCCTCGGATCTTCAAGAGAATAACGCCATTTGCTGCAATCTAGCATCGGCCGCAGATGGCGTTGGACCCAATCCGCAACAGCAGGCGATGGCTTGGTGCACCGATGACATTTGTACCCTGGCCCTCAAAGATTTTGCTGAAACTTGTACGGGCATTTTCGATCAACCAGAATCCGCCTTTCCCTTGAACCATGTCAACATTTGTTGCACGGGAAATACCGAAGCTGAACGGGCGCAAGTTCAAGAATACGTTACAGGCGTTCTCGGGGATGCTACATCGGCTACTGCTGGAATTGGCGCTTTTGGAAACGTTTGGAATGCCAGTGCTTCCAAGACTGCGACACAGAATCGCAAGTATGCTAAAGTAAATCGCATCCAGAATCGGGCTTCTGTGTCGAATGCTCAGGCTCTGCGACTGCAATCACTTCGAAATGAAATGACATTCGCAGCGGCCTCGAAACGATTGAAAGAAAAGATGCCCTACCTCCAGACGACTAAATCCTTTGACGACGCCGGCAATGGACGGACAAGGCAAGAGCAAGAGCGCTCTTCTAGCATGTTGCAAACTCCCCCGGCTCTGATGGAACGAGTCATGGGTAGTATAGCGGTATTGGGCGAGCAGCCAGAAGCGGATAATGATGCTGTCTTTTATGACAGCGATCCCGACGACATGCGACCCCGAACCAGGGGTGGTGTTCGTCGGGCCTGTGCTAATCGTCGCAATGCCGTGGAAGAAAAGAAGAAACATCAGATTCACCGCCCTGTTTTGAGTGGAGTTGGCTTTGAGAATATAACGTTAAGTAGGAGGCTGCGGAAACTCGATGAAGATCTGATTATTCAGCTGGTTCAGGTAAGTTATCGCTTGTTTGGTGGTGGGTTAAAGAAAATGTCATTTTCTTAGATGGTGTCAAAATCTAACATTTTCGATTCATTTTTATCGTATTCTTCTCTAGGTGATGCGAAACGAGCGTCTTACCGTCATTTGGCATCCGACGCAAACTGCTGATTGTCCCAATCGTCCCCCACAGTGTGTTAACCTCTGGATTGAGTCTGGTGTTTATTTGGTCGATGGTTCCTTCCTTCTTCCCCGACTTAGCTGGAATGTGGCTAGCGAAAACGATTTGGGCTCTAACAAACTGAACGTTTCCAAGGCAGAACCCGACCAGGTCGACCTCTTGGATGTTTGCCGAATCCGTATTCCGGAAAAGATTGATCGAACGCTTCATCCATTTCCCGATGCTCGCAAGTCCTTTGTGGTGGAGGCACAAGACGACGAATTTTTGTTCGAAACGCAGTCGACCGAAGAGCGCAATCGTATTGTCTACGGTTACAAGCTAGTTATTGCTCGGCTAGCTTCGTTGCTGATGCTTCGCGATCCCCGAGCTGTGGAAGAATTCTTTGGATCTGCCAGTGCCATGGTCCCGGGCGGGTTTACTGTTGGCAAATAGCTGAACATAATAATATACAAGCTTAGATTTTTTAAATTCCAATAAAAACAAATGCCGTTTCCCTCCCCACCATTCTGTTCCACGCACGGCCAGGTTGTATCACAGACGTTATTGATATGGAATGATGCTAAATCTTCACTAGTGGTTTGGTGGCTACAGCATGGTTGCTGCATATCATGCCATTTATGATTCTACACATGACAAATCTATTGTTCTCTTGTTGTTGTGGTTATGTAGGTCGGGACGTCGGGACCACTGTCTTGATGCTCAAAAGCAGTAGACAGTGCAAGGCGACCCTTCTTTTCGTTTTTTTCCCAACCTCATATTTGTCACATTTATATATAAATCAACAGGAATTGCAAGCATTGAATCACTTAGCTACTAATATTATCTTTGCCCTGCGGCGCCGCTCGCTCTGCTGCCACCGCCGCTTTTTCTTCTTCTTCTTCTTCTTCTATTACACCCATAGAACAGTCGGCTTGTTGTAATCCCTCGTCATTGGGAGAAATTTTAATACAATCGTGATTCGAATCGTGATCACGATGCCTGTTCAAGTGCGAAGCAAAGTAAGAAAAGAAACGAAGATCTCTTGGAAGGCGATTCTGACTGCTGCGTTCGATGTTATTGGTGTTGGTGTTGGTGTTGGACTGTAAATCCTCCGTTGTGGCGGCTGCCATTGAGAAACAACCACCGTTGAATGTCAAAAGGAAAAGTGCTGTAATCAGCAGTAAGTAGGGAACGAAAAGTTGTTTCATTTTTGGCATTGTTTCTTGTTTCTAAGGAGTTGCTGCTGATCATACAATTGGTATTTTGATTATTGATTGTTTATTCATTTTGTCACGAACAAAACCAAGCCAAGTTATTTTCCTTCGTACCAGTACAGAAGTAGCGTAGTGTAGTTTACAGCCGCGAGATTGGCAAGAACACACACCATCGTACTAGTCTACTAGTAGTAGTAGAACCATCCAGTCAAAGAAGTCTTGATGGTCACCTTCTTGTTAAAGCAAAAAAAATAAATGGAACCGCGCCCAAAGATTTCTTTACCAGTATGATTTTTGTGTACTGCATACTCGAGTAGTCTAGTACACTTCGTCTAGAGTACTCCTACTATGTAATAGAGTAGTTCTAAGTACTAGTAGTACTACTACTAGGCTAGCTAGTAGTAGTACTTCTAGCTACTAGTAGGGAGTAGCTGAAACTAGTAGGCTACTCAAGGTCTAAATGAAACAAAAGATGGTACATAGGTGATTTCAACAGATTGCAACTGACAACAAAATACAGCTAAATATAAAACATGGTTCAATCATCATGATAAGACGTTGAGTAACGTTTTCATCTCACTTCGTACGATATTAATAACTGACATATGGGCTCACATTTTCTTGGAAATTTGATGGACGTGGCATTCACACATATTAGTATTATTTTTCACCTTGCGAAAATATACAGACAACAGACAACTTAACAAAGCCAAAGCAAAACAAGCATCTACAACTAAACTATCATGTTTTCTTTCACTTCTGCAATTGTTTGCCTCTTTGGCGCGTCATTATTATTGGTTTCGTCCGCTTTTGCTGATGAGCGAGAACGGGTAAGTGTTTTTAGTTTTCAGCGTTTTAATTTTTAATAGTGCAAACGGGCGTTCTAATTTTCCGTTCACACGTCGTGATCGTCATTCGTTATCATCATAAACATGACTATCATATTCCAACATCCACTCACATCGTCTTTTCTTGATTACTACGAGTAGTTCTTTTCATCGTCAGCCATTATGGAAATGGATTGGACCGCCGCTGGTATCGATACGCTCAATCTGGGAGACGTCAACGCCCTGGAAGATGCAATGTCCGTTCTGCTGTACACGACACTCCGACAGGAAAGCGAATCAGATGTCGGATTGTTGGCAGATCAGAATGTTTTGACAGTTGATACGCAGGTCCAGAATGTGGTCAAAACCAACAACGCCAACAATAACAACAGCAGCAAAAATGAGTTTACAATGAGAGCCGTTGTCGATATCTTGTACGTCGAAAACAAGGACATTGGTGCCATTGAGGACATGGCATCTGTCTTGACACAATTTGCACAACAGGAACAACTGGAACAAACGTTGGCAGATGATATGGATACTATTTTGGGTGGTATGACATCTTCGATTTCACTCAAGTTTCGATCCATGGACGACGACCAAACCAGACCTGTAACAACCATGCTGTACGAAACTACGAATAGTAGTGAGGGCAGCAATGCCTTGAAAGAAGCCAATATGATCCTCATTATTGCTTGTTCTATTCTGGGTGCAGCGTTGGTGTTCATGTCCGTTGTACTTCTGTACGTCGTCGGTGGATGGCGTGATTTACGCCAACGACTACAAGATCAAATATTCTGGATCAAACAACAGCATCGGACCTACAGCAGTGATGCGGAAAGCGAGACGCCCGATGAAGAATCCGGTATTGATGTCGCAGATTCAGGAGATGCCGATGATTGTGCTGCTACCAATCCCAGTGGTATCTTAGGTGCTTCCGCTAGTGAGGAATACGAAGAACAACAAAGACAACGAATGCGCACAGCTGGATTGGGAATTCACTCGACGCCCGAACGAGGAATTGATGGTGATGCAGGATACGATACGACGCCCTTTTCGGAAATGTCCCAATATACGGACACGTCCCGGGTTCCATTAGGCATTGCATCTATGCGCAAGATGCAACAAAGCGCCGATGGTTCCTCGCTACCTCCCCTGGCGTTTCAGTAGTACTCAAGTAACTTCAAGCGTAGTGAAAGGCAGGAAAATGTCGACTAGAAAGAAAGACAGACTCCATTCGATTGGAACATTGCGACTTTAAAGCAAAACTTTGCAACGCTCTGTATAATAATAAGATAAAGGTATTCATACACACACTACAAATTTTTCAGACTAGGTAAGATTAACTACTTTTCACATAAAAGTCGTAGGAAATGCCAATCATAAAAAACTCGTAACAAATGATGCCAGGCACCTCACCTCACCGCAGCCCACCCCACCCCAACAATACTAAAAATTTCGTTTCCATTCCAGGGTTCCTTTTTCTGCATTTCTTTCAAATGGCTGCTCAAAACCTGTTTTCCTAAACTTTAAAATCGGACGCAGCCCACAGAGCATACTATAAATTGTAGCTCTGTATACCCTCGCGTTTCCCAAAATGTCTGTCGCCCTCTTCAACCTTTCTTTCGTCATAATATGAAAACTTTCGTCATGATGCCTATACGTATGCCAGTGTTTATGAGTGAAACGAAGCAGGATCAAATAGTTGCATATATTCCAACATCATTCGGTACGTGTAACATTGCATATCCTCCGGTCGTATGTGTCGTTCGACGGTGGCTCGTCCGTTTTGAATAATATGTTCAATAAATTCCGGTTCTTGAGTACTGGCCCACTGCAGCTTATCGGCCAATCCACTCGTATCGTGATTGACGGGAATATAATCCTTCCACGCTCGAAGTCGTTCACTGTACCATTCCCGATATCTCGTCGATTTGAAAACCAGCGATCCTGATCGCAACAGCGCCGAAAATCGTACCGAAAACGCTGCTCAAATAAATAACAATGGTGGTAGTAATAAAAATGTACGTGTGTGCGTGTGCGTGCGTGCGTGTGTGTGAGTGCCAGAAAAACAAAACACAAGTTTGGTTTCAAATTTTAAAGCACTTGACACACACACACACACACCCAATCCATCCACTGATTGGTTGGCAACATGTATTTAAAACAGATAAGAATAAAATGTGTGTACGTACCGTTGCTATCTACATCCATCAGGTATTGATACTGTTGGAGAGTGCCATAACGGAATGGCTTATCGAATCGGTAGGTATCGTAGGCTCTTTGTTCAATTTGGTTCCGGATTGTTGGATGCATCTTGTCAATATGATTGGGAAGAATGAGTTTCGTGAACGCAAAATCGACATTTACATTTACGTTGTCGGCAATGGGATGAACGTTCTTATTGTTGTTGTTAATGTTGGCCCATTTGTTCATCATTTCGAATCGTGGTCCAGTAAAAAAGTCATCCACTGCGGTCTTGCTATTATAGGTAGCACTATTGTTGTTGTTGTTGTTGTTCTTGTTGTTGTTGTTGCTATGAACAGCATGGTGATAATTTCCTAATGTTGATCCTCTCCATACAATGGTGGGTTTGCGATGTTTCCACGGTTTGCCTTGTCGAAAGAAAGGCCAGAACCAGAACCCACCAATGCTTGGACTAGACGTCATTCCGGCAGCGCCCATCCGTCCACCCGATACGTACAGGTGTGGCAACAACAAATCTTTGGGTGGTGCAGTACTGCTGTCACGTGGATCAATAATCCCATTCCGATTCTTGTTGGAAATTTGTAATGCCATCTGCCCAGGATGTACGGGATCATTGTCCGTATGACGAGCATCGTGATGAAAGGAAAATATGGGAACCACTGGTGCTGACGCTGACGGTGGTGTTATTGTTTTTGGTAGACGTGGTTGATGGTGTAAATTAATGACGAACCGCAAGTGCAGTGGTGGTTCATGATGGATGATCGGATCAAACAGCCACTGTAAATTGAATTTTAGTTTTCGTGCCTCCATGTAGGCTCTCCAACTATTGGGCTTGGGCTGCAACGGATGTTGTGCGTACCATTCGGTCAAATCTTCCCGTACAATCGTTATTTGATGATTTTGAATTTCCACCAACAGGTAAGCACCTTTGGTATAATTGGTAGCCATGTCCTGTAATTGATTCCATTTCCACAATTTATTATTATTGTTGTTGTTGTTGTTGTTTTCGTCAACTTGTTGTTGTTGTTGTTGTTGACGATACCGAAAGGGCAGTAAATCACGTTCAATCGCATTGTACAATTTAAATGGTTCGCATGCTTCTGATTGTGCAAATTTGAGCCACTGCTGATATCCCGATGGTGTTGGTCGTTGAAATCTTGTTTCGTACGCATGCTGAAATGTTTTCCAATCCATTTTTTGTTCCATCATGACACTGCTGCCGCTGCCGCCCTTGAGCGTCAATGCATTCTTCACGGCCAACAGTTGTTTTTCTTTTAGCATAATTTTGAACATGATGAACAGTACGAGACTCATGATCAGTACACGAGCAATAACCATAAAGGCGCGCCACTGGACCGGAATAGCAGCCTGTGCAGCAGCCCATCGAGCAGCATTTAATCGTTTCGTCCGAGTCATCCTTGCTGCCCTGAGAGCAGGAGAATGATGTTTCAGATCATAATAGGCATGTATTTGTTGAGCACGAGAAATGTTGTTGTTGTTGCTGCTGCTGCTGCTGCTGCTGCTGCTGCTGCTGCTGGTGGCAGTGTTGTTGACC
>Ga0210025_1003439_pt1 | contig 14339 bp, 7 predicted proteins | sample CryGeyme20150102_FD_183989 | JGI IMG/M metagenome (GOLD analysis project Ga0210025, IMG submission 183989) | Groundwater microbial communities from Crystal Geyser aquifers in Utah, USA - Crystal Geyser metaG 2015-0102 (SPAdes) (version 2) | ecosystem: Environmental > Aquatic > Deep subsurface >...
TAATACTGTGCTAATGACACCCCCATCTAGGGTATCGTTTAGCACGTCAAAGTCGTATTACAAATGCATTCTGAACACAGAATCCATCATCAATACGTTCGATGATAGGCTGCCAATTTATGCTTCATTCTTGGGTGTTCCGACCGCATTCAACATCATATCGTTAATCACAAATACCGTGGTGACTGATTCTGGTGCGTTGTACTCACCTGGTCAGAAACTGAGTATAATTGGTGGTTCAGGAACAAACCTTGATCTAGAGGTGCATCAAGTATCTGCTGGATCGATTGATGGTGTCAACATTGCGGTAACAGGTTCCGGATATAGCGTCGGAGACAAGATCACGTTCACCCCCTCTGTTGACGAATTAGTGGTGCCTGCCGAGGCGACTGTTACCGCTGTTGATGGATTCGGATGTGAAGTGTCCACGCTAATGAATATTGACACAATCACGATTAGTGATCCTGGTTGGAACTATCAGGTCGGCGATCACGTTAACCTTGATATCTACGATCATACTGGGCTACCAGTGACTGCTACCGTTGCGTCTGTTTCTTCCGGGCAATTGACCAACGTTAGAGTAACTTCCGGGGGTCATGGATACCAATACGCCCGCGCCTTATTCTATATCGATTCGACACATTATTACACCACGTCTTGCGTATTGGACGGCACGGCCATAAAGTCTGTAGCAATACCAAGCACTTCGATTACCGCGACTCCAACGCTTTACATCAATGGCTCCGGTGCATCAGGAAACATGACTGTTTCTGGATCAACAATTACGTGGAGCATTACCTCTGGTGGATTCAATTACGCTGATCCCGTTCTATCCTTGTCTGTTACCGGAGTAACTCCACAATTTAACTTCACGTCGAATGCCAAGGGAACGATTACCGATATCACTACGTCCGGAGCATTCTCTATTCCTAACGGAACCTATCCGTTCACAGTAGTAGAACGATATGGCTCGGGTGCAGATGTTATCCCTGAAATGGGTGGAAGATTGACGGGAATAACCGTAACAGGTACTCCGCTACTGAGTTCCGGCAAACAAACATCATATCTAACATCAACTTCCGGTGTTGGTGTTCAGGGTGCGTTGAATATGACGTATAAGTTCCATTCTGTTGGTGTTACCTCACCTGGGCGTGGATATGATACACCAACGCTGTCCGTCGTTGGTGGCACTGGCTCTGGATTGAAACTGCGTTTTGCTGTTGATGTTACAGGAGCAATCACTGGAGTCTATGTCGATAACTCGGGTTCTGGATATCCGCAATCATCAACGATCACGCTTACTGATCCAGCAGGGTCAAGCGGCAGTCTATCGCTAAACATAAACGATTATGGGCAAGTCACTTCCGTGAATGTTGCCGCATCCGGCACAGGATACTCCGAAAACAGTTCATTCTCTGTGACCACTGGGCAACTACCTCTGGTTGCAACCGTCAATTCTCTTAATGGTTCGATTACATCTATATCAATATCAAACAATGGCGATTATTATACTAGCGTTCCTACTGTCTCTGTTGTGGACGATACTCCTGGTTCATATCTCGTAAACAACTGTCAACTAGCACAGGGTTCTACGTTAGTGTCCACAACCAACTCGTTCTCAATGGTAAAGCCTGGGCATGAGGTATTCTATATCTCTGGAGGCAGTGTCCTGTTTTATGCTACGGTTGTTTCTGTTACCGATAGTCAGAATATCGTTATTGATACACCCGCGTATGATAACGCTTGGTCTAACGTACAACTAGAATTCACTGTTCAACGTGGCAAGATTTCACAGGTGACTGTGACGAACCCTGGGCTTGGATATCATTATCTACCTCTTGTAACTGCGCCCGCTATTCCGTCAACAAGCGTTGCGGGTACACCGACGTATCGCAGACAAGCGAAATTGACTGCGTTGAGTTCAAGCATCGGCGGTATCCTATCGGTAAAGATCGTTGATTCTGGCGTGAACTATGAAGAAACTCCTATACTTGCGACTCCTATATCAGGTATAACAAATGAACTTGCTCAACAATTTCAACTGGGTGAACTGGTTTTTGATAGTAACTGGTCTTATACTGATACAACTAACTACTCTGACGGTCCTCATGCTCGTGTATATGCATTTGACGGAGCTAAAAATCTTCTTCAACTGGATAATGCAACGGATCAGTTCGATCTTTTCACAGAAAACAACATCGAAATAGTAGCTGAGGACGGTTCACTGATTATCCATGAACAGAGTTTCCCATTTGATACGAATACGATAATGAATGGGCAAAACTCTAACGCAACTGGAATGTTCCTGGTTATTCAACGCGGCAGCACCATCGCTCAAGCGGATGCTGTATGCTTCTCCAAGGAAGACTTCCAAAATAACTCAGGTATGTTGAGTGATCCAGCGATCAAACTGCATGATGGTAAGCGTATTCAGGATTATTCATATTACGTAAAGACATTCGAACAGATTGTGAACGGTCAAAAGAACGGCATGCAACTGCGCGACTATAAGGGCACGTTGACACAAATCGTTCACCCCGCTGGTTATAAGATGTGCGGTGACGTAATGTTGGAAGACTTCCAGAAGATCATATTCAACCTATTCCGGAAATACGATAAGAACGGTAACGCTGTTGGTACTGGTATCATTCTGTCATTTGTGTTGGATACGATGATGATGTTTACTGCAACTAACTATAACGCATTGAATTCAAACGGCAATCTGCTGCGTAGACAATTTGAAATCATTCTGGAGCATTACGTTTCTGTTATCAATTCTGTTGATATGAACGAAGTTGGTGTATATGGGCAATTTAAGCGACATATGATCGAATTGATGAGGTCTATGGCAGTCACGTTCGCTCCAACGCGATCAACGACACACGGCACTGGAATAAACATCTATCTTGATATTCTGTATCCGTTTGGGTTTAAACCAAGTGAACTAGAACGTGCCAAGTACAAGTTTAAACCTTATGCTGGTATGGCTGAACAGATGGATGTTCTTTCTCTGTGGACTGGATTCTCTTACGTGAACGATATCAATTATTATGGCGCAAACTCAACGTATTGGAACTATCCAAACACAACGATTGGTAATTTCAAGTACGTAACGATTAATGAGATAATAAATAATCACTGGGCCAATCATAATAATCAAGCATACGTTCTTGACTCATACATGACAATCGCCAAACTATAAGGTAAAGAATGACAATTACATATCGTCAATCAAAAGGTTCTCCGCTATCATTCGCTGAAATGGACGAGAATCTTACGGAGCTGGCCGCGGGCATTCTACATTGGGCAGTGAAAACTGGCGCAGTAACTGCGACTCATACGGATCAAATTGTGGCTGACGTAACGTCCGGTTCATTCACGATTACGCTTCCGGCAGCCCCAACGAATAATCAATGGGTATCTGTCATGCTTTGGTTGGGTGGCACTACAAATACAGTAACCATCGATCCTGGTTCTGTAAAAATCATGGGTATAAACAGTACCTTTGGCATGAGCACTGGAAATGCGGTCGTTACGTTAGTTTATATCGATTCAACTAAGGGATGGATTATCGCATGAGTCATAAAATAGAAGAATTTTTTAGAACGAGTTCCAGCGGCGGTGGAACAACTATGGGTGGTTCTGCGGGCATTGATATTGGTGGAATTATGTTTTCTCCTATCAACGATACTTACTTGATTATAGGCGATAGGGAATATCTAAAGGTGGGAAGTCTCGTTGAGGATGATGGGGTTCGTATGTTGGGAAAAAGAAACAATAATTGGCTCTGGTAGAGCATCACAAATACTCTCAACCAGAGCATAAATACTAAGATATAAACAAGGAGTTTTACACAATGAGTGCCATTATTACAAACAAATTTAGAGTGAAGAATGCTTCTTCATTCATCGGCTCTACTGATTCATACTACATGTTCATCGGAAAGCCCGCCACATGGACCAGTGACTATGCTCCTGATACTCCTGTTGATAATATTGACAACGAAGCACAAATATGGAATGACATGATGGCTATGAAGAAGATCGATTCTTCAAACATGTCTCATGGTATCACTAAGCGCATGTGGACCTCCGGTCAATTCTATGACATTTATCGTCATGATTATGGTTCAGTTGGCGTCACGGGTCTTGATATCAACACAGGAGCAGCAACTACTCCGGCTACTCTGTTCGATACAAATTATTTTGTCGTTGATGGTGACTTTTCAATATGGATTTGTATAGCTAATCCTCATGGTGTTGCTAGTACAGTTGACCCTAGCACCATGACTCTAAATTCGACCACAAAATTAACGTCAGGTTCAGCCGACGGTTACGTTTGGAAAAAGATCGCTGTTACTTCTGTGTCAGATATAATCAACTTTTCAACCTCTGATTTTCATCCAGTAAAAACTCTAACATCTGCTCCTCTTGCTGGTGATGTATATTATGAACAGTGGGGACTTCAAACAAGTTCTGCGGCAAATGCTGGTGCAATATTCAATGTGGTAATTAATACTGCTGGTTCAGGATATGGTGCTAACCTATCAGGAAGCACGACCATTGCGAGCATCGTTGGTGATGGTACCGGAGCAACTGTTTCTGTTGACACCAACGGTTCTGGTGCGATTACTGCAATTAACGTAACCAACGTAGGCTCAGGATACACCTGGGCAAATGTCGTGTTGGGCGGTACCGGTACGCTTGCTACTGCAACCGCGATCATGACTCCTCTACTGGGTCTTGGTGCTGACCCAATCAATGATCTATGCGCTTCCAACGTTATCGTAAACGTGAAGTTCCAATATGCAGATGGCAACGTGTTCACTGTACAAAATGATTATCGGCGCGTCGGGCTGGTTGTGAATCCTCTCCAATACGGTTCTTCAATTCTGTTGTCTTCCGCTGCCGCAACAACCATGACTACGATCAAGGTTACTGGCACCGTTGCGTTCCAGCCCGAGATGGTTGTGAAAGACTCGACGACCAATGCATATGGTTTTGTTGTTGACGTAACCGCAGGAACGGGTGGCGATGCAGATAAGACTATCGTTCGCGTAGTAAGAACCCGTACCGAAAATGCTCTCGTTGGAGCCAATGCTAATGCATCATTCGGTGTTGGTAATACATTGACTGCCGTTTCTGGTGGTGTTGCCTCTGGTGTGATTGCTACCGCTGGTGTCGTATCTTCTGACGTTCAACCATACAGTGGTACATTGTGCTATGTTGAAAATCGTCGCCCAGTTATGCGTAGCGTTGACCAAGTCGAAAGCATCTCCGTAGTCTTTGAATGGTAATAGCCAAGCGGGAGAACATAGGTTCTCCCTGCTAAATATTATCATAGTAACACCCATATAAAATCAGGAAATTCATGACCACGAACTTCAATTTAAGTCCTTATTTCGATGACTTTGCAGACTCAAACAACTACTATAAGGTACTGTTTCAGCCTTCGCGCCCTGTTCAAACTAGAGAACTAAACCAACTACAATCCATTCTACAGAATCAAATTGCCAAGAACGGCGATTTCATGTTCAAGAATGGAGCGATGATCGTTCCTGGCCAAATATTCTTCGATAATACAGTCACTTATATCACTGTAAACTCAGTAAACGGAGTCGGTGTTTCTGCTGACGTTCAATTGTCTTCTGCTGTTGGTAAGACTCTATCGAACGGTTCAACTACCACAGCAATCGTTGTGTTTACGGAAGCAAGCACTGATGCTGATCTAACCACGTTGTTCATTCGTTATACAGGTGGTAACGGTACGTTCTCTGCTGGCGATACGTTAACAGCTACTGATTCGTCTGTTTCGTTCACCGTGTCCGCTGGAACCTCCGCTGTTCCTTATACAGGAACAGGTTCTATCGTTACGATCAATGATGGTGTCTACTACGTAAACGGAAACTTTGTCAACGTTTCCAAGCAAACTATTTCGCTTGACAAATATTCTAATACTCCTACGTGGACAGTCGGTCTGAACGTAGTTGAGACAATCGTTACCGCTAACGATGATTCAAGTCTATATGATAATGCTCTTGGATATCCCAACTACGGTGCACCTGGCGCAGACCGTTACAAGATCATGCTAACACTGGGTAAGAAGGATTACTCAACGACTCGGGTTACCGGTTCCGATCTTCAGTTTATCGATCTTCTTCAAGTTCAGAATGGTGTTATTACCTTTGAAGTAGATGACACCGCATTCGCATCGTTTGAACGTATGATGGCAACCCGCACGTATGATGAAGCGGGAGACTTCTTGGTGAATCCGGTTACGTTCTCTGTGACGGACTATCGTTCGAACAATCGTGGAAACTGGGCATCGAATACAGCATACCTCGTTGGTGACGTAGTAAAGACTGTGGATGGATCATACTGGGAAGCAAACTCGTCTGGTGTTTCAAGTACAACAGAGCCGACCACTCTAACGAATACCCAATGGGCTGTTACCGATGGCGACGTAAATTGGGCGTATACGAATACTCCAGTTTATAACAACGGTATCAACGTTGATGGTAACACGGTTACCCTTGATACGATGCTTGCTAACGATCAACAAATGGTATACAAGGTGTCTCCAGGTTCTGGTTACATCAAGGGATTCCGTGTTGTCAAGCAAGGTCCATCATTCGATGCAACAAGCAAAGCAACTGATCATGTTTATCAACCAGCAGAAATCGTTTCGATCAACGCTGGTAGCAACATGCAGGTCACAAACGTATCTGGTATACCAGACATTCACACGTATGAACTACTAAATGTCTATTATACCCAACAAACGGAAACCTGGGCTTCCTTGAAGCGCACCGCAGTTGGTACATGCAACATCGTTGGCGGTGTCATTGTAAACTCAAGTATTCAACTAACAGACTATGGTTTCGGTTACGATCCACAGAATCCTCCTACCGTAACGATTACCTCTGGCTCACCATCGACTGCTGCCACGTTCAAGGTCAACATGAGTCTGGACGGGCAGATTCAATCAATCGTGGCAGTAAATGCCGGCGCAGGCTACACAAACGGAACTGGTCTTTCTCTAACGATTGATGCACCTGGCGCAAATGCTCCCGTTATCGGAACATGTCGTGTTCGCTCAATGGAATATTCACAAGGAACAATCGGTATCAGTTCATGTGTATATGACGTTCAGGTATTTGATGTGAATCTGAACCCTGGTTATAACTTCCAAGAACATGCATTCTCCCTACAAAACGCATCTGGTTCGTTCAAGTGTGATATCAACCGCACTTACACAACGCTTCTTGGTACGGTAAGCATTACGTCCGGTTCGAAGTCTGTTTCTGGTGTGGGTACAAACTTCATGGCTTCCCTGAATCCTGGGCAGTTGATTCGGATCGGCGGTGCATATTACAATCGTGTTGGTATTGACAATTACTCTAACGTAGCATTCACATCAAGCAACAACTTTACCGCCAGTCTTTCAAATACTCTGATTGAATTGGTGACGAACAGTTTTGTCTCGACAGGCGCATTGATTCAATCGATGCCTAAGCCATTCGTGCGTAGTCTTCGTGCGGCTGATGATGCAACCTCTACGATGCAATATACCATAGTTCGTCATTACACGACCACAGTAACGTCAAATAACGCAACGATCACGCTATCGGTTCCAGGCGAAACGTTCACGAATCCTTTGACTACCGGAAACTATCTGGTTGCGATTCAGAATGGTGCAATCTACACGACCGCACAATACACCGTCACACGCACTTCAGACACACAAATAACAATCAACATTCCATCGTTGTCAAGTGGCACGATTGAAGTTCTGACAAAGATTACTAAGAACGTCGGAGCGTCTAAGGAGAAGCAAAAGACTCTCAAGATTGGTACCTTGTCAATTACTAACGTGAGTCAGGTTGCTGCTTCTACGATTACCCTACCTAACGCAGATATCTACCGTATCGTCAAGATCATGCAGTCAAACGGTATCGGTACCGTAACAGGTGGAAACTACCCGGCTTTCGTTGCCGCTAATGCAACCGATCTAACGAATAACTACACGGTGTTTAACGGGCAAAATTCGTTCTACTACGATCTAGGTTCTATCACGTTGAACAAGGGAGCACAAGCACCTAACAATACGTTGATGATCGTATATGAGTATTTCCAACATTCAGCGGGAGATTACTGTTCTGTTAACTCATATGGCAATCTTCCATATGAAAAGTTGACTCCGATGCAAACGAATACAATTGACTTCCGCCCAGTAAACGGAACAACCGATTTCACTACCGGGCAGATTACCGAACCTCTTGTTTACGGTTCAGATTTTGTGACCGACTATTCATACTATCTACCTCGTGCAGACTTGTTAGAGTTGAAGTCTGACGGTTCTATCGTTGTTCTAAACGGAACATCTGGATATGATCTAGTTACTCCTTCGGCTGATGCTGATGCCATGGGAATTGCAACCGCGGTTGTTGCTCCTGGTAATATTGATATCAACATCAACACTGTTCAGATTACTCCAATCGGGACAAAGCGTTACACGATGAAGGATGTTGGTTCTCTTGATCAACGTATCTCCGATCTTGAGTATTACACTCAACTGTCCGTGCTTGAGTCACAAACTTTGAATACCAATGTTACCGACCAAAACGGGCTAGATCGATACAAAGCAGGTATCTTGGTTGATTCCTTAACGAATAACCCTGATTCTGCTGTTGACTCAACGAATCCGGATCATAACTGTACTGTAGACTATACAAAGGGTATTGGTCGTGCTTCTGTTGACGTAAAGAACATCAACATGAACGAGTTCTTTACCGTTGATTCACAACGTTTGACAAACAATTACCAACGTACAGGTAACACAATCACACTACCATACACGAATCAAGTTGCCATTAGTCAAGTCAACGGCAACGCACATTCATTCGTTAACCCGTTTCAGATTATTTCGTACAACGGTTTCGCAACGCTTTATCCTAACAATGACGTATGGGTTGACCAAACTGTTATCTCCAACAATACAGTTTATTCATCAACCTCTGCATATAATGCAGCTATCGCTGCCGGGCACACCAGCGGAACATGGGACTCATGGACTGTCAACTATCAATCCTATCTAACTGGATATCAGAATCGTTGGTTGAAAGGAGTCACAAGTGGTTCATTTACGTCTTCCGGTCTTTCTGGTAACACAGGCACAGTAACGCTGTTTGCCGGGCAAGCGAATGCGGGTGGAGGTTCATCGAGTTCAAATAACTGGCTGACTGCTGCAAATGCTCAACTATATGCAGCCAACGGTTTGCAACTCGGAACAATGATCGGTAATCAAGGTGGTAACACTGCTGTCCTTTCTCCTTGGGGGGATGGCGCATCACAATACATTTACAACTTCCAAGGCACGAATACTCGGTATTCTCTGACACAAAACGTATCTACCTCAACCAATGTTGTCAATGAAGTTCCTCTAGGATACACACGTACCCGCCCAATCTTCTTCAAGATTGAGGGATGCATGCCTAACACCACGATGAACACGATTACGTTTGGTAATACCACGTTACCGATCGATCAGTCTGGTGATATCGAACTCGCAATGACCGTTAGAATTCCGGGAATTGCTCCAATTTCATCACTAAGAACGTTCTATGATACAAGCGTAGTCTCCGATGCGGAAAAGATAAATCAAGCGTCTGGACGCACTGTGTCTACTAGCGTCCTCCAGAAATACACTGACAATTCACCTCTGACGACCATCGTTTGGGACAAGGGCGGATACGTAACCAACAACTATGGCGGTACTGCTGTTCTAGGTGACGTTGTTCAATATAGCAATTACTATGAATTGGAGTGTGTGAACGCTCAAGGTACATGGAATACCAGTTGTTATGTCGCATCTGATGGATACAATCTAGGATATCCGACGGCTGTTGTCGCAGGCGCTGTGTCGCATACGATTACGTTGAATGCATCCGGTCGCGGTTTCGGTGTGTTCTATCCAATCTGCAACAAGACGAAGCGTTTCCCATCTGGAACAAATAAACTGACGTTCTCTAACAATACAAATCCGCTTGATGCAACTTCTACAGCCTCAGCCACGTATTATGCAAGCGGATTGTCACAACAAGTCAATCAGACAACCAACGTAACGAATGACGTAACAAGTCAAGTCATTGGTTATAACTACTTCAGTGAAACTGTCGATTATCATGAACCAATCGCACAGACTTTCTTGATCGACAAGTCTGTTGATACCGGTTATTACATCACAGGTATTGACTTATTCGTGGCTGTCTCTGATTCAAATACCCCATTGATCGTGAATATTGCAACTGCTCTGAATGGTTATCCAACTCAGAATTATATCGCAACCAAGGTAGTTTACTCGAGGCAAGTTATTGCTAACGCAACGACTCCTGCGGCTTCATATATCGCATTTGATAATCCTGTGTTCTTGGCATCCGGTCAAGAATATGCGTTGGTTCTAACGGCCGCACAGAGCATCGTGTGGAAGACATGGGTGAATGATCTTACGATTCCTGGTTCCGTGAACAGTAACACAACTCCTTCGATTGGTTCATTCTTCGAATCACAAAACAGTTCAACATGGACTGCCGATCAAACTAAGGACCTAACGTTCAATCTATATCGGGCAAAGTTCAAAACAGCTTATCCTGCTGATGTTACATACGTGAACAACGCATTGACTCCGATTCTATTGGCGTTGAATCCTCTTTACAGTATCTCTGGTTCAAGCATTGTTCGTGTACGTCAACCATCGCATGGTTTTACTATTGGTGACAAGGTTACAATGTCTTCATTCTTGCCTGGTTCGTTTACTACTCTAGGAAGTTCTGCCGTAACAAAGACCTTGACTGTTATCGATACCAAGTATGATTCGTATCTAGTTGATTTCTCTGAGATAGCTGGTGGCACAGCAACATATACGGGCTACTTTGGTGGTTCTGCCGTGACAGCCACTACTCAGATTCAATTCTCGACAGTGATGCCAAGTGTTGACGTTCAATCGTTCTCTGGCACAGATTACACAATTGGAATGACTCCAGTTTCATACGTAATGACTCCGACAAAGCAACTAACGGCTCAAGCAGAAGTTATTGCAATCAACAATCAGACCGTTGAACTAACAGAATCATGTATCGTTCTCGCTCCTGCTAACGAGGTCGCTTCTTCATCTTACGCTGGCGGCAAGTCATTTAATCTTCGCGTTACCATGACAAGTACCAAGGATAATCTATCTCCTGCACTGAGAGTGGATCGTGCCAATCTTGTTCTTGTTCGTAACAGAATTAATAGCCCTTCTTACGTATCCTCTGCGGCTGAGCAAGATCATGGTTTCGATGATATAACGTTGTTGACAACACAGACGGTAACGTATGATTATAATCAAGCAGCGCCATCAAACAGTTCTATTACTATATCCGCCGGATTCGACGCTAATCTGTTTAGCAACGTTGCCGTGGGCAAGTACATTGTCACAACTGGTGGCACTACTGCTAACGTGAACCGCGCATTCTTGATCAACAACGTGACAAATAACGGAACGAGCATGATCATTGGTGTTGATGGTACTCAAGTTATCAACACAAGTACAGGACTTGTTGTCTCGAACTTCACGGATGAACTGGCTGCCGGAGGCAAAACAACAACTCTGGTTCTCAAGAATGCGTTGAGTCTAGATGTTGCTCCGTATTACTCAAGTACCCTAAGCAACTACGTTTCTGCGCCAATGACGCTATCTGTTCCTTCTACTGGAGTTCGCGTTACATTGGATATCAACAACCCAGTTGGAACGTACCTTGAAGTCTACTATCGCGGGGTTCAACAAAATGGATTCAATTTCTTGAGCCAGACTCCTTGGGTGAGAATTTCAGATCCTGCGATAAGTAACACCAACGATCTTCTGACGTTCAAGGAAACGACCTGGGAAGTTTCTAGCGTACCTTCATTTGACAAAGTTCAAATCAAGATCGCCCTGAAAGCGGATGTCGATTCGAATACCCCCAAGTTCAAGAACGTTAGAGTGATGGCACTAGCATGATACCTGTAAAAGACAATCCAAATTGGTTTCGTGATGCCTCCGGCGCAATCGTCAATCATGATAAGAATACGTACATGGCTTATCAAGAGAAAAGACAGATTTCGGCCGCTAACATAGACAGAATTGATCGCTTGGAAGTTGGTTTTGCAGAGATAAATAATAAGATGAATCAACTCATTTCACTCTTATCAGGTAGCAAGCAATGACCGATTTCGTAACAGTCCAAAGAACAGACACATTCGACACGTGGAGAGCGCAAACAAACGTTCTTGGCACAAACGTCGGAGCAATGTCTGGATTGAGCGGTGCGTTTTCTGGGCATAATTCTAACCTTGTTACCGCCATGAACTATCTTCAAACGTCCGCTGGTGTTTCTGCCGGAGGTATTGAACAACAAACTGCTAGTTCCAGTCAGACGGTATTCACTTTAACAACTCTGTCATATTCGGTTGGCACTGGTTCATTGAAGGTCTATATTGATGGTATTCGTCAGTTCCCAGGAACATACACGGAAACCAATAGTACCACGGTAACGTTCTCTGCTGGTTTGTCTGCTGCTTCTGTTGCAGCGTTTGAAGTTGCCGGTTTGCAGCCGATGGAGTTCAATGCGAACGCATTATCTGGAGCTACTCTAGCATCAAGCGTTGTTACATCAAGTCTAACGACCGTTGGAACGATTGGTACCGGTGTATGGCAAGGTTCTGTTGTCGCAGGTCAATACGGCGGCACCGGTGTAGCAAACACGGGCAAGACGATCACTCTAGGCGGTAATCTTACAACGTCTGGAGCATTCGCAACCACATTGACGATTACCGCTGCAACCAACGTCACGTTGCCGACAAGCGGAACACTAGCTACAACTGGACAACAATTCTACATTGGAACGACCGCGATCGCAATCAATCAAGGTTCGGGAACGGTTACCCTTCCTAACGCGGCGTTAACTAATAGTTCTGTTACGATTGGTTCGACTGCTGTTTCACTCGGTTCGACAGTCACCGCATTCTCAGGATTGACTACATTGAGAATGTCTGGCCAGTTGACAAGCACTCTAGCTACAGGAACTGCTCCATTTGTGGTTGCTTCAACAACCAACGTAGCCAATTTGAATGCATCAAGTTTAAAAGGTGCGACATTTGCTGCTCCCGGCGCGATTGGAAGTGCCACCCCAGCGTCAGGAACATTTACTACACTAACCGCGACAGCGTCAGGAACATTTACTACACTAACCGCGACTGGTACGTCAACAATCGAAGGATATACCACAAGAATTATCAGTACGGCCACAACAGCCACGGCTGGCACAACGTATGTAGCTAAGGCTTCACTTGCATTCACGTTGCCAGCTTCGCCTGCTGCTGGTGATGTTGTTGGTTTCGTCAACGCATCAGCAACGACTACATGCACGATTAATCCGGGATCAAATTATATTATGGGGGTATCTGGAACAATGACAGTCGATTCTCTAAACGCGAATTTCAATCTGCAATATTCTGGCAACAGTACGGCTCCGGGATGGGTGTTCATATGATGCAACTACCTAAGCGAAGTCATGAGTTTTTGATAAAGCGGATTGACAGAACTAAGAAATTCACCACGGTTGATCTAACGGTCGAGTCGGGTGACGAATATGATTATACGTATGTCGTTGATGGTGGTTCGTATTCTGCAAACACCTTCATGAAGAAGGGTGTATTAGTTCTTCCTACGAAACCACACGTAGGATTTCAAATTTTTGTGAGTGATCAGTTTGGGTCATGGAAATGGTATCCGCTGATGATTCATCGTAACGGGCAAAGAATAATGGGTATAGAAGAAAATATGGAGTGCGACATGGAATACGCAGTATTCAAGATGATATATGTAAACCCTAGTATTGGTTGGAAAGTGGAGGATGGGCTATGAGCACTCTGAGTCAGTTTTTTAGTGGCGGCGCATCTGCTATATTGACACATGCCATTATCGGAATTAGCAGGACTTATGTAGTTCCCGCGACTGGAAAGTATGTTGCTATAGTTTTGGGCGCAGGCGGTTCAGGCGCTCTTGCACATCACCCAGGTAACGCTTCTGCAAGTGGTGGCTCTGCTGGTGGATTAGGAGTAAAGCTATTGTCTCTTACTGCTGGTGCATCGCTAACAGCTACAATTGGCGCAGGTAGCGCAGGAAGGTCGGCATCAGCACAAAATGGCGGCGCAGGAGGAGCAACAACACTAGCAGGTTCTGGATTTTCAACAGTGACTGCATATGGCGGCGCAGGAGGATTGTATGCAGTATCAGCGGGAGTAGCAGGAGTTGCTGGCGGC
>Ga0210025_1003440_pt1 | contig 14338 bp, 7 predicted proteins | sample CryGeyme20150102_FD_183989 | JGI IMG/M metagenome (GOLD analysis project Ga0210025, IMG submission 183989) | Groundwater microbial communities from Crystal Geyser aquifers in Utah, USA - Crystal Geyser metaG 2015-0102 (SPAdes) (version 2) | ecosystem: Environmental > Aquatic > Deep subsurface >...
GGATGCTAGGCTAAGTATCCTTTTTATTGTCTAAATAGAAAGCTCTTGAGATGGGCTTTCTTTTTCTGTATCTAAATAAAAATATATATTAATATTCATGGAGTCAGAAAATATTTAAATTTTACTAGTGATAACTAGGGGAAAAGTGATGGGCTAACAACCGGTAGGCGTCAGTTAACGGTACAACTCAGGTCCATTCTACTACTGCCGCTAGTAGTAGTAGGGTACCTAGGAGACTGCTCAAACTAGCTTTCCGTCACGTTTGGGATTACATACATACATACATACATACATACATAACTGAAAAGAGGAAACCTACATAAATACTTGGTTTGTCATGCACCAAGAAAAGAAGTTGTTAGTATGAGTTCTGCCGCTGTACAACGAAAAGCATGGAATGATGCAATGCGTGCTACAGTTGGTGCTTCTGGTATATCATCATTACCATTAGAAGCACAACAACAGCACCAGCTAAAAAATTTACAACAACCACATGGTCAAAACCAGCATCAATTACTACTGCAAACACGAAATCGTCGTTCGGATCGGAATAATAATAATAAACAAAATCGTAGAAAGAAAGCACGAAAGGCGTCATTGAATAGTCATAATAACGGTGATGGCGATCATAATCAACAGCAACAACAACAACAAGAAGAAGAATATCAAGCAGCCGTATGGGCTGAAGCTTTGGAAGAGGTAGATCCGAATTTAGGAGCAGGTGGTGACGGTGTTGGTGGAACGGCGATGGGAGGTGGTGGTGGTGATGATGATGATGATGATGATGAAGAATACGATATAATGGACGAATTGGAGGACAACGATGATGACGATAACGAGTACAACAATAACGGCGAGAAAGGAGGAGGAGGAGGAGGAAATAGCAAGAAGAAAAAGGGCAAACGGCCCAAAAAACGACGGAAACCAGGATCAGCTGCTACTCTTGTTACTACTAGTAGTAGTAGGAAAAAAGGGACGATCGGAGTCTTACCCAAACGATTCTTACCAAGGACCTTGGGATCCATTTTGATGGAAGAAGCTAATGTTTACAATAGTTACAACAACAGAGGTGGTGGTGGTAGTTATAATGATGGTGGTTCCGCTGCCATTGCCTTTGTCGAAGCCGAAGCACGCATCAAGAAGCATTCACAATTCATACCATCATCACGTCGTAAATTTTGTCCCGTTACTGGTCTAGAAGGGATCTATACAGAACCCAAGTCGGGTATACCGTACGCCACAGTACAGGCGTTGGAACAAATTCGTGAACGACCACCACCTTGGATGATTTTGGGTGGTACTCCTTCCTACTGGGAAGCCGCCAAGACGTTACGACAAGAAGAGTAAATAATATACGAATAGGAATCATACCAAGTGAGATGTTCGGGCACAGTGTGTATCAGCCAGTAATAACAAGAATAACAATGATACTACGGACCTAACTACTATTATCTTGCTTAGATGCACGGATTCTTGGGCAGCGGTGGAAGCCGCATGTACTGCGAGGTAAAGGCACTGCGAGGCAACGATGCTCGTCCCGTCTTTCTGTCAAACTCTAATTCTTCCAAGACCCAAATTCCAGTGTAGATGTGGTTTTCTATCACAGCATTATCTTCCTCGTCGTTGTTCACGTCCGTTGTGAGACTCAACATTTTGGCAATGGTAGGTCTCAACTTGTCCAGTACGAAAAAACGACGATCTTGAATGGCCGTCAATTGTTGATCTAAACCAAATATATCCGATGCCGATGGTAGCATTTGTCCTGAAATGAATCCCAAATCATTATTACTATCACTGCTGCTGTTGCTGTTGCTGTTGCTGCTGTTGGGATTACGTACCGGACGAAGTGTCCCTCGTGCCGATGGTATCAAATTATTCCGTCTCAATCGACGCCATTCCCATTGAAAAATACCGGTCGGCCAATTGGTCGTCAATCCCTCCCACGTTGTCATGCGAAAGGGAGTGTTGTCACCACTGCCACTTTTTTCGTAATAAATGTCCTTGTCCAGTACGACAGCCACATGATCGAGATAGAGATTGTTGTCGCTGTTATAATTGCTATTGCCCTTCATGGATTTGGCCTTGTTGGGTAGTTCGTGCCAAATCAATAAAACGTCGCCTGGCTGCAGCTTGCGATTGCGGACTAATTTTTGATCGGGCGACAGCAGTGTCGGATTCGACTGGGAGGATTGAATCGAATCAAATCCTCGTCCCGTAAAGGCCCTCCAAGCACTGGTCGAATCGGCCGTCGATACGGTCATTTGACACGTATCGGCACTGTCGGCCTGGTACAGTACCTCCCAGGCAAATCCCCAACAATTGCAAGCCAACAGTACTTCTTGTTCCGTACGCTGCTGTACGGCATCGTTCGGTCCACCCACAAAGGATGGTAAATTATACTGTGTCGATCGGGAGGATTGAAAATGTAATCCATTTACTGCTTGTAATAGGGGAGGCAAAAAATCCAACAGCGTGTACTCTACGTCGGGATGCCATTGGACTTGCGATTTGGTTTGACTCCAACTTCCAGAGTACGCTTCGATCAAGTTTTGAAAAGCACCCGGTGATAGTTTACCAAATTCGGCATCCAATGACAACGCAAAGGATGGCAACGATGCAGCAGAGCCTGCATCGTAGGCAATGCCACGGTACGGAATGCGCAATCGATCGGCTGCTGGCAAACACAGAGATGGGTACGGTACGATTCGAGTGGGAGGTTGAATGAACAATCCTGTAACTACTCGGATGGAATCACAAAGGATGACATGGTACAGTAAACACGCCGGTAATTTAGACAACAACATGTTCACATCTATGAAAAGGTAACAGTAGACTAGTAGAATAATAGTAATAAAGATAAGAGGTTCCGTCCACTGCAGGATATTATGATTGCAACTGTTCTGGGAAAAAGATATCCCAAGGATATCTGATTAGGGTTGGAGTTGGTTTTATCAATTCCCTGAAAAAATATTGTGGAGTTTTTCTACCTACTTGACTCTACCAGGTAGTCTAGTACACAAGAAAAGCTCTTCTTGTAATTATTGGCTATTGGCTCCGTAGTCCCATACTTTTATTTGCGATGGTTCAAGCTTCCAGCAATGAGTCCAAAAAAAAAGTGCGCTAAATTCTCGGATGGAGAGCGGCAACAAGACACGCAGCAGAAAGACGAGAGAAATGATGCTCCCAAAACAAAAGGCAACAAAAACAAAAAGCAGCCAACAAAAACAAAATACTCGAGCCTTTATAGCAGTCAAGCTCTTTCTGAAATATTTTTGGGACAAGCCTTGAATCGTTCATCTCTCACACACACGATGACGATTTGTTGTTTGTTGGATGCCGTAAACCCAACAATGATATTATTATTGCAACAGCGGTCCTCCTTGCGTGTAGGATGTTGTGCCAGCGGATTTGCGAAAGACATGGGTGATAGTGCTAAGATGTATCGTTGTTAAGTTTATGATACGTTTATTGCGTTTCTAAATTGTTTGTTATAATTAAAAAATTATTTTTCTCGCTGGTCTCCGATTTTATAGGAATCGGGTGGGGACACCTTAGCACTACCAACATCTAACCATCAGGTTCAAAGTGCACAACACGCCTATCACATTCTACTAGACTACTCGAGTTGAATACCTCGTTCGGCACACACTTTTTGCATATCTTCTGTAGCAGCTTGCATTTGCTGCGCCCATTCGGTGTGCTCGGGTGAACCAGGTTTGCCGGGACCCGAACCCGAGAGTTGCATGATAACCGAGGACCACTTCCGTTTGTCTGCGCGGAATAGCTCTGTCAGCGCACGAATCATGCTTTGATCGACCTTGTTACTTTTCAATGTCAACTCTACCACCGATTTATCACCTCGCAGATAAAATAGCAATTCTATAATTTCCTCCAAGGAAAGCGAACCGCTGGATACTGTGATCTTGGATTTGTACGTGACAGGAATGAGCCTGCGTTCGAACACACCTCCCATGGCCCTCAGAAATTTTCGTTTTCGGTCCTTGAATTCTCCGTACATGGCACCGTCAATTATATCGTCCGTAAAGGTCACGTTTTCCCAAACGTGTCCCAATTCATCACTCTCGAAGAGTTCGGCCAGTACTTCGGCAATCTGTTCGGGATGCTCTCGTTCGGCAATAAAAAAATCTTCCAATTCGAGCTTGCGTAAATTAGGATTCATCTTGGCCTGTTCTATTTCTTCGATAACGGTTTCGGGACTGACCATATCGCTTCCGAAAATGTTCATGGAATCTTCCGTCAATCCTGCCTTGTCTTTTTTACGTCCAGAGCGTCTCATAACGGCAAGTGAATTTCTAGTACTACTACTAGTGCCATCGGAACTCTTGACACGACGTGGCGCACCAAATCCAGATGCTGTACGACGAGGCGCACTGCGATTATTACCAATCGAACGACCTAAAGCTGATTTGGTCCTTCCTGGTAAAAATCGACCAACACCCGTTGATGTTGATGATCTGACATCTGCTGCTGCTGCTGCTCCTCCTCGGGTCGGTGAATTGGTTCGACTTGACGTGAGTTTTCGGTTACTGGTACTATTGTCTTTCATGCTCTGATCTTTCAATGGACGTCGTCCTTTTCGTTCGGACCCATCCGTTCGTGTTCGTCGCATGGCTGGTCCAGTCGTGTTGCTGTTGCTGTTGCTGCCTCCCCCACCGCCACCACCGCCACCACCACTTTCGGTTGATCTGGCACGTTGTGGTCCTCCTCGACGTACCGACGGCGGCGGTGGTGCTGGTGTCATCGTGCTACCATCTGTACTGGCCGCTCGACGAGGAACACGACGAATTGGAACATTACGAGCTGCTCGTGATGGTGCCGACGATGACTCTTCAATATCCATTTCTTCTTCCATTTCTTCGTCTTCTTCGTCCGACATGATTCGACTTTTCTTAATGCTGGACAAAGTTTCAATAGGAGATCTCAAATACTGATTGAGTGAGCTGTGAGCGAGCTGTTAGCGAGATGTGAGTGAGTGAGTGAGTGAGTGAGTGAGTGAGGTTTGTTGCCTCTCTAGTGGTGGGGTGGAGGCTGTAGGCGCTAGGCGTTACAGGGACGTGAATAAGAAAATGAATATTCCTGAAAGAAGACAGTTTAAGTGACGAGTCCAGTAAGTGCAGGTGCAGGAATTCTCACGAAATGAAATGAATAGTCCACTAATAGTCGTAAGAAACAGCAGAGGTGTTTAAAAACTCTGTACTGTAGTTTTGGAATAAAGGTGCTTCTAAAAAAGCGCTTTCAATCGATTTTTTTAAATTGCTACCAGTACCAATACTACCTGGTACATACGAAAAATGGGTCATGCAAGCTACCGTACCAGTACGAGCTGCTCATGCACCAGTTACGGATAGCTACGCTTGGCAGTACAAGCTACTAGACCTACTACTATTCGTAGTAGTAAAGTCATGATGGTAGTTGGAGTACTGGTAGTGGAGTAGCTAGTCATTCTCTGGTCATTTTATTTGTTAACGAATCAGATCGAGTCCAATCGAATCCAATCGAGTACTACTAGTAGATGGTACTTCTAGTAGCTACTGTGGCTGATATCTAGTAGTAGGGTGAAAGTTACACCATTCTTGAAAAAATGACGTCGTGACAAATATTTTGCTTGAGCAGAAAACGTGGTAGCAGTCTAATACTACTATCACCTGGTAGCTACTCGAGTACTCCAGTAGCCACTAGTAGTATCCAATTCATTGAACATCAAAAAGGGGACAGGAAAAGCTACAGCTGCTACCGTCACCGGTCAAAACGACAAGAATGACGCAATGAATTACCGAACTACTAGTATAATTGCAAGAGGAGGCGCAAATCATTCCATCGTACTACCAGTTTGCAGACGATTGTGGCCAACTGTCCCATCTTGGTCTGCTACTAGTTCCCAGAGTAGAAAACGTCAACACAACAGTTGTTGTAAAAGCTGCAGCAACATGCAAGAAAATGAAAAGATGACAACAGCATTGATCAAGCGCTGGTGTGTGGGATCAGAACAAGCATTTGGTATTGGATATTATGGAAGGAAAATCTTTCCAGGAGAAGCATCCAAACGCAGCATCTGCTGCATCCTTACAAGATTTTAAGCACATTTATGCACCCAATGCGGAGTATCATGATATGTTCATCATGACTCGCGGTCGACCAGCTGTGCTATGTTCCTTCTATCTAATTGCTCTGTTTTGGAATATTCGATGGAAAGAAGTTGGGGATCTTCAGGTGCTGCAGCAGAGCAATAGCAATAATAGCATCACTCCTGCGTCAAATATCATTGTGGCTCGCGTTCCATTTCAAGTCATCCAGCAACTCAAATTGGTTCCTAAATTCGTCCAGTATCGCCACAAGGGATGGGTTGACTTGCACCTCCAACAATCACAGAATACTGGGAAAGATCCAGCCTCGCTCGTAATTGTGCGACATGACGACCGCACGAGCTGGAACGACGAATCATTTCACCATCAGCAAGACATTCTTTCATGGGTATTGAAAATTCCTATTTTAGGTTCCAGCTTTCAAGTCTTTCGACGAATTCATGGTAGAATCGTCGAATTCATCGCCGAAAAGGAAGTGCTAGGTACTAAAACGTAAACAAGTACCCCCAAAAACGACGAATTCGCTTGGATAGTGCAGTGCGCACACATACTGCAGAGAAAATTTCGAAGAGTTGGAATCCATACTTTTTTCAATGCTAGGGAATTGTCTATTGTGCCATCCTTTTTTTTTTCGTATCAAAACGGATAATACATTGGTAAGCAGGCAAACAAAACAAAAAAGTTCTGCATTCAAAAATGGATTTAGTTGTGGACCGTCAGGTTATAAGAGCATTACCTGGCTGCTTCGACCTTTACTGCTACTAGTGACAGATGCATCGTCCATGGACGAGATAACATGTTCAGCTGGAAGGTCTTCTGGCGGCGGCAGTGGTGGCAACTGCCCGGAGACTACCTCTTCTGCTATTGCTTCTATTTCCATTGCAGGTAGTGTTGGTGCTTCGGTTCCCGATATTGGTGCAGCTGTTGGCGTTTCCGTTGCTGTTGCTGTTACCATTGAAGTACTCGGATGGAACCATGGACTGCTTAGAGCTTCTCGCAAGGTGCACCGTTGCACAGGGTGGACCTTTAAAAGGGAAGAAATAAGGTCTTTACAGTCCTGCGATATTTTGCCCCAGTATTGATCATGAAATTTGAATTTACCGCGACAGACCTGTTTTACCACCTCTACATCTGTCGCTGCTCCCATAAAGGGCATGTATCCGGCAATACAAAGGTACAGAATAATGCCCCCGCTCCAAATATCGCATCGTTCATCGTATGAGACGTCATCGACGTGATCGGGATACCGTCCAAAAACTTCGGGAGCGGCGTACCACGGAGATCCGCACAACGTGAACATATTGGAATGTTCCAATCGATTTCCAAGATCATCTCGGAATCGTTTTGCTAAACCAAAATCTGCCAGTTTAATTTTGCTCCCATCTTCGTTGTCTCCCTGTTTGCTGCGGGCAACTAAAATATTTTCCGGTTTGATATCCCGGTGTGCGACGCCTCGCATGTGAATAAATTCCAACGCTTGAAGCAGCGTGTACCCGAGCTTCTTGGCTTGGGGTTCTCTGTAGTAGACTCTGGTATTCAATTCGGTCAGCAAATCGCCCCTCATTTCTTCCATGACCAGGTAAACGCGATCAAAACCAAAAAATACGTCCTGTAACGTTACGATTTGACGACAATCTCGCAATAGATGAAGAATATCTACTTCCTGTCGATTGTAGGACTCGGCTGCTACAATTTTGACGGCACGACGAGCGTAGCGTTTCTTTTGCGGATTTCGTGTGGATGGACGTGACGTTTTAGAAATGCAGGAGTACACCACACCGAACCCACCCTCTCCGATCGGTATTCCGTTGTTGCTAATTGTATAAGTATCGTCGAAGGTGCGACAATTGGAAGTTCTGGGAGGAGGACGGGGATTGCTCCGACACCACGTCATGGAATAATCATCGTTTGGATGGGGCTGCTGATGAGCGTACTGTTCTTGGTAATGAAATGTATGGTAGGCAGGATCAAAGGTGTCTTCATTGTCGTGTGATTGTTGTTGTTGTGGCGGTGGTGGTTGTTGCTCTTCAAAACTGGGTGCACTTTGGTCCAGAGGAAGTGGGTCAATGTCGTCCAAGCCATACAAAATGTCATCATTATCATCGTAGTCATCATCATCAAATTCGACTTCGTTGTCGAGGGGCAGAGGTCCATCATCGTCCATACCCGGCAACTGATTCGTAGAAGCGGTGTTTCGCGTCCAAAACATGCTCACAGGAGACGGTTCCCTTTTCATGATATCATCATTGTTACTGTCATCGCTACTGTTTCGTCGTTTTTTTCTGTTTTGTCCTCGAATACCACCACTGGTATTAGCATCATCGACTGTAGATACAGCTGCAGCTGCAGCAGCTGCTGCTGATGTAGCTTCTAATGAAACCTCCATTTCTTCGTCCTGAACATTAGTGTCAGCATCTAGTGGTAAAGGATCAAATTGGTCACCACCCGATGTCCAGGAATGTTCCCAATCTTCAACAACACCCGACTGTTCATGTTCTTCCTGCGTATTAGTCGTATAAATATGAGTAGCAGCAGTAGTAGCATCCGCATTAGCCGGTAGGACGTGACGGGACGTGTATTGGTACGTTGGCATTTCAGTTGTCATGGCAGTCTTGCGCTGTTCATCTTCATCGTTATCGTTGTCGTTATCATCGTCATGATCATCTTCTGATTTTTCTTCTATCCTCGAAGGGTTATTATTATCTGTAGAAGTACCAAAAAATACGGCCGATCGTAACGACAAACTCAGTCGTTCCATCAAAGAACTGGACATCGAAGCACTGTTAGATCTACCAAGTTCCGTCACCGTCACCATAGCTTCATCATCATCATCATCATCATCATCATCATCATCATCATCAGCAGCAGCAGCAGCAGCATCGTCAGCATTGTTAATATTATATCCAGCACCATCGTGAAGTATATCCTGTTCCTGCATACTACTATCATTCAAAAATTCCGACATGGCAGTAGTTGAAGCTTGTTCCATTTCTGTCATGCTATTATTATGAAAAACTTGGAGGACAGTTTTCCACACAATGATCAGATAAAATCGACCTTGTTGGTCCTTGATACTGCTGATACACAAGATACACAGGAGGAGGGTTTGGCAGTATTGTTAATTAGTATTATTTTTATTTTTGAAAAGATTAAACTACAGTACGTAGACTGGTAGTAATTTTGTTTTGTTTTGGCAATTCACTGGGACATTTTTTTCTTAAAAAATACCAGTCATACGATTTCAATTAGCGTATTAAAAACCCTCTACAAGTTTGGTTACAAACAATCCGCGGTCTGATTCTTTATTATTATTTTTTTTTTACGAGTGACCCTTGTACTACTGTAGTAGCTAGTACTACTAGACGTACCTACTACTACAGTCCTACGAGTACTGGTACGTACTATAGCTAGTACTAGTAAACTACTGTACAGTGTACCGTACTACCTGGTACTAGTAACGACATCAACATCACTGCGAGAGAGTAGACGAGAGAATGCTAAACTATTATTACTCTGTGTATTTTATTAGTAGTCTAGTATTTTGTTTGTACGATTCCCTTTTTAAATCAGCTCTTTTGTAGAGCATTATTAGACTACTAGCTAGTAGACCTAGTAGTAATTCTTGTAATAATAATAATACATATATTTACATTATTTTATTTGTAGCTACCAGTTGAGTAAGCATTACCGTATTTATTATTATTTATGTTTGTGGAATACTATGCCTATAATTCTTAAAAATCAATTCGAAAAAGGAGAAGGTGGTGGTGTTTGTGGTGGAAAGGGTGGACTCACACCACTGCTATTGATAGTATTGGGATTGATATTGGTATTGGTATTGGTATTGTCAGCACTTGCACCACTTCCACTTCCACCGCCAAAGCTATTTGTAGGATTTGCAATTTCACTTTGATGCTGTTGTTGCAACTGTGAATTCCAAGCTTCGCCACCATCATTACGAGCACCAGTATCATAAAGTTTCATTTGTTTTGCTCGTGCTATTTTTTCTCTGTACGCAATTCCAGATGTGGTTCGCTGTTGTTGAGTATTAGTAGTAGAAGAAGCAGGAGTAGATTGGAACATGGCTGCTTCTTCGGGCAAAATTTCCAACATGTCACGTTCTTTCAATCGTTGTTCACGAACGTATGATAATGACAAACCACCACCACCACCACCACCATCAACACCATCGTCATCGTCTTCATCATCATCATCATTGGTGTAATGTGCAGGACCGGTAATGTCGTAGATTTTAGGATCCCAAAATACGTGATTGGCACTGGCATCATCGCCAGCATATCTTGCTAAATTACGGGACGTCGAATCGCGTTTCAATTGTGCCATGTACACATCGGCGGTCGTAGAAATCATATCGGCATCGCGATTCCGTCCAATTTTACGTCCATCGTATCCAATACCTGGTGACAAATATTGTGGTGCAATACTCTGTTGTCCGTACGGGTACATTGGAACGCGAGGCTGCTGTTGTCTACCGTATTGTTGTTGTTGTTCATGTTGTTGTTGTTGTTGTTCATGTTGTTGTTGTTGTTGTTGTTGTTGTTGTTGATACGTCTGTGCTGTTATTTGTTGCCGTTGTTCCATAATTTCACGAAATAACTTGGATTGTTCTTCTACCGACAAGTTCATAAGATTTGTAGTCGTAGGTGTTGTAGGTGTAGTTGTTGGAGAAACAACCGAAAATGGACGATTGCTAGATACTGGCTGTTGTTGTTGTTGTTGTTGCTGTTGTAATTGTTGAGCCCGCTGTTGTGCCCGTGCCATGAGCGCCCGAAACATTTGTCCACCACCGGACGTTTCTTCCAGTGGATTATCGTGACTTGCCTTCATTTTCGCTTTCATTTCTTCTGTCAATGTTGCACCTTCTACACTATTCCCATTGTTGCTATTGTTGTTGTTGTTGTTATTATAACTATCATCGTCTGGAGTATTCGTGAGGGGAGGAGGCCAAACGTTGGCTGTTGCAGGATTTTGTTCCTCCTGTTGCTGCAGATGCTGCTGCTGCGTGTACTGTTGCTGTAACTGCTGTGTTTGTTGTTGAAACGGATCTGGTCGTTCTTGTTGTTGCTGTTGTTGTTGCTGCAGCAATTGTTTTTGTTGCTGTGCATACGGATTCATCGCCTGTTGCTGCATTTCGTGTTGTTGCTGCATGATGCTGGGATGGTATGGATCCTGCAAGTACGCGGGAGGTGGTTCTTGTGGTCCTCCTACACCCGTATCAAAATCAGGCCATTCATCATTTTCCATATCCGTAACAATTTGATGATGCTGCTGCTGCTGCTGCTGCTGCTGCTGCTGTTGTGGAGATGTTCGACCAAATCGACTCGTGGCATAGTAATCGTCGTTGGCTCTTTCTCGGGCGTCTTCGTCTCTGCCCAAGGAGTCCATGTAATTATCATTATCCCATCCAGAACTCGAAAGAAAACAGGATGTGATGGATACACCACTTTGGGTTACCAGTAATGGACGATGATAATGCGAAGAAGGGGGAACAAGAATAAAAGCGGAGGAGCAGGAAATCAGCAGCAGCAGCAGCAGCAGCAGCAGAAAAACTGTCATGCTCTCAAGGAAACTTTGTTGGTTGTAGAGCTTCATTGCTTTGCTTCACTCGATACTTATAATGCTACTTTGGCTGGAAAATGGTTAGTTTATCGATTGTTGCGTTTTAGCTAAGATTGTTTATTATATTACTACCAGGAAACTTGTACGAATATGATATATGATGTTGTAATAATAAACGAGTAGACCTAGTCTAGTAGTAGTACCAGGTAGACCTGGTGGAGACTACCAGAGAACAGGTCGAATATGCTCGTCATTCGCGTCATCGAAAGAACACTCTCGTCTCTTTTCCAACAAACCGTAACTACGCAACAACATCAAATAAGACTGGCGCAATAGAAACCGGGTGTTTGTCTGTCAGTCGACCGGCAAAAATTCGAAAAACATGATTTTGAGTTAGACACACTACCGGATAGTATTTTTTATGCTCTATCCATTCATGTAGTTGATTTAATGATCTGATAAGTTCTAGAGTATGAACAAGACGTTTCAAACTGTCAGGCAGGTGCTGTCAGGGACAGAAAAAAAAACAGTCCCGAGTAGCTTTTTTTGAATTCATTCAAAAACACGATCCAAAATATTATTTGACAATGGCGCAATCCGCGGCTTCTAGGAGCCCAAATACTGCAGTTAAACCCCCACATTTACAGTATATCAGCCCTGTGAAAGACATACACCGGGAATGGTACACTTCAAGCGAGAAAAAGCGAGGGGAAATTGATATTTTAAGCCGGAAAGAAGATATTGAAGACTTCCTTTTCCGGCTCTTCCAGGCAAGTACTTACTGCTTTGACCTTGACTGTCCAACAAAGCAGACAAAGTGCACATGCCTTGCTGACATGAATGGTAGCGTCACCATACTTAATCGTCAATTGATGGCTGCCCATCTACATTCGTTTGCGCTCCTGGATTGGAGTGGACAAAGACATGTTGCCATGGAATGGATGAAGCATGCTGTCAATGCAAAACAATATATGAGAGGCCCACGACTCTACTTGTTCCCAGGCTCAACAAGGTTCATGGTATGCAAGAATGCCCTGGCGAGGGTGATTGGCTTCAGCAGGATCAAGTGGCGAGGCATTTGGTTGTGTGTGAAGAATGAAATTCCACTGCCAATGCATGGACATTCCCACAAGCCAGGAGACAATGATGCCGTTGGGGGGCAAGGCAATCGATCATGTAAAGACAAGACGACAATGGATGCATTGAAATCATTCTTCAAGTTTGTGACAACTCTTGCTGCTCCCCGAGCTACTCGTCTTGTGAGAGCTCTCTCTACAACAGGCACCAACACATCAGAACTGCGAGATGATGATGATGACTTGATTGAGTTGCCAACATACTTATCAAAGAGAGGTCTATACAAGAAGTTCTTAGGCGACAATGGATACACCTACACTGCAGATGCTGTTGGGAGGATCACAATTTCTAAAGATGACAACAACGACAATGCAAACAAGCTGTCAAGCCCTCCTTCGTTTCGAACTTTCATGCGATACTGGAAGAAGAATCATTTGAAGCTTGTGATACCAAAGCCAAGGGAAGACATCTGTGGAGACTGCTTCATCTTTGCCAACCAAAGCAAGTTCCGGATCAATCAGCAACAGCAGGATGATGAAGCAAAGACTTGTTCGGACGATGATGAATTGTCTGTAGCATCTGGTTTGGATGATGATGAGGACAACAACAACGATGGTGGGGGTCATGGCAGCCAATTCCAGGCTGCACTTGCAAGTGAAGAGCTCATCCTCAAAGCTGCAATTCATGTAAAGGCTGCTCAACAGCAGAGAGAGTATGTCAACCAAAAGATTCAACAAGCTCAAGAGGATCAGTTGCTGCCAAAACATGAACGAAGATGGTGCTTCACAGCCGACTATGCGCAAAACATGTACGTCCCAAACTTTGGTGGAGAGCAGCCTGGAGAGACATACTACTACTCTCCAGTGAATGCCTATTGCTTTGGTGTTGTTGACAATGCATGGAAACAAACAGCAATGAGCGCATTTGTATACTTAGAGGATCAAGGTAAGAAGGGTGGCAACAATGTGTGTTCGTTGCTGTGGCAAGAGTTTGGTCGCAAAGGATTGCTTCCACTCTTTGACCTTGACACAGGCACTGTTGAAGACTTTCATGTGCCATCTCCAGAGATCAACTTGGTGTTTGACAATTGTGGGGGACAAAACAAGAATAGGATGGTCTTCCGGTTGCTGTTCTACATGGTGAAGAGGAAGCTGTGTAGAGTTGCAAGAGCCATTTTCCTGGTGCGAGGACATACCAAAAACAGCTGTGACAGGATGTTCAATTTACTGAAGAAAGAGTACAGGAAGGCCGATGTCCACACACCCAAAGACCTCTTTGAAGTCCTTGCCAACCACGAAGACATTGACGTAGTGAAGCCATGGGGTTTCTTTGACTGGGATACAATGGAGAACAGATTCATGAAGGTCCCAAAGGATGTGAAGAAGCAGCACGTCTTTACAGTGGATTGCAATCGCGATCCAAGTATCAGTCTACTCTTCTGCCAAACAACCTTTGGAGAACCAGAAACAACACAGGAGATCATACTGGATGAATACAAGGACAAGGACTGGGGTGCAATTGGTTTTGCGCATCCAGAAAAGATTGAAGAGCCAGGAATGCAAGACATCAAGTGGAAG
>Ga0210025_1003441_pt1 | contig 14336 bp, 11 predicted proteins | sample CryGeyme20150102_FD_183989 | JGI IMG/M metagenome (GOLD analysis project Ga0210025, IMG submission 183989) | Groundwater microbial communities from Crystal Geyser aquifers in Utah, USA - Crystal Geyser metaG 2015-0102 (SPAdes) (version 2) | ecosystem: Environmental > Aquatic > Deep subsurface >...
AGTAACTACTACCAGACGACGAACCGTCAGATCCGGACGACACCGAGATGCTAGAGCCAACAGTGACAATCAAATCTGCTTCAATGACGTCTCCAATTTGAGGCGACTTAACTTCAACTCCAGGGTTACCTAACAAAGAGAGAATATCTCTTCTTCTTTGGGATGCAGGGCTTGCACCTCCTCGCGTGGCATAATTGGTTCTTGGGGTCGCAAAGCTGTCAGGGGCTTGCTCGACATCTGCAGCACCGGATGGGCCTTTTGCGAACGGTCTGGAGCAAAAAGAGTAAGATGATTGGTGTTCACCTCGCTCAGCATCGAAATGCTTCTTTGCTGGTTTAGGAATATCAGGTAATCTCAATTTGCACGGTGGCGGGTCATTCTCTAAAACTTCTGTTGAGGACAGAGTCTTGGTTTGCGGCACAAATGCCATTTCCATTTCAACTTGGCCGACTTCATCAACGGCTAGAGTTTTGACCCAAACTGTGGGTTCCGTTGCCTTTTCGGGTTCAGCTTCTTCGACCACGGCTTCTTCTGCACTAAAATTTTTGATAATGGCAGCTGGAAGTTCAGATGCTTCCTCATCGGCATCAATGGCTGCCGAGGATGGTTTGCGCGGAGAAGGCTCGTTGCGAATGGTAAATGACTTTCTCGAAGCACAAGATGAATTCTGTACGTCTTTTTGTTCGTCTTTTGTCTCTACAATTGCCTCAGTCTCCACCAGTGCCAAGCCAATACTGGCATTGTCATGCTCTCCTCTGATGGTGGGAGTTTGCTGCTGAGTATCACCAAATTCAAAACCTGTTGTTTGATGCTCACTGACACTTGGGAAGGAGCCATAAAAAGATGCCTTCTCAAAGGAAGACAGGTCAAGACTGCCTATGTTTTCTGTGCCACTGTTTTCTGTCTTGAGCACTGCAAATAAGTCTGATTCTGTTGTGAGAGCTGCAAATGATTTCAAATCATTGGATTTCACTTCATCAATATGAGATACAGAACCAGATAGTTCCTTTTCCATATCAGGAGTGTTGCTTGCACTATCTGTATTCAAAGCCTCAAATAAGTCAGATTCTTTTGATTCCACATGTGCTTCAATAGTACCAGTCTCACTGTCATGCTTGTCACTAACACTTGGGAATGAGCCATTAAAAGATGTCTTCTCAAAGGAAGAAATAGCAAGGCTATCTGTGTTTTCTGTGCCACTGTTTTCTGTCTTGAGAGCCGCAAATAAGTCTGATTCTGTTGTGAGAGCTGCAAATGATTTCAAATCATTGGATTTCACTTCATCAATATGAGATACAGAACCAGATAGTTCCTTTTCCATATCAGGGGTGTTGCTTGCACTATCTGTATTCAAAGCCTCAAATAAGTCAGATTCTTTTGATTCCACATGTACTCCAATAGTACCAGTCTCACTGTCATGCTTGTCACTAACACTTGGGAATGAGCCATTAAAAGATGTCTTCTCAAAGGAAGAAATATCAAGGCTATCTGTGTTTTCCGTGCCACTGTTTTCTGACTTGAGAGCAGCAAATAAGTCTGATTTTGTTGTGAGAGCTGCAAATGATTTCAAATCATCAGATTTCACTTCATCAACATGAGATACAGAACCAGATAGTTCCCTTTCCATCTCAAAAGTGTTATGCCCACTGTCTATGCTCAAAGCTTTAACAAGGACAGATTCTTTTGATTCCACACGTGCTTTGCAGGTGCCAGTCTCACTTTTATGCTTGTCATTGTCAACTGTAGAAGCAACCACGGCTTCATCAGCAGTCAGGTTGCATTTTGGCTTGAATGGCGAGGCTCGTTTTTCTGCTGAATCCTTTGACTGCTGCTGCTGCGGTGATTTTGGCGGTGGCGGTGGAGCCGGTGGTCCATTGTAATCTGGCTGCAACGGTTCAGCTTGCTCTACGTTTGCTGTATGGTACACATAGTCCACTTTAGTCTCTAGTACAGATTCTGATACTACACTCTCATCGCTGGTAACCGTGGATGCAACTACGAGTCCTTGCTGCGCATCTTCTGGTTGGACAGATAATGGGGTATTCCCTTCTGGCTTTGGCGATTCTTTTGACATGCTTGTTCGTGCCGACGTGTTTGAAGTGTTGTTGACGGCATAGGTCAGTGCTTTGTCGGAGGCGATTTCGATACTATCATTTTCCTTGTCTTCTTTGTCTGTGCTATGTGGCGAAATGTATTGACTTTCCGTATTTTGTCCACCCTTTTGAAAAAGAGATGGCGCATTTGCCATTATCTCATCTTGATTTACATTGTCCGCAAGGATGCTGCCATTTTTGTTGGCGCTCAAGGGCGAATGTAGGTTTTCCGACGCCGAAATAGCTTTTTTGGTTCTATCCGGTGTTTTGGTTTCAGCCCACAGTTGTTGGCTGCGAGGCGTCGTCGCCGTGGGCCTGGAATTTGCTAATTTGCTGTACGGGCTTCCCATTTTCGGCGAGTGACTATGCAAAGATCGATCAAGAAACGCCGGTGGAGAATGGTGTCTTCGGACAGCAAAAGCCATCGGGGAAGAGTGCTGCTGAGTCACGTTGTGAGAGGGAGATTTGGCAGCCAAGACATTTCTTAAACGATTGCGAAAGGGTCGTGAATTTCGAGTCTTTTCATAGATGCGATTTCGGTACTGGTTGGCTCTACTGGGAGAACCTTCAAGAATCTTTTTTTGTGTTTCCTCTTCTGCCTGGATTTTGGATTGGGTGTTTGGTGACTTTTTCTTTCCGTGAATAGTCAGGTCTTCGTTCGACATGGCAACTTTTGCGTTGATATTTTCGCATTCACCAAAGTTTTCAATCGTTTCTGAAAAGAATTCATTGTGGTCGCCCGCTTGGTTTACGGGGCTTTGGTACTCCGATGAACTAGCTGGATTTCCAAAGATGTCGTCTTCATCATCCTCCAGCTCTGCTCTCATCTTGTTTTGGGCTACTCCTTGGAGGAAAGCTACTTTAGGAGAGTAAATAGGCTCAAAACAAGCTGCATCGAAATCTTCAAAGTCATTCGTGCTCGAACTGAAAGCTGGAACCAAGTCAGTTGCATTCGGGCTAAATGCTTGAGGGGGCGGGTAAATGATCAATTCTTGACCTTCTTGGGTATTGCAGCCCCCGCTCTTCTTCTTTTCAAAGTCTTCATTGGTGTTAACGGGAGTTGCAAAAGAAGAATCAAATGAAGCATCAAAGTAAGACGTAGTTTCTTTGGGCGTACTAGAATTGCTGGCCATCGTTTTCAAAGGGTCCACGGCAAGGCTACTCGAGCTGCAACAAAGATCTTCCTTCTTGGACGAGCTCACGGAAAACTCATCTTCTTTGGAAGATTCTTCCGATCCAAGTTGTTGAATATAACCAGCATTGCCGAGAGCATCTCCTTCCTGCAACTTTTGCTTTCTCCGAGAAGGACGCTTGAAGGGATTCCAGCCGATACCCCTGTGCTTGCCTCCTGCCATTCTCCGTTTCCTCTGACTAGCTAGGCCTATGAGAAGCGGTTTATACTAGGACTGATATCTTTCGGTTATTGTTGTTGATGTCTTTTGTAATGATTGTTCCTACTGCGAAAGCGCTATTGCAAAATGTTTTGATGCGAAAACAAAAATATAAAAATCGCCAACTCAAAAATTTACCGATCTTTGAGAATTCACGAAAAATGTGAGAAGAGAATTTAATAGTCGGCAGCACGCCAGGCGAAGACAAGCTGTTCTGCTTGCACGCACATACATGATTCAATTATGTTACTAATAATGATGTAATTTTCCATAGTACTACTTGACTAGCTAGTCTAGCTAGCTAGTAGTAGAGTAGACTACTGTAGACCCTCCTGAGTTGTTCCTTGTTTCTTCTAATCAAAGTCTACCTTTGATTGTTTTGTCTCTCTAATACTCAGTACAAGCATTACTTTTTTAGAAGTTCTTGACATTCTTGACTACATGTCGAGCATTCCTCCACTTCTTCTCTGCCAAATTTGCGTTGTTTCCAAATTCCTTGGCTTTATTCGTTTTGTTAAGAGACTTCTCAGATTTAGATGATACAGTGCCATTTTTCTTTCCATGGTGGTACTTAACAGGTAGCTGGGGCTTTGACTGGACCATGGCTGCGCTGCTAACTCCCGAGTCATCGTCGACAAACGTGCCTGTTACCGAACTCATGCTTTCTAACAGGTTCAGGCCAGGTCTATCGCTGCCATCGCATGCGTTGTGACAAGTAAAAGACAACACTTGGTTCAAAATAGCCCCTGGAGAAGACTTGCGAGTATCATCAGTACTGAAACCGCCATGAGGGTCATCGATCAATTCGTCAGCAATAATGGGAACAGGCTTTGATCCTTTCCTGTGACGACCGTATCCGTCTACCCATGTGCTCAAAGACGACTCACTGGTAGCAGAACCGTGGCTCTTCGCACTTGCACCACAACCCCTGACCCAGCCCTGAGACAAGCAGTTATCATCATTGGCCTTTCCGAAAGTGGCAGGAACGAGCCATTTGAATATTCCACCCGAATTATCAAAATCCATCTTATTAGTGCCCATAATAGAAGTTTCCGCCTTCTTTTCTTCTGCGAGGACGGCATCTTTCTCGACACTTTGTTTTATCTCGTCCAACATTCCCTCCTGTGCTCCGGTTTCATCCTCTTTTTTACCCTTGTCGTTCGAGATCTGTGATTCTATCACCTGCTGAGTTTCGGCAACATTTGCTTCAGGAACTTGTTCTTTTTCAGAGCCTTCGTTCCCAAGAATGCTACCCTTTTCTGAAACCTCCTCATGCAGCAAATCATCTATCGGCTCTGGAATTACAAGAGTGCTTTCATTGGAAAGGAGATCGGGTTCTGTTGCACCCACCTTGGACCAGTGCTCAATTTCTTCGATTTCATTGACAGCGCTTTGCTGGCTCGTCAGTTTCTCCTTTGATTTCCTCAAAAGCTTCATAGCACGACATTTCATAGATATTTGCTCTGCTTTTGTATTCTTCACTTGCATTGCCAGACTAGCGGATGCTTCCTCGCGAGTTCTTGCTTCCGAGGTGTGTTCTCGGTCATGACCTCTTTTCAGCGCGGCTGGAATAGGAAGAGTGAACTTGTTCAGGGATTGTTTTCGCACGGCATTACTTAATACTGAAAAGAAATTCCTGATGTTTGACGGACGATTCGTTGGAGTTGTTAGAACTTGCGAGGAAATGGCTTCATTATTGGCATCCATTGGTAAACATTGATCAGTAGTTTGGACAAGCGCGTCGCACTCTTTGGATAAGGTCTTGGCCGATTTGGCAGACTCGCCGCCCCCCTTGCTTAACGAAATCTTCAATTTACGCATCCTCGTGAGCAAGATCGAGCCATACTTCTTCGTTTTCATCCTTTTTTCTTCTGTTGACTCTATGTCTTCACTAGAAGCAGCCCTTTCGGGCAGTAAAATACTCTTTCTTTTCATTTTCACTATTTTTGCCTTGATTCGCTCGACAAAGCGACGAGGCACAGTAGGCAAACGAAAGTATGTCGACTTCTTCCTATTGTTCATGGCGTCGATACCCTTCTGGGTGGGGCCTTGACTTGACAGATCAATACTAGCTTTTGGGTAATCAACATATTTTTGAAACTTCTTCTTGATATCTGATGGGGTTGAAAATTCATGCCACCCTATGCAGTCGCCTTTTGCGAAAGAATTGGAATCCGATGTCACGGAAAGAGAGGAGTCTGTAGGAAGAGAATGAAGATTGTGAAAAGCAATCATATCAAAGCTTCCTCCTGGCACGTCCGTGGCATTGCAGGCGTTGTTTTTCATGAGACGAACAGGCAGGATTTTCCGCTCTTCGTTCTCATCGCCCTCTTCTGAGGGAGTAGACGACGAAGTTGAGATCCCAAGCTTCTCACCAAGATGAGAAAAGTTGGCAACTAGTTGATCAAACAAAGTATTCTGTTCTGGTTTGATACCTGTTGTTTGTTCATCTCCCCCCGGAAGAGTTGCCGAAGCGTAAGAACGGTCGGAGATTTTGGAGAGGACAGTAGGAGCAAAACATGTAGATGCATCCGTGAAAAGAGAGGCTGAGGTATCTGGAATGCCTCTTTCCTTTTGTCGCCTTTCAAGGACATCTAAGCCCTTCTTCCAGGATGCTGCCCTGGATGCTTCCGTTGCTGTAATGGAGGGAGGCAAAAAAGTAGATATATCTGACCCGTCCTCCGCCAAAGTAACATTTCCAGGGCTGCTACTTGTCACAATATCAGAAAACGATGAACTTTCACTCTCAGTTTCTTCGATATCTTTTTGTTTGCAAGGGATTGTCGGTTTCAAGTGCTTATCTAGCGCAAGCTCCATAGGGGACATTTGATTGTTCTTTCGCCTGTGGGAGTTGAAGAGCACATCATTAGAATTGGGCTCCAACGTGTCTTGAGGTGCCTTCGCTGACAGCACTCCAACCATTGCGAGATAGTAATTTAAGCGACAAGGTTGGCTAAGACCGTTTCCTCAATGGACTTGTTTGCGGAAGCTTCTTGTGGATCTAGTTGAAGAACTGTGATGTCGAGTTGTCATTATTTAACTTTGAGCATTTGTCAAAGGATTGAAGCTCAGTGCGCGTTTTACTCTAATTACAATAGGAGAAAGCGACAAGGAGCGAGAAAGACATAGGGGACCTCGTACTTCAATTAGACAGTTGAGCAGTTGACTTGAAACCCACAAAACTCCTCGTACTGTAGTACCAGTAGTTAGTACTAGCTAGCTAGCTAACAGTAGTAGCTACTCAGTAGCTAGTAGTAGAGGGCATGAACTTTCAAGAAGTGGTCTCGGTTTATTTTAGTAGTCTAGATAATAGTAATCTTTTACTTGCTTGGTCAGTTGAACCCACCAGCGAAGACTAATACTGCTTTTAAGAGTACTGCTCCGTGTAGTACTGTACAGCCAGTCAAGTAGTAGTATGCAATCTAAAGAAGAAGCTACAAGCTACTACTCTAGTAGTAGCAGTGCATGTACTACTACTAGTAGTTACCCTCCAACAAGCCTATGGCACTTTAGTCGAGCAAACGCCAGATGTCCATCCACCATCCACTGTCTGGATAAAAAGAAGTGGTATGCAGTTTGTATAGACTACCTTGAATCACGATCGAGTTTCTTTCTTTATTTAATTAAATATTGATATGTCTGCACGTAGAATCAACTATTTCAGAATCTTTTCAATGAATTTGATTTCACTCTCGAGATATTTCGGAGCATCCTTCTCCGACATCAAGGCATGGTATCCACCTTCGATTTTGTTGAAAAATTGCATATCTTTCGGCGTCTTCGATTTTTCTACGAGAAATTCTGATCCAGACACTGGGACACCTTCATCCTTAGTTCCATGATTGCAGTGGAAGGGTAAAACGAATTCTGGAATGACGTCTGCTTGCACGGATTCCAAAGCCAATAGTAAGCCGAGGGCAGTACCCAAACAAAATTTAACGCCTCCCTCGCTCAATCCTCGCATTTCTGTTGGATCGCAAAAATAGGCTCGGGGTTCATCTTCTTTCCAGACTCTCTCTGCAGTGATAGGATGCGGCATAAAGAAGGGCGTTCGAGTTGGAAACCAGGGTGCTAAACCATACTGCAAAAACCATTTAACGAGCAAAGGAGGAAGATCACCGTGAATGGCAGGGCAATTGAGCAAAATGCCCTTCATGTTGACATCTTGAGGATCATCTTGCAAGACCTTGGCGGCATGAAGGGTCAGGCAACCTCCATAGCTATCTCCACTCAAAATGACGGGCGTTCCAGCATCGTGCAGAGCGGCTGAAAAGCGAGCAAACTTGACATAGTCGTCTCGATTGATCGTCCACTTTCCGTTTGGGATATACATGCGCCGACCCTCGGAAAAACCGTGGCCAAGTTGATCGTGCGCGTAAACAGCATATCCAGCCTTGGTCATCTCGCGAACTCTCAAGGCATGGTCAGTGAATCTGTTTCCCTGAGATTTAATTTGCATACCGAATCCTGACTGACCTAAAATTCCGTGCATCCAAATGACAATGGCCTTGGGTTTGCCTTTGGGCAGATTGCGACGGTAGTGCAACTTTTTGCTCTCGTAAGTGCTCTCGAACCAACCATGCTCAGGATTGTACATCAACTCATCCCTCTTTGCCAGATCTTCCTTATCCGGAAAAATATCTTCAGGAATTTCAATGTTGGCTTTTTCACCCCACAACTCGTAGACTGGCATTTTAATGAATTAATGCGTTCTCGCTTGTTAATGTTTAAGCCAACAAAGCAGGATGTAGAGATGATTTTATTATTTTATTATTCCGGACTACTGCGGTACAACTGGGTACTGCAGATAATAACTACTCGAGTATTAATTGTTCACGACAGCTAACAAAAATAAATTACTACTCCTACTACTAATAGCTATTTTAGACTACTTACTTGTTGGAGTAGACTACTACTACTAGTAGTACGTAAAGAAGTAGAGTAATACTGTACTCGAGTAATTGTTTTGTGCTAATTATGGAGTCTCTCGTCGCACAGTTGACGTAGAAATCAGCCACGTCGAAGAATTTCCATTTTCCACAGATGGCAGCCTGGTGATGTCGGCACGACTGCTAGCTAGAGTAGTAAAAGCTTTGAATACCGCCGAAATGCGCTAACTCTAGACTATCCACAGACGAAAGTCTACTGCTAGCAAAACAACTCTTTCTTTAATTTCGTTACATGCTTCCATTCCATAGCAGCTATGACTAACTAGCTAAAAAAACTTCCTCCCGAACTCCCACTGTTCTTGCTTACATATGCGGGCTTGGCACCGACTCGCCGTCTGCGAAGATTCTTAAATTCTTCCCGGCGCAAACTGCCCAGCACATCTGCGCAATACCGCAAAATGGTATGGTGGACCGCGCCCGCGTCTTCTTCCTCCATACGACGAATGACATCTTCGAAATCAGGGCACTCCTCGGTAATTGTCCGTCCACCACTAGTCATTTGTACTTCCACTCCGTTCTCTTCTTTCAATTCCGATTCAATAACGTCCAAAACGTCCAAGGACGTCCTGGCCCATCTTGCAAAATGGTGCAGGACTTCCTTTTCCCCGCGTACTTGAATTTTGGCGTGGCGCTTGTTGCTGAATCTAGGAAAGGCTCGTTCGTCCATGAGATCGGAAATATCCTGCGATAGCGTCGTTGGATAGCGTGCGAGTTGTCGTCCAATGATTTCCAGCAAAAGTCTCATAGCAGCGCGTTCATTTCGCAAACTGATGGGATGTCGAATGTCCCGGCAAGTGCGATAGTAGGTTGTTGCATTTCCAGAAGAAGTTGTTACGGTTCGACTGGTATCGCCTAGTCCAAAGAGTGCACGGCTCACGGACGACTCGCTCGAAACAGGAGAAGCGACAGCCTTTAATTCTTCTCGGTTGCAAACGAGAGCTCTCAGCAAGCTAAACAAGAGCCGAGTATTTTCATTGTTCGACACACAGACGCGAACCCTTTTGAGAACATGCGCACCAGATGTTGGATTGTCCGATGCCGATACAGACATTGGTTCTCCAGTATTGGAGTTGCCCTGTTGCTGTTGCGCAGAGGACTGCGCATGCTGGTGTTGATGCAGGTGGGGGGAAGACGAAGGCCCCGCTGCCACTTCTCCTCGAGTCCAAAAGTCCAACTTTTGGGAAAATAAATCATCCTCCGGTGACAAGTATAGTTCTAGCGGTACTTCATCAGGACAGAAACCATCAATCTCACGGTTGTCTTCCACAGCAAATCCATAATTTAACAAGAAGCGGTGGTTGCACTTTTGCCCGTACGAGTCGTACACTTGTGCACCAGCGGGTATGTGTTGGAGCCTTCGTGAAAAGAGAAGGTATGCCAATGGTAAGACAAAATAGAAGCAACTTGACCAACGAAATATGAAGCCGATCACTCAATGAAATACACACAGCACATACAAGACAAAAAAAATCAACTTACGAAGTAATGGTAAACGCTTGACGATCTTCGTCAAAGGTCCATTTGGTTTCTCGTGGTCGATAATGATTGAGCATATCGGCGTGGGGTACCAAGGCCGACGTCCGATGTCCATCAATTTGCAATCCAAAATTGCGACTGCACACGCACATGCGGGCCCACTTAAATTCTTCGAGCGTGCTGATCTGGGCGAGGGGAGCAATTTGACATATGGCATGATAATCTTCCGCAATGGCCTCGTTGCGCTCGGCAATTTGTGTTAACAGGTAGCTGCCTTCGAGGTTGCACAATTCATCCGGACTCCAAAAAATGGGCATATTGTGCAGTGTTTGGGGTAAAATTTCGTAGTAGGGATGAAAGAAGGAATTGCTGCCATTGACTTTGCGATCCCACAACAGGTAAATCATGAGAAAGATGTGTTTGGGAGCATCCAGATCTAATTCACTGTCCAGAATAGCGTGTCCGATCGGCGTTGCCTGTCCCATTTCCACTGTAATCAAACATCGACGTGGAATTTGAACACAACATGTATTGGGCGGAATATGAGTCCGGGCGTGCACGCCTCGCATTTCCGATTCTTCTGGACTGGTTGAGTTAACGGTGGGTTCTTTCTTTTCTTCACAGTCCTCATCGCCGCCTCCACCGTCCGGGGTCGGTTCTTCGGCATTGTACTCTCGGAGTTCCAACTGTGGATTAATGGTTGGCGTGGATTTGTTTGTTCATGCGTGTGATTGGTATAGGGAAGGCAGTGAAACGTCAACAATAAAGAAGAAGAAGAATAGCGTGAGAAGGGTTGCAGTTCAGTTTTCAGTAGTAACCAATACAGGCCATGAAGCCATCGAGGCAACACAAGACAGTAATTAAACAGTGAAAGCACTTGGTGTGAAAAACAAAAACACAAACACAAGTTTCGACAAAACGCACCATTTCAAATTTTGCACCATTATCTCGCAGCCATTGTTCGAATCGTTCGTATTTGTCTTGGGGTGAAGGCCGCTCTATGATGGCGACGGTTGTCGGTGGTGATGATGATGCCACCGGTGCCGATTGGGGTGTATATTTGCTACTGCTATTTCGACGAGCCGAGGTATATTTCCTCATGGTCTTCTTTGTCGTCCGTCTTCTTCTTCTTCTTTGACCTCTACTTTTGTACTGTACTATAAGTAGCTGTCTGAGTTTTGTTGTCAAGACCTAATACAACTAGTAGTAACTACAGGCGGCTGTGGCTGAGTAAGACTGTCTTGTTAACAAAGATACAGCAAGTACTGTAGCAAGAAACGATTGGGTTTTGCGACGAAGATAGTACTTGGTAGCGTAGTACTAGAGTAGTCTACTAATCGAGCAGCTCCACTTTCTTGGACATTAACTATCAATAAAAGTGTTATTATTGTCGTTGTCACACTCGGGCCTCTCATCCATAATCAACAGTCTACTAGTAGTATGCGAGAGAGCACACCGCGTCGCAAAATCAAGCGTTGGATTGGCCAGTGCATGTCTGGGCGTCGCCCGTGCTATTGCTGCATCCTCCTTTCCGTACTCGAATGATATTAACCATTTTTTCATTTCCAGATTTTTCGTTTCATTTTTTTCTTAGTAGCAACCAGCTCAATCTGCATGTCATCTGCACACTCTTTCTTCCAACAGAAGTAAGCAACTATAGGTACTTTTCCAGGGGCTACGTAAAGGATACTCTCGTGATCACCTATCTGCTTAATTGTTGGTGCTTTCCCAGACGATTTTCGCTTCAGCGTGTGTGTTCATTATTTCAGCGTCTTGTGTTACTGTGTACATATGTACACACCACACACCCCTTCTTCTGTAGCACTCGTTTTCATTATTGTTTTCTGTTGGACCACTACCATGGTCGCATCGCGAGTAGTTACCAAGGCTGCTACTACCACCTCTGTCGGTACGAAGAAGCAATTGTTTATTTTACGACACGGTCAGGCTACTCACAACCCACGGGCAGAAGCGGCACGTGCACAGGGTTGTTCCCACGAAGAATTTTTGGAATGGATGCGACGAGACGATTCTTTGGATTCTGAATTAACCGAATTGGGCATGTCTCAAGCCAGAGCCGTGTTGAGAGACAGATTGCAACATCATCCGATCTTATGGAGTCGTTCCGAAAATACTAAAAGAACAAATTTGGAATTGGTAGTTAGCAGTCCTCTTTCTCGAGCACTACAAACGGCTGATCTGGCGGTGCCATTTGAGGAACCAAAACGTATTTGCAGAGAACATTTTCGGGAAATCAATGGATGGCTGCAAAATGCCAAGCGTCGTTCCCTAACCTATTTGGCCCAACAATTTCCCAATTGGGATTTTACCCATATTATTACTGAACACGATGAATCGTGGACTCCCGAATTGGAAACCCAATCCGATTGCAGTGAACGGGGATACCAAGGATTGTCCTGGATTTTACGACGACCCGAAAGCGTGATTTGTTTGGTCTGTCACGGAGGTATTTTAAGATTTGCCATGAATCAACACGATGCTATTCGAGTGGTCGATGGACGAGAAAACGGCAGTGATCGAGATGTCAAGGGACGATTTGGGAACTGCGAATTACGACGATATTCCATCGAATGGGATGAGGAAGTTAATGGTGAAGAAGAAACTACAACCAACAACAACATGAGACGAACCATTATTCTAACAGAATTAGATTGTTAGGCATAGCTTGCTAAAACCTTTAGAAAAGAAATAGGGGCGTTCAAGCAGTTTTCAGAGGAGATAGGAACAATTGGCATACTGCACAATTCAGATACATCTTGTTCCTTAAATGTCCCAAAGTTTTGTGAGAAAACAGAAATGAAATCTGCATCGCCCAAAGTGTAACAAGCTAGCAGATATCATTCCATCTGTATTCTATTCCTTCAAGAATATTTCTAGGGCATCCATCTTCTATAGTACTGTCCACCTTGCTGCTTCCACTTCCAAATTCAATTTCGGCCATCATCATCATTGTAGTCCAATTCAGGGCGGTCCGATCATACAGTAGTATGTTGGAGTATTTAAAAAAAAAAGTGACAAAAAGTCTCTTCACGAAACGCCAGGAACCGACAAGTGAGCAATATCCTCAACTGTCCGTCCGTCCTCCATGGCTCCTTCGCATTGATAACCAATCGACACCGCCTCTGCAATGGTAATAGACCTCTTGATGCGCCCACCTTCCAATCTCCACGCCTTGGTTCGGTCCGCCGACCATCTGACTCCTGGATCCGTGCGAACATTGTTTTCGTATCGATAAATTTCCAATTCGCCGTCTCGTTTTTGTAGTTTCCCTTTTCCGTGCCGTCTACCGTAATTAAAATGTCCTTCGAAACTGATGCCACTGTTGTAGTAATACCGTCCAAATCCGTGAATTTGATCGGCATCCCAGTTTCCGTAATACATGTCGCCATTGGCAAAATAAAATCGTCCTTCACCAGCACGCTTCCCGTGGTCGTACAATCCAATGTACACGTCTCCGTTCTTAAACCTTCGCGTTCCACTGCCGTGCATCATATTGTTTTTCCATTCACCAACATATTCCGATCCTGTGGTGATTTTTTTTGTTTTTTGTTTGGAAGATGATGATGTTCATATCATTCGTAGTAGACATTAAAAAAAGATTGTGTGAGCTAGGCAGGCATTGATATCATATAAGTTTGATGACTGATTGCGGGAATCCCTGTTGGCGATAATATTATAATATATTTTCATAGTCCTTTCCAAGTTCACACAGTATCCACACGACACAAGAATCAATAATCAATTGTCACCAAAAAACACTTCCACAAACACATTCAAATAAGTCGTACCATCCTTAAAGTACAAAGTACCTTGACCATCACGTAATCCCTCTACGAAATTACCAACGTATTTGTCTCCGTTACTCCACAGTAATTCTCCGGGACCATGTCGTTCTCCTTGGGAATTGAAATCGCCAATGTACACAGTTTCTCCGGCCGTGGCGTTATTGTCTTGTTGCTGTGCCAACCGGGATCCCTGTTGGCTGCCGACCATGTTCATATTGTTGTTGTTGTTGTTATTATTATTATTATTGGAATTGCTATCATCCTGTTGTTCACCAACAGACGAAATGGCCGCTGCTGCCAGCAAATGTCCACCATCTTCAGTGGAAGTTTTGTCCGAAAGACACTTCAAACATTGTCCTCGTTCGACCAATCCAGCTGTAGTGAGAGGCTTTCGTATTTCCGTTTTATTCAACAGCCCTTTCTTTTTGATCTTGAAGAGTTGGGTTCCACAATTGGGACATTGTCCCACTTTGTAGCGGTTATCTCGTACGGCTTGTTGGAGGCCAGTATCGTTATTGCTGCCGCTGCTGCCGCTGCTGCTGTTATTGTTGTTGTTGTTGGAGGTGCCGTTGCCTGAGTTGCCGCTGTCGGTCGCCATCTTCGTTGTGTGGTATATTTAAT
>Ga0210025_1003448_pt1 | contig 14324 bp, 16 predicted proteins | sample CryGeyme20150102_FD_183989 | JGI IMG/M metagenome (GOLD analysis project Ga0210025, IMG submission 183989) | Groundwater microbial communities from Crystal Geyser aquifers in Utah, USA - Crystal Geyser metaG 2015-0102 (SPAdes) (version 2) | ecosystem: Environmental > Aquatic > Deep subsurface >...
TGGCAGAACTCTTTTTGTGTTTTGAAATTACCATGCTCCCAGTCGGATACCACCTGCTTCCAGTATTGCCGCTTCGCGGCTCGACCCTTTGGATTCTCTGCCATTATATTGCCTCCACATCAAATTTGATGCGAAGTCTGAGCCTTCTTTTTATAAGCGGTAGATGAGGTTGCTTTGACGCTTACGGTAATGATGCATCTGCATCAGCCGTTGAAATCGCTCTTCTTCATTCACATGAACCGGACGAACCGCGATCCGATCAAGCTGAAATTCTCCTTCATGAGTCTTATGCATGAAGCGAATGATAGTGAGGGCCCAAAGAATGTCCAGACATGCTGGTTTACATCTTTAGAATCTAAGGGTTGAACCTAAGGGCAAATTTGCCGTGGGACAGGCAGGGGTACAACAGAATTTATGAATGATCCGGCTTAGGTGCTTGTCCCGGACATTGTTTCGAGATGCGTTGTCCGGTAAAAATATTGCGGGTGGTATGCTCAGGGGTGATTGTATCCAGAAAGCCGCTCATATGATCACCGTCAAACGTCGTTTCGGCCGAGTAAGTAACAACCACAGTATTATCGCGATAACATTGTTTTTTCCACAGATAGGTATTGCCCTTCTGATGCATTTCCTGCACATCACAATGGAGTCCATACTGCTTCTGCGAACTCAGGTCAGAGGCTAAAAGCAGACATTCGCGAAAATGCACGACAGGTGATGTCATGAACGGATCAGGATGCAGTTGTTCGATTGTTTGGGAAACCTGCCAGTATCCTGATGGATTCGAATCATCAGCTATTTTCTGTTGCACATGCTGTGGCTGACAAGCGGCAAGCAGAAGCAGCAAGGTCAGGCGAATGATAGCTTTCATGCTCTGACCTGTCGTAAACGTTGAGCCAGCTCAGCCGCTTTTTCCGGCCCATCCACCAGCGCGGCACGAATATAGCCTGAACCCGGATTACCATCGATAGCATCGGCTGCCAGATAGGCACCCGGTAAAACGGTGACGGCTTGTTGCCTGAAAGCAGCCAGGGCAAAGGCTTCGCCATCATCAACCGGTAACCAGACAAAAAACGAGCCTGCGGGAACAGAGCAATTCGGATCAGCATAAGCATCAAAAAAAGCTTTGAGGCTGGCCCGATACACTTGCAGATGCTGCTGTACATGCGCTTCATCCTGCCATGCCGCAGCAGCGACTTGCTGCAAAGGTAATGGCGTGGCTGCACCGGTATAGCTGCGCATTTTGGCGAAACGTTCGATCAGCCCGGCATCACCGGCAATCAGACCGGAGCGTAAACCGGGTAAAGCCGAGCGTTTTGACAGGGAGTTCATAACCAGACAGCGCTTGAAATCATGACGCCCGAGATGCGCACAGACCTCCAGCAAACCAATCGGCGGTGTATGCTGATAAATCTCCGAGTAACACTCATCGGCAACAATGTAAAAATCGTGCATATCCGCCAGCTTCAGCAAGCGCTCATAATAATCCTGACCGGCAATCCAGCCGGTCGGATTGGAAGGCGAGCAGATATAGATAAACGCCGTACGCTTCCACTGATCATCAGTAATATGCTCAAAGGACTGAGCGAAATTATTCTCAGCCACGCAGGGCAGTAAACACGCTTCGGCGCCGCAAGTCAGTGCCGCCCCCAGATAAATCTGATACATCGGGTTGGGCATCATCACCAGTGGTCGTTCGCCCGGCATTTCCGGATTGACCAGCGCGTGTGCAACGGAAAAAAGCGATTCGCGAGTACCGTTGGCTGTCAGTACCTGCGTATCGGCATCGACATGCTGCAAGCCATAACGACGGGTAAGCCAGTCGGCAATGTGCTGGCGCAGCGGCAAATTACCGCGTGAAGCCGGATATTTCGAAAAACCGCTCATGTTTTCGTTGAGTACGTCGGTTACGAATGAAGGTAATGGCAAGCGCGGCTCACCGGCACCGGCATCGATGTGAGTCAAAGCGGGATAGGCCTGATGGCCTTCAAACAATTGTTTCAGTCGTTCAAAGGGATATGCCCCCAACTGATTCAGGCGCACCTGTGTATGCTTTGGATTCACTACAGTCCCTGACCCTTGCTTTTAACATTGTCTTGACCGGTATCTTCCGGAGGCCAGATCACATCGCTCCACGGGCCGAGTCTGCCTGTCGCATCAACGGCGCGCAGCCGATAAACAAACGGGTGCTTACCAATGGTGTTACGCAGCATTCTGGTATATTCCTTACCGGCATTGTATGCCAGCGGCGGCTCTTCGTAATGACGCTGCCAGAATGTCGGACAATTACAGAACGGGTCGATTTCTGAGCGGTCTACCTGAAAGCCGATGCCACCTTCTCCACCGGCCAGTGTTACGACGATCTGTGTGGAACTATCGCTTTCAAGAATTTCCAGTGAAGCAATTTCCGGTGGCCCACTGTTGACGATGGGTTGCGGCACTTCCTTGCGGCCGCAGGCTGTAATGCTTAACAACAGCACGGCAATGGCGATCAGTTTGACGGGTGTCAGTGTTTTCATGGTTTTTGCTCCAGTTGTTGTGTCCAGAATTCGCATTGGGCCCGTACCTGTGCCGGGGCGGTGCCTCCCACATGGTCGCGGGCGGCAACGCATTGTTCCACCGAAAGTTGTGCCAGCATATCCGTGCTCAGGCGTGCATCGATATCGGCGCAGGTTTGCGCTGGCATCTGATGTAATTCGCGCTGGTGCTCGATACACCAGGCAACCGATTTGCCGACAATGGCGTGCGCATCACGAAACGGTACACCGGCGCGCACCAGCATGTCGGCCAGATCGGTGGCAGTGGCAAAGCCGGATGCTGCTGCCCGATACAATACGTCCACATTCACCTTCATATTCGGCAACATATCGGAGAACACGCGCAGCGAGCCTTCGAGGTTGTCATACGCATCGAAGATGGCTTCTTTGTCTTCCTGCATATCCTTGTTGTAGGCCAGCGGCAGCGATTTGATGGTCATCAGAATCGACATCAGCGCACCGACAATACGGCCGGTTTTACCGCGAACCAGCTCCGGCATGTCAGGGTTTTTCTTTTGCGGCATGATCGATGAACCGGTACAAAAGGCATCGGGCAGATCGATGAACTTGAATTGCGCGCTCATCCACAGAATCAGTTCCTCAGAGAAACGCGATAAATGCACGGCACAAATCGAAGACGCCGCCAGCAGCTCCATAATGAAATCGCGGTCAGACACTGAATCCAGCGAATTGCGTGTCGGCTCGGCAAAGCCAAGCTCTGTTGCAGTCATGTTGCGATCGATGGGAAAGGTTGTGCCAGCCAGCGCGGCTGAGCCTAGCGGACATTGATTCATGCGCTGGCGCGCATCAGCAAAGCGGCCATGATCACGGTCGAGCATTTCGACATAAGCCAGCAAATGATGACCGAGCGTCACCGGTTGTGCCGTTTGCAGATGTGTAAAGCCGGGCATGACGGTGTCGGCATGTTGCGTCGCCAATGTGACCAGCACCGATTGCAGCTGGCGGATGCGGGCACACATTTCATCCGTGCGTTTGCGCAGATAAAGACGCGTATCGGTGGCGACCTGATCGTTGCGCGAGCGGGCCGTGTGCAGACGTTTACCGGCATCACCGATGTTGTCGGTGAGGCGCTTTTCGATGTTCATGTGCACATCTTCAAGTGCGATAGTGAATTCGAAATTGTCCGCTTCAATGTCGGCTTCGATGGTATCGAGGCCTTGCAGAATCAGCGTCAGATCTTCATGCGAAAGAATACCCTGCTGCGTCAGCATGCGGGCATGTGCTCGTGATCCGGCAATATCTTCGGCATACATGCGTGCATCAACATGGGTGGAAGCATTAAAGGCTTCGACAAAAGCATCGGTCGGGGCATCGAAACGGCCACCCCATGGTTTGTCAGACATGGCAACTCCTCGTGAATGAATCGGGCAACTATAACCGCTTGGCTGGCGTTCGGAAACGAATCAGCGTGCAGTTTGCATTTCATTGCGTTATTCTGCGCGGCCTTTCGCTAGTTTTTCTAATATGAGTGTTAATGTAAGGGGCTTTGGCCGGGTGGGTCAGAGTGTCTGATTTTAAGGAGTGATTCATGGCTTTAAATGTTTATTACGACAAGGATGCCGACCTTTCGATTATCAAGGGCAAAAAAGTTGCCATTATCGGTTACGGCTCACAAGGGCATGCACATGCCTGTAACCTGAACGATTCCGGCGTTGATGTGACCGTGGGCCTGCGTGCCGGTTCTTCTTCAATTGCCAAGGCTGAAGCGCATGGCCTGAAAGTCAGCGATGTGGCTTCAGCCGTTGCTGCTGCTGATGTGGTGATGGTTCTGACCCCGGATGAATTCCAGTCTCAGCTGTACAAAAATGAGCTTGAACCCAACCTCAAGCAAGGCGCTACACTGGCTTTTGCTCACGGTTTTGCGATTCACTACAATCAGGTGACACCACGTGCCGATCTTGATGTGATCATGATTGCACCAAAAGCACCGGGTCACACAGTGCGTTCCGAGTTCGTGCGTGGTGGCGGTATTCCTGATCTGATCGCGATTTTCCAGGATGCTTCCGGTTCAGCTAAAGAAGTTGCCTTGTCCTACGCATCGGCGATCGGCGGCGGTCGTACCGGTATTATCGAAACCACGTTTAAAGACGAAACTGAAACCGACCTGTTCGGTGAGCAGGCTGTACTTTGTGGCGGCGCGGTTGAGCTGGTAAAAGCCGGTTTTGAAACGCTGGTGGATGCCGGTTATGCACCGGAAATGGCCTATTTCGAATGCTTGCATGAGCTGAAGTTGATTGTGGATCTGATGTATGAAGGCGGCATCGCCAACATGAATTACTCGATCTCCAACAATGCCGAGTACGGTGAGTATGTGACTGGCCCACGCGTCATCAACGATGAATCACGCAAGGCGATGAAAGCAGCACTGCACAACATCCAGACCGGTGAATATGCCAAGCAGTTTATCATGGAGGGCGCAACCAACTATCCGTCGATGACGGCGATGCGTCGTCTGAATGCAGCACATCCGATCGAGCAGACCGGTGAGAAGTTGCGCGCGATGATGCCGTGGATCAACAAGATCGTGGATAAATCCAGGAACTGATTTAAAGCATCGAGTGAAATTGAAAAGGGAGGCTGTTGCCTCCCTTTTTTATTTGTTATTCTGATACCGGCCAATGATCCTTATTTGGGATCAACATCGGCATAAATGGCCATACCCTGTACCTTATCTTCATAAATTTTTATCCACACGTTCATATTGTAGTTTGCATCAGAAAGCATGGTTCGTTTGATATAGGCTTTTATTTTATTGGTTCCTGTATCCGTGGCTTCGAGCATGGTGCACAGCCCTGAGATTGAATAAAACTGTGACGCTTCGTCCGACTGATTATCAAAGATAATCTGGCAGTTAAGGCCCTCGTTTGAAAGTTTGTTATTGCTTGCCATACGCAGCGCATCAATCTGGATATTTAACACGTCACCATTAAGCAGCACCGGGGTGCGTGTGAGATAGATGATATCTGCTTTACCTTTTACGTTATTAAACAAGTCGGCATAAGTGCCGGTGATAATGGCATCAAAGCTGAAACCTGCCACACGGGTTTCAAAGGCGGCGATATTTAAACGAACCATGTCATCAGCTATCAATTTTGTTGGTGCCAGATTTGCCGCCAACAACAGCAGACAAGCTGCCGTAGGTTTAAATAATGAAAAATTAAAGTGTTTGAATAACATAAATTGCATCCTCGGTAAGTTGTTGAACCTTCATGCTGGTGGCTGTTTTAAGGCGCTTGATATCATTATCGGCCATACCTAAATCCTTCAATGCATCCAGGTCTTTATTTGCTTTTAAAGTTTCGTTGAGCTTGCTGAGAATAATTCTCAGGCTTGAGACGTGTTGCGTTTGGCTTTTTTCCTGTGATGCCAGAACGAATGAAGTGTCTTCGGCCATGGCCAGCCCTGTGAAAAGAAACAGGGACAAAAAGATAGAATAAATCATGACTCCTCCTGATAAATAAGAAGCAGCACGGTGACAGTTCAATGTTACACAAGAGTGACATCGGCAATGCCCGAATGCTTATTAGCAAGCAGGTAGAAAAAGGGTTTCGCAACGTGAAAGCAGTCATTTCGAACGTAATTGAAATTGCACCTGTAGATCTTGCTTTCGGCTGGCTTTTTTACCACCATCGCTTGATGGACTTACGCATGCCAAATATTCACCGAACCAACCGTAAGCGGCACATGCTATTGTCAGGTAAGTATCGCCATGTGAGTTGCTTTTCAGTGTTGAATAAGAAGTAAGTTATGGAAGAACATAAAGACTTTCCGAACTTTTGGTACGCACTTTTAATATTGGCGCTATTGGTTGGCTTGCAGATGATTTTGGCTATGGGTGCCCATGATCTTGGTTTCACTTATGAGTGGGGAGATCCGAGGTCCAGCGTAATTTCTGTTGTGTCTTGTGGCATAATTCTTTCTCTGCTTATGAGCTACAAGAAAATAAGCTATCGGGAATTATTTAACCCTACTTCCAACTCGGTAACGAGTCTGATTCTCGTTCCATTGATTCCGATTACTTTTATAGTGGGTGGCGCACTCTTTTGGATTGACGATATCACAAACCTGATGTTGATATATTTCCCTCCGGATAAAGAAGAATATTTAGCACTGATTCGTATGATGAACGGGGGCATGGTTTCGATTATATCAGTTTGTTTTGCTGCACCGCTGATTGAAGAGATGCTTTTCAGAGGTGTTTTTCTCAGAAGTTTTTTAGTTAACTACTCAGCCAGTAGTGCAATATTATTATCGTCGCTTCTGTTTACGTTATTTCATCTGACGATGATTCAACTGCCAGTGGCATTTATTATGGGGTGTCTGCTGGGTTGGTTGTATGTGAAAACCAGATCTATCTGGCCGACAATTTTAACGCACTTTCTATACAATACTTTTGCGATGTTGCAGTGGTCTACCTATGACTATTCAGGGGCTAACGAAGGTTTTACACCCGAGTTCCACTCAGCAGGCATCATTATGGCTGCGCTAACGTCATCTGTTGCAGGTGGAATATTGCTTCATCGTTTATTAAGTCCAGGGGCTGAACAGCTCAATAGAGAATAAAGTCCGATGGCGCTAAGTTACTATCTTGTTCCGAAACAGCATGAGCCCGGCTCAGAGCAAGGCGATTACAAACGCATCAAAAAATCCTTCATTCATACGCAATCACCGTTTTGAAGAGAAACTCCGGCGATTCATGCTAAAATAACGCGATGGGAAGAAAAAAAAGACAACATACTACGGCTGTTCTGTTTGATCTGGATGGCGTGCTTTATGTCGGCGATAAGATCATTGAGGGTGCAGATCAGGTGGTTCACCAGCTGAAATCCCTGGGCTTGAAGATTGCCGGTGTGACCAATACAACCACGCAACCGGTCAGCACTGTTGCTGCCAAGCTGGCCCGTTTGGGTATCCCGATTTTTGAAGAAGAGATCTACACCCCGGCAGCGCTGGCTGTGCAGGCTATAGGCCAACATTCGGTCAAACTCTATGTTCGGGATGCCCTGCTTGAGGATTTTCAGGGTCTGACCGAAACTACTGACGTTCCCGATTTTATTGTCATGGGTGATCTGGGCGGTGACGCTTATACTCCCGCCCTGTTGCAGGAGATTTTCCGATATGTGATGCAGGGTTCCGAAGTATTGGCACTGCATAAGAATCGTTTCTGGCAGAAGCCGGATGGTCTGCACATGGATATCGGTCCGTTTGTCTCGGCTATTGAATATGCCACCGGGAAAACTGCCTCGGTGCTTGGTAAGCCCTCGCGGGCATTTTTTCATGGCGTGTGTGAAGCTCTGGGCGTCCGGCCTGCTTCGACGTTGATGATTGGCGATGATATCGAATCAGATATTGATGGAGCCAGACGGGCGGGTTTGAAAACGGCACTGGTGAAAACGGGCAAATACCGAGCCGAATTCGTACGCCAAACCACGATAAAACCGGACCTGGTGATTCCTTCTGTTGCTGATCTGGTTGATGCCATGCAATTGGTGGAAAGATAAGGTGCTGCTCATATAGCTTGATTCGAACTGTGATTTTTCTATGGGTTAAAGATCAATCGAGTACGAACCTGTCGTTTGCACGAAGTCGTATGCTCAGGATAAAGCCAAAAATAAGAGTGCCGATCTGTTCTCAACATAGACGGCTCAACTTCATTGTCTCACCCGAAAATCACAAAGACTGCCGCAATCAAAAGCCAGAGGCATACTCTGGCCAAACTTCGTACCTCTGTGCCTTTGTGGTCAATCTTGAATGTCTGAAATGATGCGTTTTGAGACGAATACATATTCCATTAACCCGCCTCAATGAGCTTATTCATATTCAGTTAAATACCTGATGATTTCTTTTTTGAAAAACACCAGCAAGCAGCCAGTTCCAAAGCAGATGAACCCGATCAGGATTGACTCGGGTGATCCGAAGTCCCCTTGTGGTCCCCCCAGAAAACAGACAACGCCCCACAATAAAAAGAAGCTTCCCATGATTATCACAATGCAATTAATAATTTTTCGTTGCATGCTTAAGCGAGTAGTGAATTAAGCTGATAGTTTGCTGAACACACCAAATCATCACCTCCATGTTTTTTGTTGGCTCAAAAATCGAGTTCGATCCTGTTGATTCTCTATCATCATCAAGAACATCAAATTAATGTGAACATGCCCTGATGTTTAGTAGACGACCACCCGGTTTCTTCCACCTTCCTTGGCCCGATACAGGGCCTCATCACAGCAGGCAATGATCTGTTCAGGAGTACTTCTTGACTCCTTCATCTCTGCCACGCCAATGCTGACAGTGATATGAATGGACTGACGGCCAGACGTTTCACTTGCAAGCACCAGTTCATGCGACTCAATCCGTTTGCGCAATCGCTCAGCAAGATTTTCGGCAGTATGCGCTGAAGTTTCGGGGGCGATAATCATCAGCTCCTCTCCCCCATATCGCGCAGCAACATCGGTCTGACGTATGGCATCGAGAATCAGTCCGCCAAGATAGCTCAGAACCCTGTCACCGGCCTGATGACCATACACATCATTGATCGTCTTAAAATGATCAATGTCGATCATCATCACGCTTAACGGTGTAACATATCGTGTTGCTCTGGCCACTTCCTCGGTAAGGCGTCGGTCCAGATAACGACGGTTGTAAATGCCGATCAGAGGGTCGGTGATATTTTCCTGCTCCAGCAACACCATGCGCCGTAAATCCAATGCCGTTCTCAGAGATAATGTGCAGGTCAACCAGACAAAAATAGCACCACAGAAAAAAATGACCGGAACAATTTTATCATGAAGGTCGTTATGTAAGTTATGACTCCAGAATTGAATTCCGTAGCCTGCATAGCCGATGATGAACAGGCCAATCAGTAGAATCAGCGAATACCAGTGAGTACGCAGTGAGCTTTTGGGTAAGTGCAACAGCAATTGCCGTACAGGCAACAGCGAAGCAACCAGTACCAGCGTGCCGAAGATAATCAGAACATTGGCGAGCATGTATCCCCCTTGCGAAGGCTTATCCCTCAATCACTTATTATATTGGATCAGCCTGATTTAACAATGGATGGTCAAAGTTTCCCAGTATCAGCTTGATAGGACTAGAATAGTGCCCATGAAAATTTCCTTGCGCGAGAATGCGGTGTCAGTGATGCCGGTGGTGAAAAGCCTGACACATTGGGCGAAGCATCGTCCTGCCCTGCCTGCGGCGCGGGAACTGCCGGTCTCGCGTGCAGAGATGGACCAATTGGGCTGGGACAGTTGCGATATCATAATTGTAAGCGGTGATGCCTATGTGGATCATCCGAGTTTCGGCATGGCGGTGATTGGCCGCGTATTGGAAGCACAAGGGTTTCGTGTTGGTATTATTGCGCAGCCGGACTGGAAATCGGCCAGTGCTTTCCGGGCCCTGGGTAAGCCGAATCTTTTTTTCGGGGTGACGGCGGGAAATATGGATTCGATGGTCAACCATTACACCTCCGAGCGCCGCATTCGTTCGGATGATGCGTATACCCCCGATGGTAAAGCCGGGAAACGGCCCGATCATGCGGTGACCGTTTATGCTCAGCGCTGCCGTGAGGCGTTCAAGGGTGTGCCGGTGATCATCGGCAGCATAGAGGCCAGCCTGCGGCGTATTGCTCACTATGATTACTGGTCGGATACGGTGCGCCGTTCGGTGTTACCCGATTCCAAGGCGGATATGCTGGTGTTCGGCAATGCCGAGCGTCAGATCATTGAGATTGCGCACCGGCTGGCGGCGGGCGAATCGATCAAAGACATGCAGGATATTCGCGGCACGGCTTTTATGCGCAACGATATTCCCGCCGGCTGGAGTGAAATCGATTCCACTGAACTCGATACGCCGGGCAAGGTTATTGCGCATCCTGACCCGTACGCCATGCGCATGGACAGTGACTGCCCGACTGAATCGCAAGCGGATTCTCCGCCTCCCCCATCGCGTAAGCTGGACCGGCAGCATTGTGTGATTCGCCTGCCATCATTCGAGGCGGTGAAAGATGATCCGGTGCTGTATGCGCATGCTTCGCGGTTACTGCATCTGGAAACCAATCCGGGCAATGCGCGGGCGCTGGTGCAATGCCACGGGGCGAGAGAGGTGTGGCTGAATCCGCCGCCTATACCGCTGACGACGGCTGAAATGGATCAGGTATTTGGCCTGCCCTATTCGCGGCAGCCACATTCGTCCTACGGCTCGGCACGTATTCCGGCGTATGAGATGATTCGCTTTTCGGTGAACATCATGCGTGGATGCTTTGGTGGCTGCACCTTTTGTTCAATCACCGAGCATGAGGGGCGCATTATTCAAAGTCGCTCGGAAGATTCCATTGTGCATGAAATTGAACAGATCAGGGATAAAATCCCCGGTTTCACCGGTACAATTTCCGACCTCGGCGGACCCACGGCGAATATGTATCGCCTGGCTTGCAAGTCTCCCGTCATTGAGGCGGCTTGCCGCAAACCCTCCTGCGTCTATCCGGATGTGTGCAGCAATTTGAATACCGATCACACGCCGCTGATTCATTTGTACCGGCGGGCAAGGAAACTGCGCGGCATTAAGAAAATCTTTATCGCGTCGGGCCTGCGCTACGATCTGGCGGTGAAATCTCCGGAATATATCGAGGAGCTGGTCACCCACCATGTTGGCGGTTATCTGAAAATCGCACCGGAACACACCGAGGAAGGCCCGTTGGCCAAAATGATGAAGCCGGGTGTCGGCAGCTTCAACCGCTTCCGCGAACTGTTTAATTATTACTCGAAGAAAGCGGGTAAAAAACAATACCTGATCCCCTATTTTATTGCCGCGCATCCGGGGACAAGGGATGAGGACATGCTGAATCTGGCGCTATGGCTTAAGGCCAATGATTTCCGTCCCGATCAGGTGCAGGCGTTTTTGCCCTCACCGATGGCAACGGCCTCAGCGATGTATTATTCCGGTCGCAATCCGCTGCGCAAAATCAGTAAAAAGTCTGAAGTTGTGTTTACACCTAAACGCAAAAAACAGCGCGATTTGCATAAGGCTTTTTTGCGCTATCATGATCGGGCCAACTGGCCCGTGTTGCGTCAGGCTATCAAAGAGATGGGGCGAAGCGATCTGATCGGCGATGCGGCGGAATGTCTGATTCCGGCCGAGCGCGGTCAATCCGGTAAGTCGTTTGCCCGGCAACGCCCGCTGCCGGGCCGTAAGCGTAAAAGATAGGGTCTTAAAGCCAATATTTTCATCAAAGAAATAAAGGCTTTTCCATTTTGGTTTCTGTGGCGTGTAGGAGGGCATCCAGTTCCTGTGGTTCGATGATGCCTTTACTGATAAGTAGCTGAATCAGCGCCTCAAGCTTGTCAGCGGACGGGTCAGGTGAAGTAGTGCTGGTCAGCTCAGGGGAGTCTGGCTCGGCTGATGATGTGAGATTTCCCGCCAGAGCTTTCCACAGTGCGCTATCGACAGTGCCGGTGGCTTTCAGGGAGAGCTGTTTTTGCAGCGCTTTGACTGCATCGCGTGTGGTCGGGCCAAACACCGAGGCTGGATCGTTAATCACAAAGCCACGATGGCGAAGCTGGGCTTGTAATGTGGCAACTGATTTTCCGCGCATGAAAATTTTCAGCGTTTTAAATGCGTTGGTTTGATTCATGATGACTCCGTTTGTTGAAGGAAACGCTGAATTTAAGGGTGCTCGCCATATTCATCGACATAATCGGCGAGGGCCGCTTCGATAACTCTGGCGGCATGTTCGAAGCCGTAAGGTTGACCGATGGAGACATTGTTCGGTGTATTCGGCACATGTTTGTAGGTGAGGAAGTAGTGCATCAGGCGATCAATCAGCGCCGGTGGCAGATTAAAAATGTCATCAATTTCAGACCACAACGGATCATCTTCAATCACCGCGATGATTTTATCATCGGCTTCACCGTGGTCGCACATCGGCAGACCGCCGATAACGCGGGCATTGACCAGAATCTCGACGCGGGATATTGGTCGCTCACTGATGACGCAGATATCCAGCGGATCGTGGTCACCGCTATCGGCGCCATCCATCAGATCACGTACGCGGTTAGCACACAGCGTGCGCGGAATAAAGCCGTACAATGATGGATGCTGTGAAGAGGAGCGAACAGAACGATCGACACGCAGGTAGCCGGATTGCTTGTCGACTTCATATTTCACCATGTCGAAGGGGCCGATTTCGATATACGCATGCACACGGCGCGGCGGCTTGGCACCGGAGCTCAGGCCGTGCCATGGGTGGGGGCGCCATTGAGAAAATGATTTCATATGCTGATGCTCCCGAAAAGTGGACAGTGGATGAATCGACGGGATGTTCTCAAAACTCCGTGCCAGCCGATTGTTCTTCGCTATCAGCAGCGGCAATCACTTCCTGCTGTTCAACCAGCGGCTTATCCGAAGGCCATTCGCCAATCGGGTAAGGCTGTTTTTCGCTATTGAAAGTCAGATAGCTGAAAATCTGATATGTATAACTGGACAGGCTGGCGCCAAGTGAGAGTAACTTGTCATTTTTATTGCCGGTGAAAAGAATGCTTAAAAATTGCAGGATCACCACCGCAGCCAGAACGATTTCTGACACCGAATAAATGATGCAAAAAATCAGCATCATTAACAGTCGTTTCCATGTGCCGGTGTTTTTGACGTGTTGCTTAAACTCTTCGCTGGTTGGCTGTTGTGTATGGCTCATTGTCATGACTCCCTGTGCCCGTATTGCAGTAGGCAGAATTGAACGTTCAGCTGCTTGTGCCTGTGTCGTCGCTTATTTCACCTGTATCATCGGCTGTTTGAGCAGCATCGACTTGTTCGATTGTCTCATCGATTGTCTCATCGATTGTCTCATCGCTTGGCTCACTGCGTTTTTCGAGTTTGCGTAATCGTTTCTCTTCATTTTTTTTCTGTTTGGCGAGTTCTTTCTGACGTTTTTCATATTTGAAATTCGGTTTGGCCAAGGTAACACCTCCTATCGGGTCTCTGTCCGGCCCAAGCAAGGGAAGGTCGCAATGATGCGTTGAAACGAGCAGGCGCGAAGCATGCCAAGGAATGCCTCTGGCGTCTTGAAAATAATGTTAGCCCATCCTTCAATAGTCAAAAAATCTTCCTCTTGTTGCTTCAGTGAAAGCTTATTGCCATTTGAAAGCGGGCTTTGCCGGTGGCTTGGAGGGGGCAGATTTTTGTGTTGGTTCTGCGGAGATGGAAGGACGCTGTTGCCGGGCCAGAGCGCTAAGGAAGTTGCGCAACACCTGATCCTTGCAAGGGCGATAGTGCGGATGTTCAGGTTTGCGGAAAAATGCACTGAGTTCGTGTTTGCTCAGTTGCATGCCAGCCAGCTTGAGCAGTTTGAGCACATCGTCATCTATCAAATTCAGCGCAATCTTCAGTTTACGTAGTACAACATTATTATTGAGTTGTAGTTCCGGCTCAGCTTGCGGGCCTTCGCGTTTGCCGCGTTTGTCGATAATCAAGCCGTTGATGAATATCGCCAGTTCACGGTCACTGAGTGATTGCAGTGCCGGATCATCATCTTTTTTAAGCCAGGCACTGACTTGTTCACGCGTAACTGTTTGCCCGGCCAGAGCAAACAGAGACATCATCTTCGAATCGCCGAAATCAAAGGCATAGCGGATGCGCCGCAGGATATCGTTGGACGAACCCGCTATCGCGGAGAAAAAGAATTCACGCACTCAAATACCCTCCCTCTCGCCAAATCATCTAAAATGTAAGCTCATCTCCCTAATCGGGAGAAAATCCACACATATGAGGTTACAA
>Ga0210025_1003451_pt1 | contig 14322 bp, 10 predicted proteins | sample CryGeyme20150102_FD_183989 | JGI IMG/M metagenome (GOLD analysis project Ga0210025, IMG submission 183989) | Groundwater microbial communities from Crystal Geyser aquifers in Utah, USA - Crystal Geyser metaG 2015-0102 (SPAdes) (version 2) | ecosystem: Environmental > Aquatic > Deep subsurface >...
GCGTGCTTTCAATATAGAGTAAGCCAGTAGAATCCTGTGCTGGTGTGTATAATATCAATAATATTTGATAGTTATGGGAGGAAGTGTATGTTCCAACTGCCAAAATAATCCGGGGTAGTATAATGCTGCATTCTCTTCCATCAATCAGATGGAAGTTGAATTCAAAAAATATGCCTAAAATAACCTACTTGGGCTCTATGGACGAAGACTGCAAACAGCTATTGAAAAACTGTTCACTCTCGAACAGTTTCATATCTGTGATCTTCTCATTAAACTCAGCACTGAGAAGAAAACAGAAGAAAGAGATAAACTTCTCTTGGATATCGAGGGCATCAATCTGGAACAGCTCGATCATGTAAGTATCATCTGATATAGCTAACTTTGATCGAGCAGAGTTCCTTCAAGCAACAGTCAGGACTATAAAACGCCAGCAACATTTACCTGGGAGAATAGCACGAGGATAGAATGCTAAAGATGATCCAGAGGAAAAACCTGAAGCATAAGTAACTTAGCAAGCAGAACTACTAAAATATACTTCAACATCAAAAATTCGTCATATTTGCGACAATCGAATGCTTTGGTAACCATAATAGCTTCGAGCATCTGAAACTACCGACCAGAAGAAGTGCTCTTCAGATATTTTTGGAAAAAGTTCAGGCTGTTAATGTGGTCAATCACTGTAGCCTCACTGTTGTGTTTATCGTTAACCCTGAATACTAAAAGCAGTTTGATGCCGAGTTAGATCGTATTCTCAAGATAAGAGATCTTGAATCAAGTAGAGACACTTAGACTTCTCTTTTTGACTTCAAAGTAAACAAAGTCCTTTACGTACATATCAATTGAAGTAGAAACCTGTTTTCCCCTGCGTTGATGACAACAGAAAAATTATTTTGGATGGAAATCGAATAAAGTTCAACTATTTCAACGGTGATTTTCTGGGGTTCTGCATGAAGGATTAAAACATGTCGAAATACCTTTAAAAATACTAGTTCATCCAGATAGCCAATGTCAACAACCTTGTCGAAGAAGTAGCAGCTAAATAAAGCCTGACATATCTTTAATCACATCCTGAGACCAGCATCACACTTCATGCCTATGAAGCAGTAAATAACAAACTATTTAGAATCCCAACTTTGAAATTAAAAATTATATCAGACTGGAGAAAAGTTTCCTTGAGAACAAGTAGTACAGAGGACAACAAATCAAGAAAGCTCTCTATTCTCTCAGTGAAACCTACTATCTAAGAAGCTCTCTACTAAAGGAAGTCGACAAATTCCAGCTCTACCACAAAATCATTTCAACTCGCTTTAAAGCTCAAAAAGTATAAAATGTCATTGAATTCGTTCGAACGCTTCAGTCGGTCCTCTACGCTCCCTTGAGTCTGATAGTCATAGGTAGTTATCCACATATTTTAGATGATGCGGTTGATGAGGATCCTGTCAACAAAAGCAGTGAGGTCCTATACTCAAACTATTGCAAAAAAAGAATCGGCTTGAAATAAACAACTGATAATGAATTGGTAGAGATCTGCCCTCAAATACTGTTTGGAAAAAAAGAATATTTTCAAAAAATTATCGAAAAGTTGAGATAGCTGCCAAGGATAGGCTTCCCTCTGGTCATCAACAGATAAAAGACTTAAAGCCTCACCGCATGATGCATTTATTTTCTATTAAAAATCAATAATATCCAAGCATCAATATGTCAAAAAATGGCCTTCTCGAGTTGACTAAGACCCTTTTTAGGCAGTTGAACATTATGCATATAGAGCCTTCCATGTTTTTGTTTTTGAGTCTCCTCATATATTGGGGTTAATTCATTCTCTTTTACTAGATCTACATTTGGTGAATTTTGTCCTTCAATTGCAAGAAATTCCTTTTCATATAGGCTATTTTGGTATCCAGAAATCGCTGACTGCTTTGGCTCCGATCTCTGTCCTGCCTGCTTTGAAAGTTGTACCTTCCACTGGATTTATCTTTAGAGACCGACTTAGTGGGAAGATAGGCATTGAAAATTTCCTCCATTTTATTTTTCTTCCTTCCTTGGATATGCTCCCTATCATGAGAAATCGTTCGATCCTAATCTTTTCTGTTTCCATATCGGTTATTGGGCTTGATTTGAAAGGAGCTATTACTGGCACTACTTTTACAGGGATGATCGATCGTTGCAATCGATCGAATTTTATACAATCTGTTGGTGTCATAGGCTTATTTTTCTGGTCTGTAGTCAAATTACTCGAGATCTGATAGATGAAAAAGTACATATCATTTAGCTATTTCCAGGTTGGTTTATGGCACTGGGAATCTGGATGACTGTATTGATTTTTTCTTACTTGTTTGTTTGACTAATGGAGGATGGCGCCTGTAGTTAAGCTCGGTGCTGGGCAAACTCTAACGGAGAGCGCTGTCCTGTTGACTTGGTTCAGTGATTACTCTAAGTTTACGTTTGAATTTGTTAGTTTTCATAAAATTATTAACAAATGACCCTTCATTAATGCCATAGCTGTCATAATATATGGTTCATATGATTCGATAAGGGATAATATATAAAAACAATGATAAAAAGTCACGAGTACTCCCTCCTTCTCGACAAGTTATTCAACCCAGACGACCAATCTCTTCGTATTGATCTCAACATCCTCAAATAGATATGCGCATCAGATGATTACCATAAACTTATCGATCTCACCTCTATCCTCACCCGCCTCTTTCTTGCAGGTAAGCAAAAATTGTCTATCAGAGAACTCATCGGAAAAACAGTCAACTCCGAACAACCTCAAAAATAATAGAAAGTCGAATTTTTCATTGATGGACTCACCAGCCTTGAACTATCACAGTTGGTGCAAGAACTCTTTGTTGTTCAGAAAAAACTTAAATTTACAGTCTATTCAGCTCGTCTCGGATCAGTATTATGCCTTTTGAAAAAAGTACTCGACGAGCATAAAGGATCAAATGATAGGAAATATGAAAATGTCGGATCTTTATGGATAGGAGATTTCGAAATAATTGAGGATTAGTACAAGAAGGCAGTAGCGACAAGTCCACTACAATTGGGAGCTAGTCAGCTAAACATAAAAATAGCAGAAATATTGAAAAACCCCAGACATCATTTGGACGGAAGATTCAGCAACTTCACCACTCTCCAGAAGGTACTTCATTCTTAACAAAGTACATAAGTAAGGAGATATTTCCTTTTTTGGAGAGAAACGTCCTGACCATTCCTCTGAACAACCACACAGAAAGATAGCATGAACTTTCTCGAATTCTTAAATTCATCAATAGTTACTACATGCCGCAGTATAAGCTAGAAGTATAAATATCGAAAAATACACTCGTTTAGAATCGAGTCTACACAAGCAAACTCTATAAATAATACCTGTTTCGACACTATAGCGAAATGCTTAAAACTATAGCGACGATCATCAACTAGGCAATCTTGTGTCCTGCTTCAATTCATATCCAGCTGATGCTCCTCCGTATACTTAGAAGAGTATATCTGCTAGGAGAATAAAGCCAAACACATTCCTCGGAAACTTTGTAGAATATCAGAACCAATCCTTCCTATGTGGCTTCTTCTCCTGCGAACTACGTCCGGAATCCTCTTTTTTTGGTCCTCAGAAACATCTCTCTTTTCTCGGAAGGGCACGATGATTAAATCAAAGAAGCAGCCATGCTTTGCTATAAAATAGTGAATCAAAAGAGCGACCTTTAACTTTCCTCAATGATAGAGAATGCATAAGATTTGCGATTCCTCAGAAATTCTAAATTTTTCACTTCCAAAGCATACATATACTCTGAATAAATCTAAAGAACCTATGAACCGTCTGAGCTGGCAAGTCTTCCCTTTAAACAGCATCAAAACATCGCTGCTCGAGAGCTGTGGACTTACACAATTCTCGTAGAAAAACCGAGTTCTCTTCTTTGTTGGTAGTTCTATATTGGAGGTTTTGACATCAAATTTGGAATATACAAGCTGTAGTAACTCCGAGATTTGACTCCATAATAGTATGAGAAAGGAGTGGGTTGCCGTTAAGTTCACAAAATGTAAAAAAATCAAAATACAACGAATAGTCCCAGAAAAGGACATGTCTTTCTGAAAAATGGTCTCTACAGGCTGGTCTTCGATAATAGTTTCAGTATGATGAGGAGCAAGGAACTCTACTATAGCTTGCTTCATTTGGAATCATCAGCTTGAATGATTTTGATATAAGTAGCGATAAGAGTGTATAAATAGTGACTATCAATAGTAAGGAAAATCAGAATTCAAAGTTAAACTAAGCCCCACGACTATGCTCTGTATTGAGTTTATTCTTCAGCTCTGCGTTCTTAATGTTAGTTGAGATATGGGTTTTTATCCTTTTACGATAAATCGGTCGACGGACCCCCATTTCTTGGGAAACTGACTATCGCTGAGGAATACTATTGCTTGGGTAGCTAACAGCATTTGACTCTCTGTTTATCATGTTTCGGGCATTTATCTTCTGCTTGAATAATTTTCGATTGTCAATGAAACGGTCTATCATAAGCATGGACTTACTGTTTTGGTAGATCCTCAGTATCTTGATATCCTTTTATGTAAACTGCTCGGTCAATTTTTTCATGTTTATCGATAAAATATCGTTCAGCTTTGGTCGAGGGTACTTGCTCACATGAGGCAGCATCTATCCTCCCAGCATGTGTGATCTTTTTGAGGATTCTGATGTTTTTACCTCGCCTCTTCGAGAAATTTGCCTGGATTTTGAGGCATTGACTAATGAGAGCTCATACTGTTTCAATTGCCTTTAAAATCCGAGGTTGGGAAGAACATTTGGTCTTTATTTGCGAACATGTGCAATTGCCTCTTTGAAGCTTTTGGACTCTTTTTTCATGATGTAGGATATAACAAGGGTCGAGCTCTACTTTATGCAAATGATACTCTTGATATGCCGGCAGCACAGTGAACTAAGATGTTTCCCATGATGATATTTTTCTAGACTAGTACAAAAAAAGCATCAAAAAAATTAGTTATATTTTCCTGTTTGCTATCGAGAAGAGGGTAGACCACATGCTAGATGGTTGGACTGAAGACAATATGGTCCATATCTTTGGCAGCCGTTATCACTAACTTATACCTGTGTTACCTGTTCTGACACGTTGCTGGGAGAGGAAGTCAGCATCGATGGCTGCCTGCATGTCCCCGAGAAAGATGCAATTAGAAGTTTCGGGATGGACATAGACTTTGTTATAACTCTGATAGGTATCCTAGAAGAAGTTATCGTACATCTTTCCTTGTTACTCCGGATTTTATTATTATACTAAAATAATGAATGAGAATTCAAAGCTGTCCAATTTGATTTTAATTCGAGCGTTTCTTCCCCAAGGGCTCATTAAAGCTCAGTATATTCTTTGATCGGGGTTATCACAATTTATATATTTGAACCGACACATAAAAGCATGCAGAATGCTGCGGAAGAAGTAACCAATGAGCTGGAAATGCTGCTGGCCAAAACAAAAGAGCTCGAAAGCAAGTATATGGGAGAAATACTCGCCTTGGAGAAAGTGGTCAACCATTCGAGAAAAACTATTCCTGAAGTGGTGAGAAAATAAGACAAGAAAGTAGAAGAAGTAAAAGAAGAGCTCACAAAAGAATTTATTGAAAGAAAAGTTGATGCAATGTTGATGGAAATAGACCAAAAGCAGAAGATGCTGGAGCATAACCCAAGACAAAAATTAGAAATAAAAGCCCCTGAACCGGCTGTTTAGAAGAAGCCTCCAATACCGACTGCCAATCGAGTTGAGAAAGGCAACAAGCCCAACATTCCAACATATATTCCTCCCAGGAACAAGAATGAAGTTACAGGAAAAATCACACAGACCACCATCAAAACAAATACTCAAAAGGTTTTTCGACCTGAATTGTTAGCAGGCACCAAAAGAAGCAAATCCCGATAGTTTGTCAATAGCAAGAACACAGAAAAGCGAGAGCAAAAAAGCTAAGCAAATGTTGAGGATAAAAAATCAGAGAGCATTCAGAGACATTAGAACCTACCAAAAAGCAGTTCAGTAGTAGCTCATAAAGCTATCTCAATTGCTTAATCAAAGCCAGCTCTAACTTGCAAAGAAAAGGTCAATGGCCCGAAAGCGTTTTTGACATTCAACAAATAATTGGACGAAACTTTGGAAGAATTGTTGAGCAAAGGTCAGAAAAATAGGAAGCACATCCTGGAAAAGATGATAAGAGAGTGCTAAAATGAAGAAAGGGGCCACAAGAAGCATGAATAAGCAAGTCGACGGGCATTTCTGAAACACATGAACAATTTAGCAGTATCAAGAAATGCTGTCAATCCAGTATTCACTCATAAACTGATGCGATCAAAGTGGAAGTACTACCCTGAACTTTTTGAGCTGAGTTCAATCCTCAGTGGCCTCTAAAATTAAATTGGAAATTTACAAAATATCAGATAGTACAAGCTTGACGCCAAGCAATAATACCGCATTGTTCAAACAGCTATCAAACTGTCCTAATTACTTGTAAAGATATAATAAGAAAAATCTTCAGTCCCTGATCAACTAGATCTCAGTTTCTCACATGCTGATATCTCCCAACCGGTGAGTCAGCAATCAGATGACCTGCAGCAATTAAGTGAGCTTAAACTGAACCAAGACCTGAATCGGTTGCTGGAGTAGCTTAGTCAAAGTAGTGAGCTGTTGAAGCCTCAGCTGAGAGGTCTTCAGGTATTGACAGAGGTTGGCATATTCAAATCTAAGAAGAGTCCGATAATTTTGATGCAATAATAGTACTCTTAGTGGAAGTAGTACTATTTTAAATAGTGAGTCATTGATATTTGTGTTTTTATTCTTTGCCTTAGGCCTTTCTCAGCCTGTTTATAAACTTTCAAAAATGTAATAGGAGTACAACAAGAAAGATAAAAATATGGAGAGTAGTGGCAAACAATCAACCATCAAGGACTCACTTCCACAAGAAGGATATGCTTGTACATCATTGCCTGAAGAATAAAGCTATCACTATCGCAGGCATCCTTCTCTCAAGATTAAACCGATATCTTTTGATGACTAGGCTGATTAGATTGCAACAGTTCAATCGCAAGAGTCTTATTTTTCAGTCAATTCTTCAAACGTTTAGAACAATCATTCAGAAGAAAGTCCTCAACTTTCTAAAAAATATATAAATAGCAAAATCCAAAAGTATACAGCTCGACTCACTGCTCCTGAGGAGTGGAATTATCAACAGTAAGCAGGGATACCTTCCCAATCTTTATAGTATATGAAGCAAGAGCTGAAATAGACCTACGATGATCTTCTGGCCATCGTCAGCAGGATGATTAGTGCCCAAGTTAGCACTCGTCTTTTATTTTTGTTGGGGCCAAGACAGTCCGGAAAGAAAACCTTACTCTTTTTAGTCCTCCAATAAATTGCAAAATGCACTTCGAATACAAAAAGCTATTACTTTGATTTTGAGCAGTGTACCAGAAAAGGTGAATAGGCTATCATTAGTTTATCGAGTTTTATCCTTCAGTACTGCCTAGAAATGAAAGAGAAAAAACAGGGAGAAAGCGTCAGGCCGGTAATTGTTGTCAATGGTCCTCAATTATTTTTTCATCTTTTGAAAAAAGTACAGCTCTACCATGAGTTTAAGGGGCTCCTAAGAAAAAGTAAGATAGTGTTTCTGTTTACAGGCACAGCACTCAACATTCGCAAGTAATCTTGGATTTCCGAAAATTCTTTGACTTTTAAAACACCAAAAATTAGCCTCAACGCCATCATCAGTTTGCTTGTCATAATAATCAAGTAAACTTCATTTGAGAGCGTAAAATGGACTCTCAGCAAACCCCTAGCTACCTTCTTTTGCAAAAGATTACAGGATCACTCGAATGTCGATTTGAGCCTTTTGACAAAAATGAAGTAATTTATGAAAAAAATAGCCAAGTTGACAAAAAAAAGTGAAGAAAATGTAGAAGAAAAATCCACTGAATTGAAAATTACAAGAGATATGCTTGATGAATTCAAGAAGGAATGTTTCGACATATCATACCAAGTAAATATAGCAGGACTCAACCTTCACTAAAAGTTAGTATTGGTGGGTATGAGAAGGGTCATGTCCGAGGACTAAAAATTAGCAATCAAGCTTAGTGACCTTTACAGTGCTTACCGTTGGGCGTGTTCAAGCATCAATGTAAGTGGCCGAGAGGAAAAATAATTTAAACGGGATCTACTGGTCTAAATGTAGACCTACAAACTAATCAGAACAGTTCGGAAATACGGAAATATGATTGGGACCTTTATTGTGGCAAGCATCGACATGGAGTAGATTTCATAATACCTGCGGAATGAACCTCTGCTATCCAAATTTTATTGAAAAAACAAAAAAGGCATTTTTGACCTTGTACAGTCACTCTGAATCAATTGACCTATTGATTTTGCAACACCTTTTTTAAAATCTTTACACAGTTCAGAATACAAACTTTAGAAATATCACAGTTTATAAATATCGTAATATTAACATTACTGAAAGATGATCGAGTTGGACAGGGGCAAGGTCAGATGACTAAAGATAATCCGGACCCCAACAATCCCATCTTTATTTTTTTGATTTAATTGATAGCATAAACAGTATTGAAAAATCTATTAGAATAATGAGAATCAATAAGGCCAGTTGTAATAAGGAGTCGGCCAGTATGGTTGATAGAAGGGAAAAGGGTGGCAAATGTTGGGCAGTTGAAAGGTCATAGGGACCGGTACTTAGAGCTTGAACTCTTCTGGAGATTTCTAAACACCAATCTAATATATTGTATTGCTAGCTGATTATTCCTCATGCTTTAATTCATGAGATGGCTAGCTTCTGGGGCTTTTTTTGATCTTGGAACGAAAGTTCCTCATGGGAAAGGCCCCAGTTTAGTTGAATTTCTTCAGAATAAGTCTGGCAGTGGTAAGTTTGATTTTTAGCTTTTTGGAGGCCTTGGAGAGGGAAACACCTTGTTAATTGATCAATTCGACGAGTCGTTTTCTTTTCTAGGTCATGACAAATGTACCCCAAGCGAAATCCTTTGATAGGACCTTATAGAACTTTGATCTCTTTCTCTAAACCTCATTTTTACTCTGAATGAATTATATTATGAGTTCAAAACAAGCAACAAAGTTTTAATACTAACACTCCCATCCTCCCTTTTACTTTACCCTGTCTCCTATCCATTACAGTCTTTGACTTACCATCTTTTCTTCCCCTGACATTTGCATTGGGCCCTTTGAGTTTTTACTTATCTTCTTGACTCCACCTCAACTCATATATTAAGCCTTTGTAAGTCTTATAATCACAGATTCTGATATTTTCCGCTCTTGTGCTCGTTTAAAGCAGAATAACTCAAAATTGTTCATTATTGATGCTTCCAGTCTTGTTGTTGGCAGTCGTATGTCTACAATCATTGGCTTTAGGAGATTAAAATTTTGATATCCTAGCTTGTTATAGGTCCTTTTCTGGGCTTGCTTGTCTGGTTGTGGGACCTAAGATGGGATTTTTTTGAATAATGCGAGTGACAGGAATTAATAAAAATTAAGGTAAAAATTTACAAAAGTGAGGCCATTTTCTTAGTTGAAAGATTTATGGCGTCTGGGCAGATTTTTAAAGATTTTTACCTTGCAGAAACCCCACTTCTAAAGAGTAACTGAGCGAACTGAAGAAATATAATTGGAACAGAATAAAAAAGAGGGTAAAATTAAATATCATCGAGCCAAAAGTCGCATCACGAGAAGAGCTAAGAACAACATCCACAAAAATGACCCTTTTGAAGAAATTCAGAGAACATTGAAAACACATGGAGATTTGCAACTTGTTGAGCGTATATTCATGATAGGGAGCCTAGTTATAAAAATCATGAATTATCATAAATGCCCGAAATTCTAAAAATATGAAAATCACTTCCCTACAGAAAATAATGTTCGAATGGGATCAGATGTTTAATCGAGAGCATCGTTGAACAGAAAGAGATCCTTTAAAATCTTCCCAAAATCACAGAGAGCCGAGTGATCATACAGGAATGCCACCTTTAGCGTCTGGAATGACTGTTGACAGAATATCTTACTAAATATAAATATATTGTTGACAATTTTTAATAAATGATTCATAAATGATTCATAAATGATTCCCATGTGACTGGAACTAAGATCTCAAGAAAGGCATACTTCAGCATCAGTACGACAAACATAATTTGGACAACGGACGTTTCAGATATAATTTAACTGGAAGGCAGAAGTTAAAGTTATCAAAAGGTGTCGGTCTAGGCGATAGTCAGGTACAAAAAGTTATCTTCCTGGTCCTTATACTCCTCAAGGTCTCCCAATTCTTTATCTCGGCAGAGGTACTGTCAGAAGTCGATAGCAATTTATTTTGACAAAATAAGTAGAGAGAGAGATTTGGATTGCTGACTGCTGTTCCTGATTGGTTCATAATTTTTTTCCTGAGGCTTTCGATGACGATATGAATATTGTACTCTTTGTTCGCCACCAATCTAGTTGATTCATGTTTACTTGAAGTACTTCTGAGTTGTTATTTTAGACTTTGGATGAGTCTCAATGATCATGGCAAGACTGTTGGGGTGATTCGCAATATTTACCTTGTAGGTTTCCCTCCTGGTCTCTAGAGGTATATCTCTGAAACTCATACTTGTCTTTATTTATTATGACCTATATCAAAGAATTGTTATGGCTCCTCATAAGTGGACATCTCTTGAAGAACAGAGCCCTCATTCAATTAGTAGCCTTCAGTTTGTGCTACGAATTGTATTAATGTATAGCACTATTCAATGTTCCATAATTATTTTCTATTTTGCACTTCGATGTTGGATAAATAGAACGAGGGGGTCGATAAGATCCTTAAACGTAACAGAAACCGCAAGGTCAAGAACCACATTGGATAGGGCAACGACTACGTACTCAAGAGATACCGGCTTGAGTAAAACTAAAATTTCAGTATTGATTATCTTATCAAGAGAAGAAGGAGCATGAGTAGTTCAACTACTAAAATGCTTTCAACGTCTCACCTTAAAACAATTATATCGAACATGATCCTGAAGATTAGCTTGTGATTGTCCCCTTTGATACACCTTAAGACAAACATAGCTAAGAGTTGGAAGAAAGCTAGGTCGAGCAACCTCAACTCGTCTATGTCTTTGACGATTAAGAATTTTAATAATCAGAAGCAGAACCTCAGTCTAAAGTGAATAAAGATTTGTTGGAATCGGATACCGGCTTAAGAGTTTAAAAAAATGCTGAAGCTAAGGTTGGTATATTAAAACACCCTAACTCAAACTATCAGTAAAATGATTTTCCTTTCAAGAACAGCGAAAGATCAAACAGCAGCACAGCCGAGCTGATGACTCCCAATTATATGAAATCTAGAAATTTCTTAGAAGGAATGAAAAGCAACGGAGAGTCCTCCCCTTCTAACCAGAAGTTTTTCTATCAGAAGGATTAATAAGAGTAAGAGGAGGCTTTAGAGATAAAGGGGGTGAAGATAGAGGAAGGAAGTGAGGACAATGTCATCAATATTGTGAACAAACAAGCCTTCTCTATATCGAAATTACCAAGTGGAATTATACTCAGATGCATTATAAAAAGAACCAATAATTTTCTCAACATGATCAGTCCCTAGTACGACCTCTATTTGGCCAATGGGCTCAAGCACATTCTCTCGGTGAAAAAATATCCTCTAAGAAATAGATAACTCTTCAAATTTTCAACCAATCCCATCAGATTCAGTGAACCAAATTTGTTGTCGATTATGCATGCAAATGTGAATCATAATGTTTACTGGATGTTAAACCTTCCCAAAAAGATAGCAGAACACTAGTTGTCGATTGTCGACTTAGTAATTGGCTATTATAAGTTGAAAGAAAACGAGAAGCGAAAATTCACTGTTTTACTGCCCTCAATGAATACTACGTATCAACTAGCTCTTGACTATGAACAAAGCAACATCAATTTTACCAACTTCAAGGAATAGATCAAGGTTCAACTCAACAACATTCAGGAGTGGAATCAAAATGGATAAAATTCATCAAAAAATTTTGTGTTAGCTGACGAGGACGATCCTGACTATCGGTACCTTGAGCTCAAGAAATAATCAGACAACATCTTTTAATTGACGATCCAGCATCCCTTGAGTCCTCTCCAGGCTATGGCGATAGCTATGACACGCTTTGATGTGCAATTGAAATGATCTATTAGTCTTATTATTCAAATAATATCACATAATAACACATGGATAAAGGGAAAAGTCTGCCCCTTTCCAACAGCCTAGAAAATTTGCTCTTCCCTCCAGGGAGATACAATATCTCTCAGTTGCTCAACATGACTCCCTACTTCAACACAGGCCTCAAGTTGACTCTTAAGAGGCATAAGTAACTGATGAAGCAGCTGTTTGACATGGATGATGAGAAAATGTGGTGGGTTGTCAAGGGATAATATGGAGAAGTCGATGCCAAGGTTCTTCTTCTGGTGCTGATGCTTCAGTTGATGAGCCGATAAAGAAGACTGATCTTCAATGAGGGTGTCAATAACATTCACGCGCCTGTAAAAGAAGGCGGAAATGCTAATCTCACCTCTCCTCGCAACCGGGCAACTCGTGCACTTTACATTAGTAACGAGCAAACTGAAATAATGAACTACATCAAATAGCATTTTGTCACTTTTCTCAAACTTCTATCCAACTAACCCAATGCCCAAGATCCATTCTTGGAAGGCGACGACCTACAACCCCTCAACTTTTTGTTCAAAGTTGACCGCAACAAGAAATTTTACAGCTATTTACCTATTTTTAACAAATCACAAAAGCTGAAAGCGTCAACTATTAGTGATCATATAGTCCCTCGAATCATCATCAACTAGCAAGGTAATTGTCTCTTTATGCAGAACTGGTTAGCCTGGAAGGGCTCAGCTATGTGGTGACAATCAAGGAAGAAATCAGGGACAAAGATCTAAGAATTATTGGATGTGAGGACTCTGAAATTTTTATCAACTCTCAGGTTCGCTCACTCTATATTGTGAACTGTATCAATTGTACTATATACATTGCCTCATGCGAAAGAATAGCTTTTGTTGATAAATGTGAAAGGGTAGCCTTCACAGTCGGCACCAATTTGCTTCGGGTTTGTAATACTCATGACTCAAATATTTACTACTATGGCTCTTCACCCATCATTTTAACAGGAGACAATAAAGCCATCTCTATCGGGCCCAACAACTGCGCCAGCTCTGACCTGCCTCGATACTTGAAAGACGCCAGAATATAAATGACCGAACATAATCTCCATAATTACGAAAATGTAATTTTCAAAAATCTGATGACGACATAGAACTCATGGGCCACAATGCCACCAAGCTAATTCGATTTACTGGTGCTTCCAGAAAAAGAATAAGAAGATGAGAGAGATAGAAAAAACAGTCCGCAACAGCAGGACATGAATAGCTTGTTGGCCCCAAAGGACTATCTGATCGAGCTTGAGAAGAGAAACAAATACTATAGCAGTTTCAAGAGTAAAGTTTCAAAAGGAGGTCTGAGCAACTAAATGGCTAATAACTTGCATGCTGCCCTTCAAGGGAACTTCAGAGAGTGGCTGACCGCCAAAGGATACACTAAGAATCTAAACGATCTTGTTAAGATGCTTGATCGCAAATGATAAGATATGGTTATTTGTATCAACATGCTAAACGTATCAACAACATAAATTACTATTTCTTTCGACTATTGAGAGGAAGTTTTGAACGGCCTTGTGCTACCATATTTATGCGGACTAGACAAACAAAATATAATAGATAAGATCCTGAGCCGCGAATGGAAGATTACTAGGAGTAAATCGTGGAAGGCGAGCCACTAAAGGTGCTCGAAATATTCCCAAAAAGACCGACATCGTCCCTCCAACTCAACCTCAACACTATTCACAGAATGTACTTATCCCTTATATGTACTCTTTGTGAAAAGCTTCTAAAAGCGCCAGTCTATCTTAAATGTTCTCATAGATTCTGTAAAGAATGTATAGAAAAGTATATCCGAAACAATACCAAGAAAACCTGCCCAAACTGCAGAGGAGAACTTTCAACAAAAAGATAACTGAGGATAGATAAAGCCACGTAAAAAATCATTCAATATTCATTCAAAGATCCCAAAATATTTTCTTCGAGCTTTGAACAAGCAGAACAACCTCTCTTGAGAAGCAGAAGTGGAATCGATTTTAGAAAAAACGACAACTACAGCAATCAACTCAGTGAATCTGAGGTGATAGTTCCATCCATCAAAAGAACTAGAACAGAAGGTGAAGCCCTTCCACAGCCATCG
>Ga0210025_1003452_pt1 | contig 14319 bp, 11 predicted proteins | sample CryGeyme20150102_FD_183989 | JGI IMG/M metagenome (GOLD analysis project Ga0210025, IMG submission 183989) | Groundwater microbial communities from Crystal Geyser aquifers in Utah, USA - Crystal Geyser metaG 2015-0102 (SPAdes) (version 2) | ecosystem: Environmental > Aquatic > Deep subsurface >...
CTCATGGCAAACTTTCGAGTGATAATCCTGAAGTTCAAAATTTTTATTTAGGCGGAATTGACAGTTATCGTTTAGTGTTTAATGATGATTATTCCCAAGAATTTAGCCCTGAAAAAAAACATTATCGTTCAGAAACGGTTGACTCACAACGTGGTGAAGTTGAATGGAAAGGTGGAAATCTTTATTTCGATAAATGGCGCTATTCCATGAAATGGGAAGTTATAGACGCTCCTCAAGCTCAATAATCAACTTATCGAAGTGAACTCTGAATAATTTTAGATGATGAATAGATTCAACCTCGATTCTATTAAAAAGGATTTGAACTTCTTGCCGTTCAAATTCTTGCAAAAACTCTGCTTCTGATTCATTGAGCATTAGCTCGACAATAAAATCTCTTAAAATCACTTTGTCGTGCCATTCTCCTAGCTCTTGAGCAATCGGTTTAGTCCATTTTGACTTAATCATTAAATCATTTTTTTCGACGTCTTTTGCTAACAATTTAATAATGTATCCAATTGTTTTTATAGACCTTCTAATATTATGATAATTTTCTTCTGAGATTTTAAACGACAATAATTTTCGAGTAATACTAGAAATTAATTGTTGCATATTTTCATTCGCAATCTCAACTATGTCCGTTTTATCAAGGGTATTTTGAATTTGATTTACTTTCTTTAAAAACTTCTTTTTGCCCTTTAAATGAAAGTCATTCATTGAGTCAAAAACTTCAAATTCGTAGCTTTTCTCTTTTTGATCAATAAGGTGATGGATTCGATCGAAATACAAATCCATGGATTCACCATAATTTAACAGCGAACTTTTAATAACCTGAATGTCCCTTAACTGCCCCATTTTTTTATAAATTGGAAATAATGAACCCATCAACTTTTCGGCTTTTACTTTTTCTGGTAAAAGCATTTCCATTAGCAAAGCAACCGCACTTAACTTTTTTAAAGACAAGCGTAAATCTAGAATTACTACATTAGTGAATTTCTTTTTCTTACCTGAAAATTGAGGTTTAAGTGTATCAAATTGTTCATTAATATAGTTTTCCAATGATAATTCCATGCACAAATTTACTTATTTTGCGGACTCATTGTAAATATTCTTATTCATGCCAGATTTTTATTCTCATCCATTTGTTCTTTTTGCACTTGCGATTGCTCCTGGATTAGCGCTATCTATTTATTTTTATTTAGCAGATATCTACGAAAAAGAACCAAAAATTCTTTTATTAAAAACGTTTTTAATTGGTGGTTTAAGTATTTATCCCGCAATATATCTAACTTCTTTTATATCAGACTTTGGTTTTATAAATGATAACACATTTTCAGGCGTTGCTGGATATGCGTTTTTTGCGGTTGCATTTAGTGAAGAGCTTTCCAAATTTGCTTTTTTTTGGGTAATCTGTTATAAAAGCCCTGAATTTAATGAACCTTATGATGGAATTATTTACAGCGTAATGGTTGCTCTAGGTTTTGCCACTTTTGAAAATATATTTTATGTATTCGAGTATGGGTTTTCAGTAGGTGTATTACGAATGTTTACAGCGGTTCCTGCACATGCAACTTTCGGCGTATTAATTGGCTTTTTTGTAGGTTGGGGAAAATTTTATGGAAATGCAGTGATTGTATCTATTATGGGTATTGGAGCAGCGATTCTTTTCCACGGCTTATATGATTTTTTCTTGATGAAAGAAAATGTACCCTTTTTGTTTATCGGAGCTTTAATCTCACTCTATTTAGCAATAAAATTATCTCGCCACGCCATTCGAATAAATCAAGACTTGTCTCCTTTTAAATAAAATACGTTGAGGTTATTTTAAAGAATCAATAACTAAATTTAATCTTGAACTTAGTTTTAAAAAAAATTCTCTTTAAATAAACTTAAATCCACCTAGCCATATTTCTTACATATTCAATAAGACTTGTCTTTTCGAAACACTTATTCGAATATAAATTCAGTATCTTTTAATCAGCTGTCTCTGTTTAAACTAAATCAGATTTCACCTTAACTGATCAACGAATATTCCTTTTTGATATCTTGAATTTTTCAGTTTTAAATCAACGTGAGTTAGAAATCAGAGACTAGATCACATTTTTAATCCCTTTATAAAATTTTAAGTCCGAATTTTACTGCAATATGGAAGATTTTAAAGAACCTTTAGATATTAACGACCAAGAAGATGCCACATCATCATTAGATCCAACTGGTAGAATTGCACTTTCAGGTAAAGAATTATTAGAATCACCTGAGATGGAAGCATTTGGAAAACAAGTATTGGAAAAAGAAAACATAGATTTGCGTCCAGCAGAAATTGGGTATCTACTTGTTTATCCAAATATTAGTAAAACAGTTGTAGCCAAATGCCTGAAATGTTCACGAGAAGTTAAGTATTATTCAGGTTATGATTATCTAATTGAAATTTCAGGTGAAGCTTGGGATTTCTTGGATGAAAAAACGAAATATATGCTTGTTTATCACGAGTTATTGCACATTCAACCTGTTTTCAATGAGAAAAAAGAAGAATGGAATTATCGAGTTCGCCCTCATGATTTTGGTGATTTCTATGAAATTAATGATAAACATGGCTCAGATTGGTACAAAACAGTTCAATCTACTGTTTCTTCTTTATATGATATGAATCCGATGGAAGAAGGAAAAATTACGTTCTAATTTGTAATTAATTTATTAATTACAATTTTAATGGATAACCTTTACTCATATTTGACGTCTGAGTTTGAAATATTCTCCATGAACAATTGAAAGGAAACATTATGAGTAGAAATCAAGAAGTAGTTAAATCTGGAATAACCTTTGGAAGTGTATTAGCTATTGCCATTTCCTGGTCAATTAATAAATCTGTGTTATGGGCCATAATTCATGGTATTCTTTCATGGATTTATGTGATTTGGTATGTCATTACCCGATAATTTTTTGAGTTTAAAAGACTGCTCTTTGTTTTAGTCAATTGGAATTTGTTTTCAATATTGATTTAAAAGCTTTTATTCTGCTAATCAAAAAAACATCGTTTATTCTCTGATTAAACATAAAGAAACCTAGATCTTTACTATTGCCTGATTTTCCCTTTTTTATATTGGTGAAATCAGGCTTTTTTATTTAAACTGGCTTTAAAAAAAAATATATTTAGAGCGATAAATCTATATTTAATAGATATTTATCAGTTCAAATTAAATTACAATTTATTTTAACTATTGAGTTTCTTCTGAGTCAAATTCTCAGCTAGAACCGAAGCTTGAGTTATGCAATCACTCATACTAATTCCATTAACCCAATTCCCGCTAAAAATTAATCCAGGATTTGCCTCTTCCATTTCTTTTATTCTTTTTTTTATCTCAGCATAAGCGATGGAATATTGGGGAATAGCTTTTTTCCAGCGAATAATTTCAGTAAAAACGGGTTCATTTTTCGCTCCAAGCAATTGTTTATGATCATCTGAAACTAGTTTTAATATCTCAGAATCACTCAATAATGCCTGTTCAGGTTGTCTAGAACCACCGATAAAATTTGTAAGCAAAATATGATTTTCAGGGGCTCGAAAATCAAAAATCTGAGAACTAAATAAACAACCTAATACTTTTCGATTTTCTTTTTCAGGTGTTAAATAGCCAAAACCATCTAGTTTGTGTGTTATATCTTCTCTTTTATATCCAGTTTGAACAACGGTTACTGGCGGATAATAGATTTCTTGAAAATGTTTACGATTGTCGTTTTTCAAAAAAGTAAACGGTAAATCATTTTGTTTATGAGCCGGAACGGTATTGATTAAAATGTCAAAATCTGCCGTTTCAAGTACATTGAGAAATGAAACACTCCAACCTTCATTTAATTGATGAATAGCTTCTATACTAACATTTTTCAAAATAGAAGTTTCTAAATATTGCTCTAAATGAGTGACTAAGGAACCTAATCCATTTTTAAAAGAAATCATCTCAGCAGTATTTTTTGCTACTTCACCACTTTTTTTACGTTCTTTTGCTCCTTTTATTTGCCCCTTTATTAGCGATTCGTATTTTTGCTCTAAATCATAAAGTTTTTTAAATGCGTATTTAACCGAAAGTTGTTTTGGGTCACCTGCATAAACACCAGCAACAAATGGATTTATTGCATAATCAAGAAACTCATCTCCTAAGCGCCTTTTAACAAAATCAGCTAAAGTTTCTAATTCGTCTGTTCCCTTTGGAATAAACGGCTCTTTAAATAATCTTAACTTTGCTTTTAAAGAAAACAAACTTGTTTTCAGAAATTTATAAGGACTCGTTGGTAAAGCTACTAATTTTGCATTTTTTATGATATAACGGTTCTTTGCGACGGAGTTGGCTTTGATTAATTCTGACTCCAAACCTATTTTTTTAATCATTTCAGTAATCTTCACAGAAGTATTTAATAATGAATTTGGACCATATTCAAAAGAAAATCCATTTTTCACATCTGTCTTAATAGCTCCACCAACCCTGTTTGATGTCTCCATAATTAATACTTCTTCTCCTAATTCCCTTAGGAAAAAGCCCAAACTAAGTCCGGAAATACCAGCTCCAAGAATGCCTATCTTCATAATGAATGTTTTCTTTTTTTGCTTCTAAATGTAGAACTAAGTGCCAAAATTAGCTATTTGATTAATTAAGACCTAATTCATTTCTTATAATTCATAGATTCTCGAATCCATTTTTACTACAGAAATGCCAGTTAAATAGTTTGAATTTCAACAATGATAAATAGAAGTTTACACTTTATTTATGTGAAAAGTTTTTACCATTTTTCTATTCATTGAATTGGTTAGCTTATTTAGATTTTTCGTATTAAATGCCTAATTTTATGGTTTAATTGATTCCATTTGACCAAAGTTTTTGTACTTTCAGACATGCCCTATAAGAAGTTACCTTACTTAGCCTTTTTACTCTTATCCATCTTTGTTGTGGCAGGTTGTAGTGTTTTATTTCCGGGTTATGATAAGCCGATTCCTAAAATTAACGGAAAAGCCTTGGCTTATTACATTCCTGATCAAAGAGAAATTTATAATCCTAAAAAAATAATTAAAGTTAGAGGTGAACTAAATCAATTAGTAACTATTCTTTCTGAAATGATTCAGACTAAAACGGGTGTAAATAACTCTATTTTAAGAATTTCAGCTGATGAAGCAAACATTGGCAGAAAAAGAGAATTATTACGCATTGTAACTGAGCCTATTTACGTTGACTCTTTGAGCAATATGAAGAAATACTTTATGATTGGCTATTATCTTATGGAGGATCCATCTTATTTAGTTGAGCCGGGGAAAATGGAATATAAGATTGAAGCTAGTATAAGTATGAGTGGAATGGATATTATTATTGAATATCAATTATTAGGTAAAATTGATTGGAATTTATCTCAGATAACAAAAAAGGGGAAAAAGAAAAAATTAGGGAAAAAAGAAAAAGCAGAAATGGGCATTGGTGTTTATGAAACTGCAGTTGAAGAAAAGACTACAAACTCTAGAGGTAGAGAAATTAAAAAGATTGTGATTAATAAATTTGAAGTACAAGATCAACCGATTTCTAATGGTAATGGTGAAGACGAATTATATAATCTTACAATAGATACCTTGTCCATTAAAAACATACGTGCTTTAATAGTTGGTGGTTAATATCACTCTTTTTCAACATGAAAACAGGGAATTTACAACCTATATTTCTAACGATTTAACCATTGTTAATCGAAGAATCTCCGCTTTAATTTCAGTTTCTTTCCATTCTTCTTCTGGGTTTGAATCTGCTGTTATAGCACCGCCAACACTGTAATACAACTTACCATCTTTAATAATTGCGGTTCTAATTACCACATTAAATTCAGCATTTTGATGTTCGTCAATATATCCAATAGATCCACTGTAAACATTTCTACGATAATTTTCTAAGGAATCAATGGCAATCATTGAAGCGATTTTTGGTGCACCTGTCATTGATCCCATTGGAAATGCAGCCTTAAAAATAGTAAAATAATTTGCATCAGATCTTAATTTTCCAATAATTGTAGATTCCATTTGATGTACCGTTGTATAAGATTTGATATCAAAAAGAGATGTTACTGCTACAGAACCTGGTTGGCAAATACGATTAAAATCATTTCTCACTAAATCTACAATCATTAAGTTTTCTGCCTTTTCTTTAATGGACTCCGCTAATTCTTTTTTTACTCTCTCATCATCAACCACGTTCTGAAATCTTTTCCTAGTACCTTTTATGGGTTTAGATATAATTTCATCCCCTTTTTTAAAGATGAAAACCTCAGGTGAGGCAGAACAAATAGTCCATTCTTTTGTTTTGATGAAAGCAGCCATAGGAACAGGATTTAACTCCCTTAAGGCAGCATACAAGCCATAGGCAGAACCAATAAATTCGGTAGTAATTAATCGAGATAGATTTAATTCATAATATAACCCTTCTTTAATAGCAGCTTTTATCTCTTCTATGCGCTTCAAATAAGTTTCTTTACTTGTAAAAGATTGCCAATTTAATATTGAATAGTTTTTTTCAAAATTCTTCTTTCTTGCTATTTCTAATTCATTTAAAAACAATTTTTTATCACCCAAAATTAATTCTGCTTTATTTGTTTGAGCATCAATTTTTAGTAGCATTTTAGGAATCATAAACCATAAATCTGGCAAATTTGCAGAAATTACGTTTTTAGATTCAAGCTTTACTTCCAAATGATTCTTTACATCGTAAGAAATAAAACCGAACTTCCATGATTGATCAACGTGTGTAAATAAATCGAATTTTGAAGAAAAATCTTCATGATTTACTTCAGCTTGACAAACAAATTCAGCATTCCAAGCTAAATAAGAAAATCCTTGGTTTAGTTGAGATTCAAGAAAAACAACATCACCCAATTCGGAAATATGTTGAATAAATAAATCTGTCGTTTCTTTTGATAAAATTATACTCAAAGCATGAATGTTAAATGTTTAAAATAATCCTAATTAATTAAGTTCGGATAAGAACTGTGGTTTTTTTTTAGCTTCGAACAAAAAACTAATGAAAACCTCATTTGGCTGAAAATTTATACCTAAGGTCACTTGAAAAGAAAATCTGGAATATTACTTCCAATTCGGCAAAGATAGCATTTCATGGTTTTTAAATCACTTAGCGATCCCGATATGCTAATCGAGAACACATTTCGCTTCTTGGCACCTTTTGAGTGTCAGAGATTGTAACAGCGCTGCAAAGCCAAATGAGGATATTTTTATACCAGTTTTCATTGTTCTTTGATATTCCAAACTCAGGTTAATAAACTTTTTTAGCATGACTCCAACGCCACTGATTAAACTCATTCATTAAATCAGTGCTAAATTTCGAATAAGTGATTTTTTGATTTTGAAAACAATCAATTTGAAAACATCCATTTCGGGCATTAAATAACAACCATTCTACTTTGGGATTTATACTATCAATATGTTGTTCTACAAAATTAATTGGAATAGAATGAGATTTACAGAAATCATAAAAGGAACGAATTGTTGTTCCTAATAAGGCATCACAATTATGGGAAGGTGTATGTATGGCATCTTCATTAATCCAAGCTACACACGAATTTGCGGTGTCTGAAATCCAACCATTTACAGAAGGCATTAATGCTAAATTCCCTCCTTTTTGTGTTGCTTCAATTTGAGCCTGAATTGAATTTGCACCATTAAGCCATTTAACATTGCACGACATAGACTTATCAGGAATTCTACAAATTTGGACACTTGTCAATAAAATTGGATCTGAACTTTCCGTATCACAATCAGGTTTAACAATGATTAAGGTCTGAACTGGAGATTCATTCCATTCTTTAAGTTGATAGGCCGTTCCATTCTGACGCCAAAAAAGGAGTTTACACCAAAAAGTAGTTGTCTTACTTATTTCACTAAACGTATTTTTTTGCATAGAATCAATCATTACTTGAATCAATTCGTCGAAATCAACGCAACTAGAAAATCCAAAAACAACTGCCGATTCCTTTAATCGATTTTTATGGTTGTCATAATCAGCAATCATGAAATCTTTCAACCTAAACGAGGTAAAATACCCATCAGCATGTTGAAGCCCTCTAGATAGATAATTGAAGTCCAAATAATTATCTTGTATTATTTTCTTATTAGCAATGAGTAAAGGATTTAAGTGCATGCTACTTAATTCGATTTTCTGCTAAAATAAGGTAGCTGTGATAAGCTAGTTTGATCTAAATAACCAATTTTGATATCTGTGATTTTTCCAGATTCATCGATATAAATTAAAGAAGGAACTGCTGGGACTTGTTTTTCAAGATATAAATAGGTTCCATAACTAAGAATGGCTTTCGATGTAGTAACTGAATCTAAACGTGATTGAGCTTCTTCATTATCTTTAACAACTGGGGCAATAAGTTTAAACGATTCAGGTTTTAAATCGGCTAATTCTTTTAAGCCATTTATCGACAATTCCGACCAACCTGCCCAAAAATAAATTATAACAGGTTTATTAATATTTCCAAGTCTTGTCGAATCTTGAGAACCCAAAAGTCTAACGTAGGTGTTATTCCATTCACTTGATTCCATCCATTTCGATATGAAATCCGTTTTATGGTCATTGCTGCCTTTCCATGTAAAAATGGCAATAAGAACAATACTAAAAATGGTAGCAATGAATATGACTCTGTTAAAGAAACGACTATCTATACGCATGAGTCAAATATAACCAAACTGCCTAAGGTTTACACATCAAGCAGTTTGGTTAAAATCGATTTTATTTCAATAAAGTAACTTTACGAATAAATACCTGAGAACCAGTTTGCATTCTAATCAAGTAAATTCCACTTGCTGCTTTACTTGCATCCCAATTTAGAGTGTGAACACCAGCAACTTGAACACCTTTGTGAAGTGTTGCAACTTGTCTTCCCATGATGTCAATTACATCAATAGTTAGATTAGATGTTGAAGGCATACTATATTGAATAGTTGTGGCAGGGTTAAATGGATTTGGGTAAACAGAATTTAGTTCAAATGACTTTGGTAAATCAGAATGAAAACTTTCGTTTGAAGTAACAACTTTATCTGTTGGTTCAATATCAAATTTCACTTTTGAATAAATTCTAAGTTCTGCAGCTTGCATGCTAAAAGTTGCATTTACATCAGATACATCAATACTATCTCCTGAGAAAAACTCATACCATTTTCCATCTTCAGGAAAATCAAAAGACATATCACGAGTTGTTAAGTCGAAGTTCGCAACAACATTTACAGTATTTTCTGCATTTTTCAATTCAAGTCTTCGAAGCGGAGTTGTATCAAAAAGACTTACATTAACATCAATAGAATTAAATATTGAGTTCGTTGTTCTTAAACGAATAATATCACTGAAACGATTAAACATTTTTCTGCGATCAGCATTTGAATAATAACTCCATAAAATCGGTTTTCTACCTGTTTTATATCGATCATCTGAGCCATAAGAACCTGCAGGTAATCTGCCATTTTGATCTGCAAAAATTGAAATATCATAGCCTAACTCACCAAACATCCACATCATTTTAGGACCTGGAATAAAGAATAAGAAGGCTGCTGCTGTAGCAGTACGTTGAGTAGATATAGCTAATAATTTAGCATTATGATCAGGATTTGAAGAGTTTCCAAACGCATTGTTTTTGTACATTATACGTTCTTCGTCATGGCTTTCCATATATGCTACTAAGCCTGTGGTATTAAAACCTCTAGAAACATGGAAAGCTCTAGTAAATCTAGATTTAGCTAGACTTAAACTCCAACCCATTGTTGCTTCATTATATTCTTCGGTCATCTTGCCCCATAACAACATTCCATAATTAGCTAACTCTTTTTCCTCACTATCATCTCCCAAGTGTTCTAATACAACATAAGCACCTGGTGTAATTGACTCGATATAATTATAATTGTCTTTCCAATGATTCACACGCCATTGATCATATCTCCCCCAAGCACCAACATCAGTAGTAGAATTTTGTGTATGACCTTTTGATAGATCAAATCTAAAACCATCAATTTTAAATTCTTCTAACCAATGACGTAAAACACGTTTCATCCAATAGTTAGTAGCAGTTGATGCATGATTTAAGTCATTAAATACATTAAAAGGGTGTTTAGCAACAGCATTCGCATATATGCTATTATCTGCTGCAACTCCAGAAGTTTCATTCTGATACAATTTAATTAATGGAGATAAGCCAGTTGCGTGGTTAAACACAACATCCATAACAACCGCAATTCCATTTGCATGACAAGAATCTATAAACTGTTTAAAGTCATTTTTAGTGCCATAATATTTATCTAGAGCCATGTGAAAAGCAGGATTATATCCCCAACTATCATTGCCATCGAACTCAGAAACTGGCATAAGCTTAATGGCATTAATACCAAGTCTCTTAAAATATCCAATAGTGTCGATTAATGTTTTGTATGTGGCTTCATTTGCAAAATCACGAATGAGTAACTCATAAAAAACAACCGCATCTTTGTTTGGTCTTTCAAAATCTTCTGTATTCCATACATACTCATCTTCTTCAATTTTGAAAACGGTAACAGGTGAATCTGCTTTACCAACAGGGAAAGGTTTTAAATTTGGATATGCCGTGTATTTCTCATTAATCCACTGATCATTCCAAGGGTCTAATATTTTTTCTGAATACGGATCGGCAACAAAAAACTTGCCATCAACAAAATATTGAAATGCATATTCAACTGATGAATCTAAACCAGAAATTTCAAGCCAATAATGAACACTATCGCTATTTACTTGATATTTTTTCATTTGATAAGCAGGATCAACTTCCCAATTGTTGAAATCCCCAACAACGTAAACAAACTCTTTATAAGGTGCATACAAAGATAAAATGACAGATTCGTTATTAACTTTATTTACTCCATCAATTATTCCAGAGGGACGAGGTTCTTCAACAGAAGGTGATTTTACTACAATGTAGTAATTAGACGTATATTTTAAAGAATCATTTTGATCTTCAGCGACTTTCTCACCATCTACCCAAAACTCTAAATGTAATTCTTCTAATGTTGGAGCAGTTCCAATTCCTAGAAATTCTACTTCATCAGATTCATTTACAAAAGAAAAAGTACCTGAAGGTTGAGCTAAACTTACATTTACAGAAGGTTCATATATATCTTGAAAAATATCAGTGCCTCCAACATCTTTAGCTTCTTTATAAGGAGAAGTTGCACTTCTAAAAACGAATGCTAGTTTTAAAATAGTTTCTGCTTCTGGAACTCCATAATACGTTCTTGGATTACCAATTTCCAACGTATAAGTATTATTCCCAGTTCTAGTAAGTTTAACTTCAGGTGTATTCACACCCCAATTGGTTTTAACATATTTCCAATCACTCGATGATGTACTAGTATTGGTAATTACACCTGTATGAGCATATACATCACCTGTATAATCTTCCAAACCTTTATTACCCTCAGAGGCATTAAATGTTATAGTTATGTTATCCGTTTCTTGAGGGAATGGAGGATTTGAAGTAACAATTTGCGCTTTACTTAAATAAGGCAACCATAAAAGCCCTAATGTTAGTAATAAAAACTTATGTAACTTTTTCATAAATAATTGTGTTCTTATTGAAAGGTTAAATTGAACTTATAATAAATTAAATACTCACCGGTACAACTAATGATGAGTCTCTGACAACTAATTCCGGAGAAAAAACAGTATGTGAAATAAGTTTGTCTTTCTTTTGAATTCTGTCGAACAGTTTTTCTAAAGCTAAGGTTCCCATTTCGTACATAGGTTGTCTCATAGTCGACAAACCTAAAAATCTAGACATGGAAATATCATCAAAACCGATTATTGGAACCCTTACCTTCATGTCTTTCATCGCTTTAAGAGCACCAAGTGCCTGAATATCTGAAGCACAAACTACGGCTTCTGTATCTGGGTATTTCTTTAACAGTTCAACCATAGCTTTATACCCATTTTCTTCACTAAATCCATCGCGGTAAAGATCTTCAGATACAATTATTTGATCTTCATTTAACATATTACCAGCATCTTCCAAAGCGCGCTTAAAACCAATTTTACGATCACGCATTGGCTTGGAATTCGGATTTGCCGAAATTAAAGTAATTTTTTCGTAACCTTGTTCTAATAAATGTTTTGTCGCTAAATAAGACCCCTCTACACTATCCACACTAACAGAATCAAATTCTTGATGATACTCATCAATGAGTATTACTGGATTTTCATAGTTCTTCAGTGTTTCCCATTGTAATTCTTTTTGATGAACTGACACCAATAAATAACCGTCAGCCATGCCCCTGCTCATTACATATTCAATCTGATCTTTTAAATTTCTATTTGCATGATTTGAATTAAGGTTATAAATATTTAAATCATAATCATATTCGAGAAGTTTATCCTGAATTCCTGCTAATACTTCCATAAAAAAGTAATTGGAAATAACAGGAACTAAAATCATAAGCATTTTTGAATTTTTTCTTGCTAAACCCTGTGCAAATGCTTTAGGATGATACCCCATAGAGGTCGCCACATCTAGAATACGTTTCTTCGTTTTAGGTGAAACACTTGTGCTATTGTTAAATACTCGCGAAACAGTAGCGATACTAACATTAGCGGCTGAGGCGATATCGTATATTGTTGATGACAAAGATTCTTTAACCGAGATTTTTTGAAAATTTGAAAAAGAGAGAATTATTCAATCTATTTCGATAAGTACATTAATTGAATTGTTTTAATAAAATCCCTCCCTGCTTTCACAGGGAGGAACCAACAAAAACAAAACTTAGAGATTATCCAAGAATAGGATAATTTATTTGATTAAAGTCATAGACTTAGTAGCAGAGAAAGCACCAGCTTGGATATGATAGATATACATACCTGAAGACAATTTCGACGCATCGAAGTTGAAATCATAAGAACCTGCGCTCATTGACTGACCATTGATCAGACTTGCTACTTTTTGACCTAGAACGTTATACACGCTCAATGTCACATTACTTGCATTTGGAAGTGCAAACGATATCGTTGTGCTTGGGTTGAATGGATTTGGATAATTTTGTTTTAACTCAAAATTAGATGCCAATTCATTATTCTCGCTTACAAATAAGCCGATTGGACGGAATACTACGAATTCGCCATCTTCTACTTTGATGTAAGGATCATACAATTCTTTGTACATCGTTCCATCTGCTTTTTTAACTGCACCAATGATAAACTTAACTGTAGTATCTGCTGCAAGTTTTGGGAAACGATCTGTTCCAAATCCTGCATCATTATCTTGACCATTTACACCAAATTTAAGGGCTGGACCTGATTTTGGAGTTCCTGCAGGTACTGTAAAGGTTCTTGACCATACGGAGTCACCGGCAACGGCATCACCATTTGTTCCATCATCGAAGAATTTTAAATCATCGCGTAAGGCTAGATTTTCTGTTCCCCATGTTTCCCAATCATTTGTCAAGTTTACTAATGGACCATTTGCCCATAATCCTGTAATCTCTGTGGTTACTGAACCATCTTGAACATCACTTGGTAATTTACCTTCGCCGATTACCATGTAATAAGCTGGACGTAAATCTACTTCAAAAGTAAAGGAAGACTCTACTGTGAAGATATCTGATGGAGTTACATTGTTAAAGAATGGAATGTTTTCTGCATCTGTTCCGTAAACTACACGGTATTTACCATCTAAACGATCTTCTACTGGATAGGTTGGATCTTCTTGTACACTAACAATTTTATTGTCGCCACCTTCCCAGTTTACAGCATCACCAACTGCAGTTACGAATTTGTACGTAACATCGCCTGGTACTACTAATGTGTCTAAATAAACAAATCCTTCATAGATGTTTGGATCTTCAGTAACGGTTAAAGCAACGCCTGCTCCCCATCCATCAAATCCACCACGTACTTGTACTTCGTCCATTTCTGGATTGAACTTGTTTGTCAATAATTGTACCTGCATATTCAATTGGAAATAAATAGCTACACTATCTTTTACCAATTCTAATGAATATTCATTGAAGGTCAAGTTTGGTGTGTATACGTCTGTTGACATATCAGCAGTAACAGTGATTTCTCTGTTTGTGCTTGTTGTTTCAAAGTTGCCATCCCATTCTAATGGTTGGTATTGTACTGAACTATAAACGAATTTAAAGAAATGATCACCACCAGTTATTGACATTGTTTTTTCAAACACGCCCGCTGTTTCGCCTTCAAACAAGGTATCAGCACGATTTGACCAATCATTCATTGATCCTGCAATCGTTACTGCATGCTCTGCTGGTTTGAA
>Ga0210025_1003467_pt1 | contig 14279 bp, 9 predicted proteins | sample CryGeyme20150102_FD_183989 | JGI IMG/M metagenome (GOLD analysis project Ga0210025, IMG submission 183989) | Groundwater microbial communities from Crystal Geyser aquifers in Utah, USA - Crystal Geyser metaG 2015-0102 (SPAdes) (version 2) | ecosystem: Environmental > Aquatic > Deep subsurface >...
CTAGTACTCTACTAGTCACTACAGTACGATAATATTAGATTAATACCTACCAAAAGATGAGACTAGAAATGATACTGTAGGAAGAGTACTAGAGTCTACGTAGTGCTAATTTATGCTAAGTCCGTGAACTGATAAACTCTAATATCACTAAGTCCAAATTCCATACAAAAAACACAAGTACACAACACTGCTAAACTGTATTCCACAGCTCCACAAGCAGTGCTCAACCAAACAGTGTTCCGGATTTAGAAATGGACACAAAACAAGTAAGTTAACAACAAGCAACAAGTTAAGAACAACAACGACGACTTGCTTCTTGCTTCTTGTCGTGTCATGTCTCAAACAAATCCTTCTTGTACTTCAGCAAGACGACGATGATGACGATCTATGGCATCGCGATCGACTACTCGTCCAGGCAATCTCCTATAGGCTCCGGGAGCAATAGGAGCACGAGGAGGAGGACGAACAGGTCCAGCTGCTGCTGCCTGTTGTACCATTGTGGTTGCCATTGCAGCTGCAATAGTCGTAGGAGGAGGTGGAACCACAACACGAATGCGAAGTCTTGGATGTGGCCGGCCATTGTATCTCTTCTTATCTTCAAGCATCTTGTTGATAATCAAAGTAACACTCAAGTTTCTTCCATAGATTTGATAGACAAGATCTACGGCTGCAGGAGCTGTAAAGCCTCCATCAACATGAGTACCCACCACATCCCAGAAGACCTTGCGCCTGTAGTACTTCTGCTTCACAGAACCTCGTTCCACTGAAGTGAGGTCTCTTGCAGCTTTGAGGCCTCCCAAACCATGGGTGTACTCAGTCCACAAGCTGTAGAGGTCCTTAGGTCTCTTGGAGAGCTGTGCAGCCGGTTGTCTTGTTGCTGCAACCAGCAGGAGTGGGGCATCATTGTTGCCATTAACTCCTCCTCCTCGTCTTGTAGTAGTAGGACCCATTAACTGTAGCCTCTTGATGTTCTTGTTAACCGTACATAGTTGCCTCTGCAAGTCCATCTTCAAGTCACCGGCAGAGGAAGAAACCTGTTCTTCAACTCTAGTTAACCTCATGTTGATGCCATGGAGCTGAGCACTCACGTGGTTGCGAAGCTGCATCTGGTGTTGTCCGGCTGCTACATGTCCTTGACCAGCAGCAACAGCACCTCCTTGTCCTGTTCCCCCCGGCGCATCATCCTCGTTGGCACCATCCTCCCCCATACTAGGTGGAAGCAGCTCATCGATGACTAGAGACTCGCCAACTCTGAAGATACACAAGCGCACCTTCTCCACTGGATTAGCATCATCAGGAAAGGCTTCAGGACGAACCACTCCATATTCAGTCTTAACTCGATCAAGAATAAATGGAGGCACTTTTGCTTGCATTTGAGGATCGAAGCAGGCCCACAATAGTGCAGTACCAAGGACTTCAATGACACTGCTACCTTCATCGCCAAAGAACTGAGACATCTTTGGACAGACATGCTCATGAAGGAATTGGGCAGACACGCCACATCCAGTCTTCAATGAGTACTTGATGGGACCATCAACACACAGTAAGCCACATACTCTTGCATCAGAGTAAGGCTGGTGTGGGTTAATGTACCTTGATGACACCCTTCCTTGTCCCTTCTTCCATCGTCCTCTAATATCAACTTCATCTTGAGTTGCTCCAAGCATAGCCGCCCACGTTGCAGAAAACTTCCTGAACGAGTGCATGCCAAGTAATCCACGAGTGGTAGAAGACAAGGCATGGAATCTTCCATTGAGAAAGACCCTGTCCCTTACTGTTGTGGAGTAAGACTTCACAGCTCTCTTTGGTGCACCCTCGTCAAGATCTTCTGTGTACAAGTACTTTGAATTAGTTCCAAACAAATGGAATCGTTCCTCCAAAAACAAAGCAAGGGATAGAAGAATGCAAAAGACAGGGTTAGCTGCACCTATCATAATCTGTGGAGGACAATCACGCTCCTCAAGGACATTCTTGCTCCACATCATGCTTGTTTGCAAAGCAAAATTAAACTTAGGGTGTACATGGAGAGACTTTGTTTCCATGTGGTGGACGTCATCCCCTCTTCCAATCATGTGGAACTGCATCCTCATTGCCTGAAGCCATCGATTGCTGTTCCAGTCATCATGAAACTCAAGGATCTCAGCTGCTAACGTGAACTCTGCCAAGGTCATGTCGCGCTTTGCAGTAGAAGGCCTGCCTTGTTGTCGCACTTGTTGTCGCTTCAGTCTTTGAATGAACTGATGTACTTGCCGCGACCTTGTAGGATTGCCATTGCCATTGCTGGCCGTGTTCCAGGAACCACCATTGGGCATGTAGTAGCTGATGGCTTTCTTTGCAAACTCAGCTGTGTCTGATCTCCAGTTCAAAGGCCTGTCATCAGGACCTGGAGTTGCAGTATTGTAAGCTGAAAAGCTCATGTACCGGACGATATCTTCCGGAGTGAGTTCAATGAGTTCTGCCTCGGAGAAAGCCGGTGTTGTCTGATGGCGATAGTGCGTAAGATCACCGTGTCTTTTGAAGCTCATGCACTTACACAGATAGGGGAAGTACCGCGCATTTGGACTCGCCATTGCGAAAGCTTCTTTTTGTCTTTGGTTTCACTTGTGTTTTCAAGTAAAAGAAGTGATACTACTTGATATCACTAGTTGTAATACAGTGTTTCTATAGTGCTTTTCTATTCCCACTAAAGCGAATGTGGATCACTTTTGGTACACTTTCTACACAGCCTACACAAAAACTCAGGACGCGCGTTTTTTGGAGATTACAAAAGCTTGCTTAAACACTAACAAATTACTAGGAGCAACTTTTTGCAAACTTTTGTCTGCAAAACCCATAACTAATGTTAAAGAGTGCTCCACTTAGAGGTCAGAAAAATGCTCTTATAGTTAACAAGTACCGGTCTCTTTTTTCATCTTGGTATTTAGGCTGAGAGTATCATAACTGATGAATTAATATGACTGGGTATGGTAAGATAGTAGGTCCATTAACACTGGAACGGACCATGTGGAATCCTACTTAAAAAGGGAGTCTGGCACGATCCCAAATTTGAGTGGTATAGGTAACCCTACAGTTTTACTATAGGGTTTTCACACCTATACCTTGAAAAAGAGACCTTGGTCTCATTTTGCATATAATAGAGTAGTACTACAAGCTACTCGAGTACCAGGTAGAGTAGTAGTACTACTACTACTACTACTAGTAATAGCTAGTAGTGGAGATGAGATTCAACAAGAATCCTTTCTTGAGATTCGTCGTTTGGAAATTTGCACAGCGATTTTTCATTAATAATACTAGTAGTAATTAAAATCGCCCATATTCATCCGACACAACAAATAATAATCATCATCCATCAAAGTACTCTGGCATTCCTTACACATTCAATGTGAGTTTCATCATAAACGATTAGGGGACGAAGAATCCTCCTGTGCGGGAAGGTTACTCCAAATTGAAAAAAGATAACAGATTCCTCCAGAATATAAAAATAATTGTTGCTGGTTAACAATGCTCCGGTTGCTTCCTTTCTTGCCACCGTTTTCTCACATACTACTCTTTCACTTTGTTATCATCTTTGGAATCATAAATTTCAACTGCATATCAATCTACGCTCCCTTTCTTTCCACAAAAATTAAGATGCCACGACGATTTAGAATGACGACCGCCGGTCCACACCTGCTGGTGGTTGTTGCGGTACTACTCCTTGCTACCATCATTACTGACACAACCAACGCCTTTACTCCCGATGCTGCCTTTAAGCGTGCTCAGATTCATTTGACACTGGGAAATGACGATCAGAAGAATGTGTACGTGTACACGCAACACAACAAAAACCGACGATTGGGTCCAACGGTGAACAATTTGCGCAAGAGCGTTACTACTCCACCTTCCTTTGAAGAATACATGGCCACTCGAAGACGGCGACAAAAGGAACAGTTATCGCAGCTGCAAAACATTCCAGCAGAATCAGTAGCAGAATTATCCGATAGTATGACCGAGGAAGACGACAGTGCTCTCCGATAATGGATAGCAATTGTCCCGTGGTGTCCCGTGGACCGTGGACATCAGATGAGTCGTATCTAGCACCCAGCACAGCACAGACCCCTGTGCACTCCCGTCACACCATCATGCCGCCGCCATTGCCATGGCATTGTTCGTTTTGCGAACCTATCACCAGCTGTAATAGTAGCAATTTTGTCACAAAAAAGTCTACCTATATTGCTTCCTGTCAACCCGCATGTTGGTCTACACTGTTACCTTATAGCTAGTAGTACTGTTTGCTGTTGCATCACGGTCAACACCAGTAGTCCAGTTCTACTAGACTAGCTAGTAGTTGTTGTCTGGACAAGATGCTTCTCTTTTTGTTGACGACTTCTTCGTGATTCAAAAGTCACAGTTGAAGTTGGAGCTTTGGTATTGCATACGTAGTACCACTCGTATTGTGCTGCAATAATAATACTCTCACTCTAATAGAGTTAGAGTGTAGACTACCGGTACTCTAGCTAATATTATTATTATCCTGTCGCTCCCCAATACTAGCTACAGTAGTAGTCTACTAGAGTAGTAGCTACTCCGGAGTACTTGAGCAGGTATGGTAGTAGACCAGTAGTGGAGTAGACTACTAGTAGTACTAGCTAGACTAGTAGTAGCTACTAATACTACCTACATCCTGATGTATTAAAACTACCAGGTACTAGACCAGCGATATGAGTCTACTCTCCTGCTAAAGTTGGCCTCAAGATAGAAGATAATAATATTATCACATCATCATGCCCTGGTGGATTAACGGTGATTCCCAATTCCAAGAAGCCATGAGCTCCTCCTCAAAGCTTCAATCGAAGAGCTATCCAACTGGTAGTACTGGTAGAGTGCAGCTTCAAGCTGCAATAAAAATGTACGGTACCGATTCCCATTGCAGAAGTTCATCATTTATTTTGTATATATTGTGAGCTAGTATTGCATTATTTTTTATTGAATTTTGAGATGTACTATTTTCATGATTTAGAGCCCAACAGATTAAGTAGTTGACAAAGTAGTTGACAAAGAAAGAAGAGTAAAAAGGAAACAAGAGATTGTAGTGGTACATAAATAATGATGATGACATCAAGCCTAGCCAGTAGTCAGTAGATACTACTAGTAGTCAACCGATGCTAAGCCTGCTATAGTTGACGTCAAGATCAAAAGACTGATCACATCTTCTACCCTGATGCATTCATGGTGATTCTGAATTCCAAGAAGTGATGAGCTCTCGTCAAAGCTTTAATTACTAGAATATGTAGCACGAAGCTGCATAAAGGTGCTCTGATTCTGATTGCAGAAGTGCATCAATTTTTTGTATACATTGTTAGCTATATTGCATTATTTATCGAATTATGAGATGTCTTATTTGATGATTCAAAGCCCAACAGATGATTGACAAAGAATGAGTAAAAAAGAAACAGGAGATGGTAATGGTACATAAATAATGATGGCGACACCAAGGGTAGCCAGTAGTGTGAAAGTAGCGTTCATAGTAGTAGCAGTGTTGTGAAGAGCCATAAGAATACAAAGAAGCAAAGGGACAGCAGAAATATATTTGCATTTAGCTGCGCCACTTGGTGGTGGGATGGGGGTGGTGTGGGGTGGTGTGTACGTGCTTGCAGAAGTAATAACATCAGTTTACGAGTGCGTTGCGCAGGCTCTGAATTGCGCGACGAGCAACACGTCCCAGTCGTGTACCTCGACGCAAGGTAGGCAGTTCGTACATGATGTCATCGCGAGATTCTTCCAATCCATAATTGGAAGTGGAGAAGGAAAAGGCATATGGTTCGTCGTCTCCGTCCATGTTATCATCGTATGTTACTCGTCGAATACAGGGATTACCACAGTCTTGATACCATACAGGCTGAAATGACGGGGGAGACGGAGATGGCAAGCTCCATGCCATGGACAATTGAGACGACGTGGAAGCTTCACCAGAAACCAGAACAGCAGAATGGGATGTAAAGCCGTGGACTGTTTTGAGTGCGGCCTGCATTAGGATGAGGCAGAAAAAGAGAGTGGCAGCTTTTGTCATGCTTAGTTTGATAGCTTGAATTCTGCTGTGTCGTGGCACTTCGCACTATGAGCAATTATGAGCTTGAGAATCTGAGATAAGTCTTCGGCGACGTTAATGGCAGTGATGAGTGATGAACATCAAACAGTCTTTTCGTTTTAGAATTCAAACCTTTCTTGATGCCACCTTGTCCTGCCAAATTTGCGATTCTATTCTGTTATCTTGACATGCTTTCAATCTGATCAAACGTTTGTGTTGACATCGTTGTGTCAATCGAGATTTCTATTCTTTTGTCCGTCTGTTTGGTACCTGGTACTCCTTTTATTATGTCAAAAAGACCCTAGTGGATCTTTAAATAAGTAAAAGTGATTTAAGAGAAGGAGTAAAACCCTAAACATGGCTACACTAAAATGACTCGGTATTCGCACGCGATGACGATTGTTGATGCTGCACACGCATCATAACACTACGTTGCGCACAACTAACCAATAATAGATAACTTTGCGAGTACAAGAAGTGCGCACTAGTAGCAGTGCTCACAGCAGCACTGCCGGGGACACAAAACGTTAGACACTGTCTGCACCTTAAACTTTTCTTTTTAATAAGGAGCAATCCTGCAGCCACCTCTCGTCTATTAGTTCCGACTTGAGGATAAATTGACATCATCAGAAGGAACTGTTTAGCTCTATCGACTATCGATATCGCCCGTTTTCACGGATTGGGTAGTGGCAAGCCTTTGATTACGGTGTCTCTAAGTGGGTGCGTTTTACTCGAGTATGTGACACAATCTAACAGTTTCATGCAAGTCTAGAAATGGAAAGCGCGAATACTATAATAACCAACAACCATACTACAGCCACGGACAAGGCTTTTGCAAGAGCTTTCGTTTCTGCTGTTGTAGCGATTGTAGGACCCTCGTATAATGTGAGTCGGCGGTATCAAAGATAGGAAACATTTCGATGGGCGGTTGTGGCGCTGGTACTTTGGACTGTGACTGCAATGGCGGAAACGTTGAAGTCTCTTGAGCTAGCAACAAGTGGGCAGAGTCGACACAAGGAGACGCTGGTCGCTCGGGAGGAGGTAACGACAGACTGTGTTGTCGAAGGAGGTAACCTCGTGCTAGAGGAAATGCTAAAAGCGAAGATGTTTTCGGATATTCCTGCGTGGAGTTTGGACAATTCGGAAAATACGCGCCTTCTAATTGCTTTTCAAGAAACGAAATGCCCGCAGGGGCCTTCAGTGTGTTTACAGGAGGAGGTCTGGCAGTCTTGCACGATGGGGTTACGTGCGGCAAGGATATCTGAAGAATCTTAATTTTCATGGGGAACCATCCATGAAGAGAATGCCTTGTCTGCACACGAACGCGTGCAAACGAAGGAGTTCCTATCTCGCTTTTTGAAAACGAAGACATGGATGAGGAGACAGAGGAGCGTTGCAAATGAGAAACCGGGATCGCTCCCAAATTTTCAACGTCGTCTTCCAACGGGTGAAAGGATTCTTCTTGGTTTTCTCTGGCTGCATCACGATCTTGACGCGGGGAATCGGCTGTCAAGATGCTGATCAGGACGACCTGGGGTATCCCTGCGTCATAACAAGCTGCCAGTGACTGCCAGCCTACGACTAGTCTGTCACAGTGTCCCGGAAGAACCAGAAAGGCTCGATCGTAGTTTCTATCCTTTAATGTCTTGGACAGACTCTCTTTGTTTGACATGTCAGCTAGGATAACTGTGACTCCATCGATACCCGGCTCGAATGTGTCTGGGTTAGACACCCCAGCCACAGCTTCCACATTTAGGGAACTATTTTTGGAGACAAGAGATGCGATAGTGTTCCTGGCTACGTAACCGTCACCCAAAACAATCACCTTCCTTGCTGGTGCCATTTTTGCAAGCCTGTTGTATTGGTTGGTTTAGACAGCAAACAGAGATAGTATATAGTATCAAGAAAAGTTGTGTGTCAAGTGTCAAAAAACGATATCGCTCGAGATAAGGAGCATCCGAGTCATCACCGAAAAGTGCTCACTTCATATCTTGTGGTACCTGGTACTAGACGAGCAGTACACGCACAGTAGTGAAGAAGATTCTCCGAATGGGTAGTACTGGTACCATGGTACAACACTACTCAAACTTTCATTGTGCGTCTTAGCAACAGTTCTCTTTCATTAAAACTGGTAGTACCAGGTAGGATAAAGACGCTACTGGTACACTCGAGTGCACCATTATTTTACATACTAAGGTACCATAAGCCAAATGAAACACCAATTTTAAGTCGCCGTATTCCCATTCTTACACTTAAGTAGCTAGGTCTGTTCATCGGCGAAGAATCGCCTGCTTGAAAAGCAGCTCAGGCTGGATGACCACAAACTCAAGTTAAGAAGTGTTACTTTGGTCAAATTTTGTCTGCTGCTTTTTTGACGAAGTATAATAACAGTACATATTAAGCATCTAGGTAGCAGAGATGAATTACTTCTTATCTGGTAATAAAAAAATATTCCGTTTGTTCTTTCCTAGCTAGTAGAGTAATGCATTTGTGATTGCTGTGCTAATAAAAGAGTGAAAATGCTCCTTTACCTGCTAGTAGTATCCAAATTATTTTGTGATTTCATTGTTTTTTCGCATACATGTCCCGACACGCAAGAAATAGTGAAAAAAAAAAACAGGTAGGCAGAGGCCGACAACAATTATGGCAGTGCCATCGTTTTGATCCTCATCAATTAGATATTCCAGTCTTTTTAGGTGGCTGAAAAGGCTCTGGGTGTTAAGGCTTTTGTAATCGACCCACAAAATCCTTGAATTACAAGAAGTACAACTTCACAAAAAAAAATTCATTTTATTCTTCATCGCTGTTCTTTGGTTCGGCCTTGTCCTTGCTGCTGCCAGCGACACACGATTTGGTATGATGTTCGATCTGATCCTTCATGAGTTTGACAAATTTTGTGGTTGATTCTTCCGTTTTGAATTTGAACGAATATACACCGGCGCGAGGCATTTGCACTTGCACCGACTTGTCGGATGTTTGCGAGACACTGGCTTCGGAATACAAATATTCATTCAACAAGACACGTGTTGGCTTGTCACCTGGATTCTTGCCTTGATAGCGTTGCACCAATCGTAGTTTGCCATCTTCATTTTTTTTCATCAAGAGTTTCAGAGGACCGACACCCAATTCTTGCCATCGTTTGTTTGCGGATGATTTGGTGGATGCCACTTCTTTATCCTTATTTTTATCGTCATCACCGTCATCGTCCCTGTTTTCTTTGGTATTTTTGGCCCCGTCGCCTCCGGCAGCAGCATCTGGGCCTGCCTTTTCCTTGCTGCCAATACTCGTCGAGGACGGAGCAACACACGGAGCCGCAGCTTGTTGCGTCCTTAGAGGTTGCTCTTTTGGCTCTTCATCCACCACATACTTGTAAGCTTTCGCGCGTTCTTCAAATAATACTTTTTCGTCTTCTTCTCCCGTCGTGATATGCACATCTTTCGAATCTGGCAGTTGGACAGTTGGAGCAGCCGTCGTCATTGTTTCAGCTGAAACAGGCTTTTCATTATTTTCGCCTTCTTTGACAGCATCTACGAATGGCGATGCTGTAGCTGTGCTAGTGGTATTTGTAGCCATTCCAAATCCAAATGAAGGAACGGTACTCGATGGCTCAAACAGATTTTTGGTCGTCACACCTGCCTGGTCTCCATCTTTCTTTGCACCAAAACCTCCTCCTGTACTTGTAATAGTTGTACCGAATCCCTTGAATTGTGCGGCGGCACTACCAAAACCTCCTGTCACAGTAGAACTACCAAAACCACTACCACCTGTAGTAGAACTGCCAAACGCTCCTTCCTTACTGGTAGCAGCAGCAGCAGCAGTTGTATCGAATCCTTTGAATTGTGTTGCGGCGCTGCCAAAACCAGCAGTGGAAGGTGATGGCTGTGCTGCTACGAGCGTCGTCTTTGCAAAAGGATTGCTCGACTTGCTGGCTTCTGATGTGGTATTATTGCTATCGTCGTTCGACGGGATGATACCGGTCGGACGTTTGGCCTTGACGATCCGTCGTTTTTCCAAGACACTGGCATCGGCTTTGCGAAATTTGCCGTCTACTGTATCTTGTTCATCACCTTTGCCATCGCCTTCCGGATCATCGTCTTTCGTGATTTGGCGGTCTGCAGTGCGTTTATTTCTCGCAATAGATTCTTCGGCAGAATTAGTGTTCGTTTCGTTCGTTTCGGACATGATGACACTGTACCTGGTAAGTGCTATGAGGAAGCGGGTGGATGACGATAGACGATACGTTCTCGGTTACAGCTTCTAGCTTGCTTCACGTAGTTGTCTCAGATTCCTTCACTGCCTATTTCCTTTTTCTTCGGTGACAATGATATGCAGTGAATAGATATTGTTGTTGGCGGAAAGAGCAACACGTTTAATATTATTGCCTTCGTTCGAATTTTGAGACCGGGCGCTGTTGTTGTTTGGTGCTGTGTGTCTACGATTAATAATCTGTTGTTTGAATCCTTAGTGCGAAGAAATCTAATATTACTCTTATGAAAAATATGAAGGGTAAAGGCAGAAAGCTAAGGAGTATGAAATTCATCCTTTGGGTTAGCACTTGCTCCTTGTTTGAAAAGAAAATTGTTCGGCCGTTTGTTTCCCCTGTAAATCTTTTCATCAATAGAGTAGTGTAGTACTAGAACTCCATGGCTTCAAATATTGTAGGGCACAACAAACCTATTCCAAGTACTAGCTGTCGAGACTTGCTGGCATATCATGATCGTTGGAAACTAGGTAGGTAGGTAGATAGGTAGTCGTTGCAATTCAACAGAGTCCTTTCTTTCGCCATGCAAACAATCAAGCAATAGCATCAGGCTTGGCTGTCGCGTTAGTCTTCCATTGAATCAAAAACACGTTCAAAATGAGTAGTGTGCTCGTTCTGTGTATTGTGAGTGAATCCTGACGGACACAAATCAAGAAGAGGCCTCAGGATTCTAGCCTTTCGTAACGAAGACACCATACTCTGTGATGCTGCTCGAGTCGCTCCATCTGGGCTGCATCGTGGGAGACCCAAACTGCGGCAATACCGCTCTTCAAAACTAAATCTTCTAGCTTGCGAGCTGCCTTTTCATCACAGGCAGATGTCGGTTCATCGAGTAGTAAGATTTGTGGCCGCAGTGTAAGCATGATGCAGAGATACAACCGCTGTGCTTCTCCGCCGGACAAAAGATCCCATGGGCGGTCCATAACATCCTTGGAGAGATCGAGCGCCTCCACCTCTTGTACAATGTTGGCCTCAACATTCTGGAGTCGAGATGCTTGCTGGGTTTTTAGTGCGTGCAGCTTTGGCAGAAGATCTCTGGGAGTACCTGGTAGACCCTGTCCTCCATTCTGTCGAATGTAGAGGACTTGACTGCGCCACATGGTGGTAGAAATCATACCTGGTGCTTTCATGCCATGCAAAGACAAGACATCGCCGTTCACAGCTTCCAACAAGGCCAATGCCCTCAAAAACGTAGATTTCCCACATCCCGAAGGGCCCGAGAGCAAAACGATATCCTCTTCGTCAATTTGCAAATTCAACTTTGTCAGCAAAGGACGATCAATGCCGTGAACTTTGATTTCCCCATTTGTCATTTTCAAAAGTGTCTTTGATGATGTCTGGTTCCCGGATCGAGAATTATCCAGTGGTAAAAAAGTACCGTACGATTCAATCTTGCTGTGTTGGCAAATAATAATGTCATCATCTGGATTGGAAGATTCCATTCTTTTGATGTCGAAAATTGACCCGAACAAATGAACGATTCTAGCTAATAGAGCAAGTAAAGCATCTTTGGGTTTCCCGCCGGTTCGTTGGTGGACCACATCCGGTCGAAATGCGTGATAGGTTTTGTCGAATAGGCCAAAAAAGATCGCTTGCAGAAGAGTCAAGAACAAAACAACGGTCGAATTGCTGCAAACAAAAAACATGATAACAATTTGGTACTTTGCGGCAACCAAAGGAGATGTTCCTGCCAGTAGTTGACCTGTTAGCATCCCTGGGATACTAACAAGTCCCATCACGGACATTTGGTTCAGATTAGGCGTCATTCCCGTTTCGATGGCTTGACGTACAGCAGCTATCGACGCTTCCCATCGGGTAGCTCCACAGGCAAGAAATGTTTGCAGGTTGGCACTACCATTGCCTTGTCCCCACATGGAGAGGAGAAAGCGGTCAATGCCCAAGGAAAGTGCATTGACGCAAGATCCAAGCATCATTCCGGCAACTGGAATAATGACCTGGGCATCATACCAAGGATCTGGTTGCAAGACACCAAAGCTGATTAATGACAGAAAGAGAGCCAAGCTAACAAGAACGGCCAAAAAGATGTGTAATGGCATCCTTCGGTATCTGAGTTTTGGTTTGACGGAGGCCTCGCGGGTTGCAAAGAGGACCATGACAAGTATATAGGGCAAGGTCACATAGGGTTTATTGTATCGAAGGACGGGGTACAGTATCAGTCCCAAGAGCATGAGCTGTGCAACGCAGCGTGCGGAAGCAATAAGCAATGTTTGGACATTTCCCAATTTGAGCAAGAGCGAAAATAGTAGCACAACGAGAATGGGAACTGTGGCAACTGCCATTCCCGTTGGAGGAATATCTTTGGCAGGAGCGAGACTGAGATCATCGCCAATTTGCAGCCAACGATGCATCATGGTATTGCTGCGTTCCATCATTCTATGGACTGGCCACGGGGATAATATTCTTATTAGTGATCAAATTGATGAAGAAAAAGACGAGAAGAGAAAAAGAAAAATGAGGAATGTTTCGAAGAGTAATCGTTGAATCTTTTGGTCGTCTCCTTCTTATCCATAAAGTGGATGCGCTTGAAAGTAAGGATAGTGCTTTTGAAAATCTACTCGCGTTCGGGAGTGAATCAGATTTTGGCCGATAATAAACAGATCACACAGAAGTGCAGAAGTATCTTCGTTCAAAAAAAGTACTCGGTAGCAATCATCAGCAGATTGAAAAATACGAGTTCTGATGAAATAAGAACGTTGTACTCTACTCAATACAATTCCTTCACAATGAGGCTCTCTCATTCCTCAAGAGCCACTACTAGCAGAGCAACTGGATAAGCAGAGCAACTAGATAATCACGATGATGGCTCATCACCATTCGTCAAGAGTACTTTGGTTCAAGGACCTATTACTACTGCCATTTGCAGTTGCGATGCTTTGGATGTCATTTCCATTTGTCACCTTGAGCGCGAAATGTTTCCTCACGTCAGACCAGTGTACTCGGCTGGGCTGGAAAGGAGCCAGCTTCTCGCATCCACTGACTGCAGCGGCCTTGCACTTGCTCGTGGTAGGACTGTCTTTGTTGGTCGTGTCTACCATCCTTTCTACTTCCAGTTTTTCCTGTTGTTCGAATAACTCAACTGGCCATGGACAGCAAGAGCAAGAGCAAGAGCAAAATTCAAATAACGACCACCACAGCTTGAAAGATAAACTGCGCATCTGTGTCCCAGTAGGATTGGTATTTGGTGCAAAGTATAGTGTGGGTCATTGGGCCCTGCAAATGACACCAGCTGTCGTTTACGAACTCTTTCATGCTTTCAATCTACTCTTTGTGGCACTCTTCGCCCACATTATTCTGGGTGAGCATTTGCACACATACGGCGAAAGGCTCGGTGTCATGGGAGTGGTTGTCGGGTCGATGCTGGCTGTCGTACACGAATTCAATGGAACCTCTCTTTCTCCTCTCGCTTTCTTGTTGAACATTATCAATGGAGCCCTTGCGGGAGCCCTCGTGGTGTTCTTACGATTGTCAATGCTGCGGTGTCATGGCCAAGTAGTGCAAGTCACAGCATTTAAAATGTTGATTGGCGCTGCAGCTCTTTTACCCGTGTGCCTTGTTTTCGATGAAACTAGTTTTGCCATGACTTTCACACAATGGATGTGGTTGTGTATCAGTTCTGCGGCAATTCTAGTGTATCATGTCAGCCTTGGATTGTTGTGCTGGCTTTCAACAGCGCCAACGGTTTCTATTGTGGAAGCTCTGCACAATTCTAGAAAAAATCGAGTGAAAAAGGAATTGGCTGTAATACTTCCTGTAGTATTATAGAACCTCGACAACAACCACCACCAAGTTAACTACACCTATCATAACTATACTAATAACTAATAACATAACCAGAGGTAGTAGAGTAACTAGCCAAGCAGATAAGCCAACGCTACGAAAACAAGTTAAAGCAAAGCTCATAACCAAATACCACAGCCACAAGACTACGAC
>Ga0210025_1003480_pt1 | contig 14228 bp, 13 predicted proteins | sample CryGeyme20150102_FD_183989 | JGI IMG/M metagenome (GOLD analysis project Ga0210025, IMG submission 183989) | Groundwater microbial communities from Crystal Geyser aquifers in Utah, USA - Crystal Geyser metaG 2015-0102 (SPAdes) (version 2) | ecosystem: Environmental > Aquatic > Deep subsurface >...
AAAACTCTTCTTTTCCTGAATCTGATACTAAATTTGAAACGACAGGAACACTTCTACTAGCATCTAAAACATGAATTACATCTCCAGAATAGTTTTGAGCAATTTTTACTGCTGTATGAATTTTTGAAGTTGTAGCGCCACCAATTAGCAATGGAATAGTAAATCCTTCTCTTTCCATTTCTTTTGCAATGTGAACCATTTCATCTAAAGATGGAGTGATTAACCCACTTAAGCCAATTACATCAACATTATGAGTTCTTGCTGCTTCTAGGATTTTTTGAGCTGGAACCATTACACCTAAATCTATTACTTCGTAATTATTACACGCTAAGACGACTCCAACTATATTTTTCCCAATATCATGTACGTCACCTTTTACAGTTGCCATTAGCACTTTTGCAGCTGGTTTTGCATTACTTAAACGCAATTTTGCTTCTTCAATGTACGGAATCAGAATTGCAACGGCTTTTTTCATTACTCGAGCACTTTTCACTACTTGAGGAAGAAACATTTTTCCTTCTCCAAATAAATCACCAACAATATTCATCCCAGCCATTAAAGGTCCTTCAATTACTTCAATTGGCTCTGGATACAATAATCTTGCTTCTTCAGTATCTGCTTCTACAAATTCAACAATTCCTTTTACTAATGCGTGACTTAAACGCTTTTGAACAGGCCAAGAGCGCCATTCATCTTTTTCTTTTTCAGCAATTCCACCTGTTGATTTCACAGATTCTGCAAAATCTACTAATCGTTGAGTTGCGTCTTCTCTTCTATTTAATAGAACATCTTCAACACGCTCTAAAAGATCTTTAGGAATTTCTTCATAGACTTCTAATTGTCCTGCATTCACAATTCCCATATCCAATCCAGCTTTTACAGCATGATATAAAAATGCAGAGTGCATCGCTTCGCGAACTCTATCGTTTCCGCGGAAAGAAAATGAAATATTACTAACTCCACCACTAACTTTTGCACCTTTTAAGTTTTCTTTTATCCATTTTGTAGCCTGAATAAAATCAACAGCATAGTTATTATGTTCATCAATTCCCGTTGCGACAGTTAAAATATTTGGATCAAAAATAATATCTTCTGAGGGAAAACCTAATTCAAGTAAAATGTCATACGCTCGCTGGCAAATTTCAATTCTTCTTTGAAAAGAATCTGCTTGCCCATTTTCATCAAATGCCATTACAACTACTGCAGCGCCATATTGTCTACATAATTTTGCGTGAGCTCGAAACGATTCTTCCCCTTCTTTTAAACTAATTGAGTTTACAATTCCTTTTCCTTGTAAACATTTTAAACCTGCTTCGATTACACTCCATTTTGAGGAATCGATCATTATTGGAACTCGCGAAATATCAGGTTCCGCGGCAATCAGATTTAAGAATTTTGTCATGACTGCTTCAGAGTCAATCATTCCTTCATCCATATTTATATCAATAATCTGAGCTCCGTTTTCAACTTGTTGTCTAGCAACAGCTAATGCATCATCAAATTTACCTTCTCTAATCAATCTGGCAAACATTTTTGAGCCCGTGATATTTGTTCGCTCACCAATATTAACAAAGTTGGTTTCTGGACGAATAGTCAAAGGTTCTAAACCACTTAAGCGCATTAATGCTTCTGGTGATTTCGGACGTCTTGGTGTTACATTTTGAACAGCATCAGCAAATGCTTTAATGTGATCCGGAGTTGTACCACAACATCCACCTACAAAATTCACAAAGTTTTCTGTTGAATAAGAACGAATTTGCTCTTTCATAAAAGCTGGAGATTCATCGTATTCTCCAAATTCGTTTGGTAGTCCGGCGTTTGGATATAAACTTGTAAATATTCCCGCCTTTTGTGACAATTCTTCAATATATGGGCGCATTTGCTTTGAACCCAAAGCACAATTTAAGCCCACAGAAATAACATGTTTATTATGCGAAAGTGAAATCAAAAACGCTTCTGTTGTTTGGCCTGATAAAGTTCTTCCACTTAAATCAACAATAGTTCCACTGAGCATAACAGGAAGTGAAATTCCTTTTTCTTCAAAAACTTGATCAACCGCTAACAATGCAGCTTTAGCATTCAGAGTATCAAAAATAGTTTCAATTAAAATCAGATCTACTTTTCCATCGACTAAAGCTGCTATTTGAGCTTTGTAAGCATTTACAACGGAATCAAAATCTGTTGAACGATAACCAGGATCGTTTACATCCGGTGATAATGATAAAGATTTATTCATCGGACCCACAGAACCGGCAACAAAACGAGGTTTTTCTGGAGTTAAAGCTGAATATTTATCACAAGCATTTCTTGCCAACGTAGCAGAAGCATTATTCATCTCGTACGTTAAATCCGATTGATCGTAATCTTCTAATGAAATCGGATTAGAATTAAACGTATTAGTCTCGATTATATCGGAACCAGCAGCCAAATAGGCCTCATGAATATCCTGAATAATTTTAGGCTGTGTAAGAGATAATAAATCGTTATTTCCTTTTAAATCTTTATGAAAAGTACGAAAGCGCTCACCTCGGTAGTCTTCTTCAGTTAATTTATGTCTTTGAATCATGGTACCCATTGCACCATCGAGAACAAGAATTCTCTGTAACAATAAATCTTTAATCACTTTATTATGAACTAGTTAAAACAAGATTGAAATCGAGTAAATATAGGGATTTTCCATACTCAGATGTCTGAATTACATCATTTTAGTAGCTATTTGTATTTCCGGATCCTACCATTTTAGTCAAAATAATAATTGATTCACATTTTATAAAAGAATACTAGATGTGAATCCGCTTTTAAAATCAAATACTTTTTGGAAATTCGAGTTAATTTTATTTTTGGAGTATTCTTTTTAAGCTCTTTACTGATTGATTAGATTTGACTTATTAATTTTAAAATTCAACAATCTGATCTTCATTTTCGATATTAATTCCACCCTAATTTTTAAATCTGTAAGCTTTTATTCTAGTTCTACTCACATTGCCAATATTTTTTTGCTAACTTAAGCTTTCAATAAAACATGTTTGATTGAATTTTATTTCAATGTCTCTTATCCGTATGAAAAACAAATATATAGTCTACATTGTTATTGCTATCATTTTAGCAATTGCCACAGTTGATGCTCTCGATTTATTTACAAATAAACCTTATTTGATGATTCCCCATGGATCTCATAATCACTATGTTCCGCACGATAGAGATGAAAGTATTCCTGTTCATAATTTCCCGATGGAAGCTCCAAAAGAGAATGAAATGATAACTCCGACCGGTAAAATTGTAAAGAAAATGAAATAAAATCATCTTCATTACTTAATGAATCACTTTACAAAGATTTTAAAACGAAAGAACTTCGAGTTTCAATAGACTTTAAGCACTCAATAATTTTAAAATTTCTATTGATTTTGCTTTCAAAAAGTGAATTCATTCTTAACCCTAGTATTGAAATACTAAGTAAAGTTCTCAAAACGCAATATTTTTAATTTCGTTTTTAGCTTATGATGACTCTAGACCAAGCTGTTTTACACTGTCCTTTATGTGGAGAAAAAGAACAAATAGTCTTGACTGATAGGTTTCAACCAAAGGAACACATTTGTCCTTCGTGTAATGAAACCTATTCCAAAAAAGATCTAAGCTGTTGTATTATTTGTGATTATGCAGACATGTACTGCTTACCTAAACAGCAAACAGGAACTTGTTCTTGGTGATATGAAAACTATATTAACTCTTTCTTGCACCCATTTTTTATTTATTCACCCTAATCTGATTTTTATCAAAATTGCACAAGCCTGTTTGTTCAGTAAATCCGATTCACTATATTGAATTATGGAAGCCGAAAATTCTCAATTCATTATTAAGCCAAGTAAAGACGGATCATCTACTGTGTTTTCAGAAACATATCAACAATGTTTCCACAATCCGAATGGAGCTTTAACGGAAAGTCTTTATGTATTTTTCGAACAAGGAAAAGTCCTTGAGATTCTTAAAAACAAGGGTGACATTTGTATTTTGGAAATCGGTTTTGGAACCGGTTTAAATGCTTGGATTTTAGGTGAATGGTTACAAACCAAAGTTCCTGATGGAAATGCACGTTTCTATTCTGTTGAAAAGAATCCTATTCCTATTGAAATAGCTCTAGCTTGTGGTTATTCAAAATTAGTTAGAATGCCAAATTTACCAGGAGTTACACGTAACACATTTGAAAAGCTTCAGAAAAGTGGGCTTCATCATTTTGAAATAAGTCATCGTTACGATTTGTCAGTCTTTGTCGGCGATTTTTCAGAGATGCCACAACCACCAGAAATTCCGCAAGTCATCTTTTTTGATGCTTTCTCTCCAGAAAAAAACCCTGATTTGTGGACAACCGATGTTTTCAAAAAGTTAGCAGATTGGTCTGATGAAAATACCATTTTAACAACTTATTGTGCTTCAAGCTCAGCAAGAGCCTCTATGATTGAAGGTGGTTGGCATTTAGCAAAAGTTCCAGGAGTTCTAGGGAAACGTGAAATTACCTTAGCTGCTTTAAACCCTGAACTGCTGTTGGATTTACCCACCGTAAATCGAAATCGCTTGTTGGAAAGACGATTGAATGGTGAAATTTGAATGTGATTAACATTCATAATTAATTGGCGTAACAGCGCATCTATGATTTTTATTCTAAATCAAAAATCATTACTTTAGAACGTAATAATTAACCATTTTAACTGTATGATTCATCAGTTTAGTAGTGAAAATATTGAAGAAATTGGCGTAGTTCTTGGAACTGTAGCCAAAAAAACAGGCAATGTTTATCGAATTGAATTAAAAGATTCAAGTGAAACGAGAAAGTTAGCCTTAGAAATTCATGTGGATCTCAAAGTTGGAGACTCTACCATAAATATGGTCTCTGTTTATGCATCAAATACATTTCTACAATTACATAACTGTACAGGATTCGTTGCATCAGATCTATTAAACCAAGTTACTTTTTTTGGAAAAATGAATGGATTTGTTTCAGGTTTAATTATTGAAAAAGAAGCCGGTTGTAGTTTATACTCTAATGTAAATGAAGACTTATTACTTGGTGATTTTACCCTACTTCCACCTGAAGTCATGATGTCTAGCGTTGCGTTATCACTAACTGAAAATGTTGATTTTGAAGGTTTCTCTTTTGAGGACATCTAAATGACGCCCAACGAAATTAGTATCTCTTTAAGCAATGAAACTGAATCAACCATTCCAGTTTCTGAAGAAAGTATTTTAGATTGTGTTATTGCAGTTGGTACAGGTGAACAAAAAGAGTTTTCACTTGTTGAAATAGTTTATGTCACAGCTGAAAAAATTGCTGAAATTAACTCAGAGCATCTAGGCAAAACTTATGTTACAGATATAATCACTTTCGATTATACTGATTCTGAAGAAGATGAAATTGAAGGCACTCTTTTTTGTTGTGAATCTAGAATTGCTGAACAAGCTATTGAATTTAATGAGCCTTTAAACAAAGAATTCCATCGCATAATTATTCATGGTTTATTACATCTTTGTGGTTATCAAGATGCTACAGAAGATTTAAAAAAACAAATGTCTGAAAAAGAAGACTTCTATTTAACCAAAATTTCGTTATAAAACTGGGAATGCAAGAGAACGTTATTGATATTATTTTATCTATTTACAGACGATTAATTGCTGGAGAAAATTTAAAAGAAATGACTCCAAATGATTTTTCAACATTCAAGAAAAGCGAGTTTATTGCTGCATATTCTTACGTCTTGGAAAAAAACGAAGCTAATGAAACTAGAACTCCAATGGTTCCAAGAATTTTACATTTAGCTGAACGTATGGTTCTTACAACAGAGGCTTATGGCTTCTTATTAGAATTAAATAAGCTAAATGTTTTAAACACGGCTGATTTAGAGCAATTAATCGAAAAAACCATGATAAATTCAACTTCTAGAGTTACACTTGAAATGATGAAAGCCATGGTAGCCAATCACTTATTTCAATTTAAAAATTCATCGCAGGGTCTACCGCTACATTTGAGTGGCAATGAAATGATTAATTAAAATTTAACTTTGTCAAAGTCTGTGACTTTTACAAAGTTAACAATGGCAAAATTTCAAACTTTGCCATTGTTAACTTTCGGGGTAAAATAAACAGTGAATTCCAATTCTTTAAGTATCTTACAAAATGGAAGACTTTCAGCAAGAATCTGAGCCGAAACAATCGCAATTTATTAGTAATGCAGGTACTAAAACCAAAGAATTAGGGCAAAAGACACTTAACTTACTTAAGAGTCATGTGCAACAACAATTACCTGAAGTTCCAAATATAAAAACAGTTCACACGCCTCCGCCGCCTTCAAAAACGCATAATACAACTATTCAGATTTTAAAAGTGCTTCCTCCCTTTTTAGCATGTATTTTTATTGGAGCACGGTTTTGGGATTTTAATGGAATGTCACTTTCTATTTTTGGTTCAACTTTTATTCTTGATGGCTTATTGACCATGATAAGTGTAAGTGGATTAATTGGTTATCTAACAAATTGGGTTGCCATTAATATGTTGTTCAAACCAAAATTTAAAAGACCAATTCTTGGGCAAGGACTAATTCCTGCTCAGAAAAATCGAATAGCTTTTCGTTTAGCACAAGCCGTTTCAACTGATTTAATAAACCCGGAAATCATAAAGCAAAAATTAGTTGCTTCTGATTTAATTGGAACTTATCGAAAGAAATTCCTAACGGTTGTTCATTCCGTTATCACAAACGATTCCTTTCGAAATGAATTGAAAATAATTTTAACAGATTACATTTCTGGCTTAGTTGAAGACCCTGAAGTTCGGGCTGGATTAGCAAAAGATTTGATCGAGAAATTTGAGAAAAGTTTGGATGAAAAATCCATCGAAAAGATTGCCCTTAAAACCTATATGATGATGCGTGGTGAACACGCTCAACTAATGATTAGTAACGCCATTGCAAGCTTACCTCAGAACTTAGAAATTGCATTAGATAAAATTGATGATTCACTTGATAAAATTCCGCCACTATTAGAAGCCAAATCCGAAGATATCGAAGAATGGGTTAGCAACACTTTGTTCTCTGTATTACAACAATTTGATGTTCACCAATTGGTCGAAGAAAATGTGCAACGTTTTGATGAAGATAGAATTTCCAATTTAATTAAAGGAACTACGAACGAGCAGTTTCAATACATTCAATATTTGGGCGCTTTATTGGGAATGATCGGTGGATTTGTTATCTGGCAGCCGGTTTGGGCGACTTTGGTTATTGGTTTATTGATTGCTGGAGTTTGGGGACTGGATGTAATTTTAGTGAAAAAGAAAATAGATTAAAGTATTCACTCACTTATTTTTCATTTCTTTATTTTCTCTTCACAAATTTTGCTTATTTTTGCCCTGTGAAAAATTTACGCACTTTATTTACTGCCCATCATCGTCATCAGGTGCATCATCATCAGGCTTAATTTTATTTAGCATGAGTTTTTTCTCTTTTTAATAAACATCTACCCTATTTTTCACCCTCAACTTTTAATGGAATTTAATTTTGGAAACTGAACAATCCTTACGCATTGGTATTCAGAAAAGCGGTCGCCTTACTGAAAAAACCATCAAATTATTAGAAGATATTGGCCTCAAGTTCGATAATTACAAAAGTAGTTTAATGGTCAAATGTCTAAACATGGACATCGAACTCTTACTTATTCGTGACGACGATATTCCTGAATATGTACAGGATGGCGTTTGTGATCTTGGTTTTGTGGGAGCAAATGTCACTCAAGAACGCAGAGCAAATGTTTCAGTTATTCGCGATTTAGAATATGGAATGTGTCGTTTAAGCTTAGCTGCTCCTAAAAATGGATCTATAAAACATGCAAAAGACTTTGATGGAAAACGAATTGCCACAAGTTATCCGAATCTCACCAAAGACTTTTTTGATAAATTAGGCCTAACTGTAAAAATCGTTGAGATTTCCGGAGCTGTTGAAATTGCCCCTACTTTAAATGTATCAGATGCTATTTGTGATTTAGTTTCAACAGGAAGCACACTTAGAGCAAACGGGCTTGTTGAATTAGACCCTATATTCTATTCTCAAACACAACTTATTCAAACCAATAAGCCGATTTCTGCTACAAAACAAGATTTAATCAATCGCATTTTACTTCGCATACAAGGCAGACAATTAGCTGAAAAAAGTCGATATATAATGATGAATGCACCTTCTTCATCAGTTGAAGAAATTAAAGATATTCTTCCAAGTGCAAAAAGCCCTACCATTTTGTCTCTTGCTGATCCAGATATGGTTGCTATTCATTCTGTTGTCCCAATTAATCAATTTTGGGAAATTATGGAGCGTTTAAAATCAGTAGGCGCTTGTGATATGGTAATTCTTCCAATTGAAAGCATGGTTCAATAATATGGTTCTAAGTCGATATTCCTTTACTAGTTTAAGCAAAAAAGACTTGCTTAAGTTATGTCAACGGCCGAAGATTGATTTCTCGGCAATTTTTAAAACTGTTGAACCAATTCTTGAAGAAGTTAAAAAGAATGGTGATGCTGCGATAAAAAAATACACCGAGCAGTTTGATGGAGTTCAATTAAACTCAGTTTTATTGGAAGTTCCTGAGATTTCAAGCATCAAATTAAAGCCCGAAGTTAAAAATGCTTTTGATGTTGCTTATGCAAATATTAAACGCTTTCATGTTGCTCAAAGACCATTAAATCTGGCAATTGAAACCATGCCTGGAATCATTTGCTCTCGAGAAACGAGACCGATTGAGCGAGTTGGACTTTATGTTCCAGGAGGAACTGCAGTTCTGCCTTCATCTACTTTAATGTTGGGGATTCCTGCTCAAATTGCTGGCTGTAAGGAAGTCATAATGGCAACTCCTCCGCAAAAAGATGGAAGTATTCATGCTGAAGTTTTATATTGTGCGGCTCTATGTGGAATAAAGAAAATCCTAAGGGCTGGTGGCGCACAAGCAGTTGCTGCTCTTGCATTTGGAACCAAATCAGTCCCAAAAGTTGATAAGATTTTAGGTCCTGGAAATCAATATGTAACGGCTGCAAAAATGCTATTACAAAACTCCGAAGCAATGATTAGCATTGATATGCCTGCAGGGCCAAGTGAAGTTTTAGTCATTGCAGATTCAACATCTCGTCCTAATTTTATTGCTGCCGATTTATTATCACAAGCTGAACACGGATCCGATTCTCAAGTAATTCTTGTTGCTCTTCCTGGATTCGATTTATTTGAATTGGATAAAGAATTATCTAAACAATTAAATGAACTTCCAAGAAAAAAATTCGCTTTAGATGCATTACGCAAAAGTCATATTATTCAGGTTGAAAATGAAGAACAAGCGATGCAATTTTCGAATCTTTATGCGCCAGAACACTTGATTATTCAAACAGAAAACCCCGAACGATTAATTCCACTAGTTGAAAAAGCTGGTTCGGTTTTCCTCGGGCCTTGGACTCCAGAAAGTTTAGGAGATTATGCTTCAGGAACGAATCATACTTTGCCAACTTATGGTTATGCTCGTATGTATTCAGGCGTTTCATTATTGAGTTTCATCAACTTTATTACGTTTCAAAAAGCGAATCGTGATGGACTTAAAAATCTAGGCCCACATGTTGAAATAATGGCAGAAGTCGAAGGTTTACAAGCACATAAAAATGCGGTTAGCATAAGACTAAAAGAAATTAGATGAATTTCGAATTTCGGATTTCGGATTTCGAATGTAAACTGAAGTTTAAAGCTAATATTAAGCTATGAATAAAGATGAGTTAAAAGAACGAACGAAGCAATTTGCATTGCGAATTATTAAGTTTATTAATGAACTACCGAATTCAAAAACAGGAAATGTAATAAGCAATCAATCAGTTAGATCTGCAACTTCAGTTGCCGCAAATTACAGAGCTGCTTGTAGAACAAAAAGTAAAGCAGATTTTATTTATAAATTAACATTGTTGAAGAGGAATCTGATGAATCTCTTTTTTGGCTTGAGTTAATTCAAGATGCCAACTTTTTACCAAAAGAACGTCTTGAAGAAATTATTTTAGAAGCGAGTGAATTAAAGCAATTTTCACAGCCACAGGTAAATCTGCTAAAATTAGAAATCGAAAACCAGAATGAATTTAAACTTGACTTCTACATTATTACGATTGAAAATCTATTCAAATAAAATTTAGAATCTTGATTTTAAAATAAATCCAAATTTCAAATTTTTTTCACATTCTAAATCCGAAATCCGAAATTTATGATAAAACAACTTGTTCGTCCCAATATTTTAGCGCTAGCGCCCTACCGCTGTGCTCGTGACGATTATGACCAAGGAATTCTTTTAGACGCTAATGAGAACTCTAATGGACCTATTCTGCCCAATGCTGAGGGTTTGAATCGTTATCCATCGCCCTATCAATGGGAATTAAAAGAAAAAATTGCAGCTTTTAGAGGTGTTGATAAAAAACAGATCTTTGTTGGAGTTGGAAGTGATGAACCTATTGATTTATTGATTCGCATTTTTTGTGAACCCAAAACTGACTCGATTATAATTACGCCACCAACTTATGGAATGTATAAGGTTTCGGCATCCATAAATGATGTTCCTGTTATTTCTGTACCACTAAGTCCAGATTTTCAACTTAAACCAGATGAAATTCTTGCGAAATCAAATTCAACAACAAAAATTCTTTTTCTTTGTTCTCCAAATAATCCCACAGGAAACGACTTAAATCATCAAGAAATTGATTATTTAATTAAAAACTTCCCTGGAATTGTAGTAGTTGATGAAGCTTATATTGATTTCAGTGATAAGTCAAGTTATGCTGGCAGATTGAATGAATTTCCCAATTTGGTTGTTCTTCAAACTCTATCTAAATCATTTGGTTTAGCCGGAATTCGATTAGGTCTTGCATTTGCTTCACAAGAAATTATTGGGTACATGAGTAAAATCAAGGCGCCTTATAATGTTAATCAATTAACTTCTGATTTGGCAGTTCGTGCATTCGATTATTTACCAGATATGAGTAAATCTGTGCAGATTTTAATAAAAGAACGACATTTTTTAGAACAAGAATTTGCATTAATTCCTCAAGTTCAAAAAATATTTCCATCTGATTCAAACTTTTTATTAATACGCGTTCCAAATGCTTTGGCAATTTACCGAGCATTGCCGAATTTAGGAGTCGTAATTCGTTACCGAGGCGACCAAATTCATTGTGAAGAAACATTGCGAATTACTGTTGGAACTCATGATGAGAATTTAAAACTAATTGAAGCTTTTAGAAAAGTTGTATAAAACTATGATTGCCAGAATTGAAACTCAAACACTAGCTCCTACCGAAGCAAAACATCTTTTCAGAAAAGGCGCGGTTTATGCGCTTAGAAGACTTCAATCTTTAGGATTTGAAATAGAAATTGGTCGTGAACCATTAAGTGAAAAACAACTTCGTTTTCTTGAACAAGAGGAAGTACAAATTAAATCAAATTCTGATACTCCTTTTGAGTTCATGGTCACTTTAGATGCGGGTCAATTAAGTGCGCATAGAGTAAGTTTAGAAGAAAGCTGGATCGCTGAAAGTTGGTCAGAAATTGCTTTTTTCGCTGAATATCCACCTAGAAAAGCCTCATTAATTCGAAAAACAAACGAAACTGATATTCTTGTTGAAGTAAACCTATACGGAAAAGGAACTAGTGAGATTTCGACTGGAATTGGATTTTTCGATCACATGTTAGATCAAATTGCGAAGCATGCTTTAATTGATTTGAAATTGATTTGTTCAGGAGATTTACATATTGATGAACATCATTCTATTGAAGATGTAGGAATTGCTTTGGGAGAAGCACTTGCAAAAGCAATCGGTGATAAACGAGGAATGGAACGATTTGGATTTGTTTTACCGATGGATGAAACTCAAGCAAAAGTTGCCATGGATTTATCTGGAAGACCTTTTTTGAAGTTTAAAGGAAAATTTAAACGTGAATTTGTAGGAGAATTTCCAACTGAAATGCTTGAACATTTTTTCTATTCATTAGCGATAAATTTAAAAGCAACTCTTCATATATCTGTAGTTGGTAAAAATGATCATCATAAAGTTGAAGCTTGTTTTAAAGGTTTTGCACGTTGTTTACGAACAGCTTTAGAACGAAATGCTCGAGTTTTGAACCAAATTCCAAGTTCTAAAGGAAGCCTTTAATTAATTTTTAATGTTAAATTTTAAATTTTGAATTAAAAAATTAGCTCTCAAAAAAAGTCGTTTTTTTTTATACAATCTTATTATTCGTTTGAAATCACTGATTATTTTCTTTAAAACACTTTCCGAATAATCTTAATATTAATTCTTGATTTTATTAAGTGTATTTAATTAGGAATTTTGGTTTTAAACCTATGTGATTTTTTTTTATAAATCAGCTCAATTTCAAGGATTTTCTATTTAGAGATATTTTGAAAAGTAGAACTTTGCACCTATTTAACCTGATAAATAAACCATTTTGAAAAAGCCAAAACTTGCCATTATTGAATACAAAGCTGGTAATTTAGCTTCTGTTTCGAATGCTTTAAAACGTATCGATGCTTATTTTGAAATCACCCATGATTTAAACAAATTGGAAGCAGCTGATGGAATTATTTTTCCAGGAGTTGGTCATGCTCAGGCAGCAATGGAATCTGTTTTAGAACTCAATCTACAAGAATTTTTGAAATCAACAAGAAAACCTGTTTTGGGAATTTGTGTTGGGATGCAATTATTATTCGATTCTACGGAAGAAAGTGAAATTCCTTCTTTGGAACTTATTTCAGGGCGTTTAAAAAAATTTGATTCTAGCTTGGATAAAGTTCCTCACATGGGCTGGAATAAGATTCAGATTAAACAAGAAAGTCATCCGCTACTTTTAGGTTTAAATGAATCGAGTTGGTTTTATTATGTTCACTCCTATTACGCTCCTGTTGTGCCAGAAACGATTGCTAGTTGTGAATACATTACTCCTTTTTCAGCAATTACAGCAAAAGAAAATGTGATGGGTTGTCAGTTTCATCCAGAAAAATCAGCAAAAGACGGTGAGCAGTTTTTAAGAAATTTTATTGGCTTGATTTAGAAATATTTAAAAATAGCAAATACAGCAAGAACAGAGATGAATTTGCCAAGTTTCTCAAAGTTTAATTTGTGATTGATTCATCGTGGAGCGGTCTTCCAATAAAATTCTGAATTCTTAAATTTAGGTTTTGAATAAGTGTTGGCTCTAATCGTGCAGGAGTTCATGGGTTTTTCATGAGTCTACCATTAAATCGGAAGAATTCTCGATTACACTAGATACCGAAGGCACCGCGGAGCGAAATGACTTTTTTTTGTCATCTCAACCGGAGATGAGGCGAATGTTATTTCCAAAGCAAGAAACGCGACCGAATCAAGTGGAGAGATCTTCGAAACTAATCTATGAATGAATTTAAGAGCCTGCTTTTAAAAAGGAAGATTTCTCGACTCCGCTCGATACCGAAGGCACCGCGGAACGAAATGACAATAAAAAAAGGGATTTGACCTTTCAGATCAAATCCCATGAACAGCGCATCTCACTTTTATGGCTTTCGCCACGCTGTTAATCAATATGAAATACTTCTTATTTAATCAATGTCATCATTTTAGTAATGATTGCTGCATTGGTTTTCAATTGATACATATAAACGCCACTAGCTAATTTACTTGCATCGAATTGTAAAGAATGCGTTCCAGCTGCAAAACCTTTGTTATTAGCTAAAGTTGAAACTAAACGACCATTAACATCATAAACAGATAAGGTAACTTCAGTTGCTCTGTTTAAAGAGAAACTAATTTGTGTTGATGGGTTAAATGGATTAGGGAAATTTTGAGCTAATCTGATTTGAGAAGGTTGTTCGCGCTCAATTTCTTCAGTACGAGTTACAAACTCATCAGCTTTAGCACCAACGTATCCTAATTGTGATAAAGCTGTCCATCCTGCTAACCAGTTATAGTTTTCAAAAGCACCAACGTATGTTACTTTTTTGAACCAAGAATCTGTGTAAAGCGCTTGGTTAGAAGCATTACGAGCTGGGCTTGCATCTGATAAACGTGGGTCTAAACCACCATCAGTGTCACGGCTAATTCCACGTAGTTGTGGATTTACCAATTGGTTATCTTTGAAGTAAGCACTAGTACGAACAAATTCTTGATCAACTAAGGCTTCAACTGTATTGCCAACTGCGAAATCGAACCAG
>Ga0210025_1003484_pt1 | contig 14216 bp, 8 predicted proteins | sample CryGeyme20150102_FD_183989 | JGI IMG/M metagenome (GOLD analysis project Ga0210025, IMG submission 183989) | Groundwater microbial communities from Crystal Geyser aquifers in Utah, USA - Crystal Geyser metaG 2015-0102 (SPAdes) (version 2) | ecosystem: Environmental > Aquatic > Deep subsurface >...
ACAGCCGGGACTGTATTTCAACACAAGATTCAAAAAACTGTTGCGAGCTTTTATTTTAGCCCATTATCCTTACTCTTAAAAATAACTTCAAGAATAGGATATGAGCTGTATTTGGCGGACCTTCCAGTAGAGAGTAGCTACTACTAGCTAGTACTGATGTAGAGTAGTAGCTACCAGTGGTACTACTAGCTACTAGCTAGTAGAGTACTACTACTAGCTAGTAGTAGCTTTAGTACTACTAGTAATACTAGCTAGTACTACTACTACTAGCTAGCTACTAGTACTAGTAGGCCAGTACTACTAGTACTAGCTAGTGGTACTACCTGGTACCAGCCAGCCAGACCCTTGTACTATTACTGCTACTACTACTAGTAGTAGTAGTAGTAGTAGTAGTAGTAGCAGTAACACTACTACTAATACTGGTACTCGTCCTCCTAAGAATTATTGTACTTCTACTACTTGCTAGCTACTCGAGTACTTGCTACTACTACAGTACTTCCACTACTAGCTAATAGAGCAACAGCAACAAATAAAGCAACAGAGTATCGCAGTCATCTGTAATATTCTATAAGCTCGAGGCCAAGGGAAAGAAAAGAGGGAAGAACAGCATACTGTCTTTGACTTAGCTTATAGCTTTTTTTTTCAGAGAGAAACTACTATTATTTGCTACGACAGAAAAGTACTTCCGGAGCTGTAGGTTGCTAGGTACATACAGTTTCGCAGCCAGACAGCCAGCCAGTTATCTAGCCAGCCACTTGCCGTTGAAGGATAAATTCTACAATACGCAGCAACTTGCATAATCTACAAATCCCTCTTTCGAGTTTCAAGCTTCAAATATATCTGAAGATGCCACCACGAAGAGATCGCCGCGGTAAGGCTACGTCAGGAGCTCGGGCCGCCGCTATTCAAGCTGTTCAACGAAAGAGACGTGCTCAACGACATTTGTCGACGGACGTCCTTGGTGATATTAGTGACTTAGATTCCGGCGCCGATGATGACCATCATGAACAGTATTCGCATTCGCATTCGCATTCGCATTCACACACCAAAAGAGTCTCAAAAAGAAAAAGTCTTCAGCAGACGCAGGATTCAGTCAATGAAGGCTTTGAATCGGAAGGATGCGATGGTCCGCCTCCGCTGGTAGACAACGAAGAAGAAGACTGCAAAGGCATAGACGTCGACGACGACGACGAATATGTCAACAGTGAAGAAGAGGAAGCCAGCTCAAATACCAACATGAGTGGCGACGAAAGTGGTGGTTGCCTTCACTGTCACAAACCCACGGATGATCAGCAGGTCAGCTGTGATGAATGTCAAGCTTTCATTTGCCAAAATTGCCACTGGTGCCACGAATTTCAAGCTAATCACGAGATTCGAGTCTGCGATCGATGCGATGCCTTTTATTGCAGAAACTGCGACGAAATGGATCAGTGTGATGATTGTGGAGAAGTTGTGTGTGCAAGCTGCTCGACACTTCTTAGTTGCAAATTTTGCGGTGGAGGATTATGCGAAGAATGCGCCACAGCTTGTGGTCGGTACGTACATTGTTTTCAACCGTGCAATGTGCTGATTTAGTGTCTTATGCTTCGTTTTCCTCACACATTTCAAACATCGAAAAAAAATCGCAATGGAATTTTTTCGATACATACAGTTGTGGCATTGTCTTGTGCAGTCGAGATGCTAAATTTGCTGTAGATTGCGACACTTGTCGCCTTTCCTACTGCCTTGTTTGCTTGGCTTCAGGCAGCAAAGACCCCTGTGTCCGATGTGGACATCGTCCGTCCAAGCGTATGGAGCAATTGGTTCACCTTCGCCTTAAGTCTATTTACAAGGCCTTCAAGCAATCTAGTCGTAATTCTCGTGGAGCCGAAACCGGCGATGGTGGCAAAGATGATGATGGTGATGATGACAATCTGGAAGGTGATAACGATGATGATACGGATGGAGGAAAAGCGGGGGATCCACAAAGTCTTTTGCAAGCAGCAGCATCAGCGGCTTCCAAGCACAGTGGACCAAATCGATCTAGTGCCTCGAGGCATCATCAGCCAGACCACCAGCACTTTTCTCAACACGGGAATACGCCAGTCGATACGAAAGCCAGAGGAAACACCCCCATTCCGAGTCGGGACCAGCAAGCGAAGGACATGGTCGACAAATACATGGCGGAAAAAGAAAAGGCGGATGCAGCTGCTGAAGCTCTACTGGCGGAGCTCGAGGAAGAAGAAAAGGTAACCAGATTAAAAAAAAGCAAGAAGATGCGGAAAAAGGAACGAGAACGTGTCAAAAAAGAAGAAGAGGAGCGGGAGAAGAAACCGGTACCGAACACTACGCAACGACACACAGTCAAGACAGACGACGAGGATTCGGACATTGAAATTGATGATATCGCCAAACTATCGTCCACTCGCAAGAATGGTAGTAAGGAAGACGGCAAAAAGACGAACAAAAAGAATTGTTCTTCGGACAATACAATGGATGTAGACAAGAAGATCGCTGGTGTAGAATCGCTCCTTGTGGAAAGGCCAAAGCCAAAAATCGACCCCATTGAACAGCAACTCTGCGAGTATATAGCTGACTCGAACTATGTGGGCATTGAGGAAATTCTGTCCGACCTGAGAGGCGTTCCAGGAAGAGCCTTGCTGCGAAAGAACGCTAAGAAGGCGCTGAAGAAGATAAAGACCGAGCAAATTGCCATCGAGGAAGAAGCCATGCTCTTCAGGGACAAAGAGCGAGCCAAGAAACAAGGCGCCGAAAACGAGACAAAGAAAAGCCAATCCGATCAGGCAGCCAAGGAGCACCAGACTCGGTCGCCCAGTATGGCTGGTACCGGTACGCCTGCGACTCACAGCGAAACCACCGAAAGCAGCGGGCATTTCCAGCCTCCTTTGCCACTACTGCCTGGCGAGCTCCTGCGAATGGTATCCTACACATCTGGCAACGATACATCGCACACGACATTTAATCGGAACCAGAGGAAGCAGTCTGCGCTTAAGTCGACATCAGAAGGTGCCAAGACAGAATGTGTTATGCACATTTCTTACCATATTGTTGGCTGGGTCATTGGGAAGGGCGGACAGCGTATTCGCGATCTTATGGAAGATAGCGGTGCCAAAGTATGGATTGACCAGGAGAACCTCAGCGAAAAGGATCCTCGAAGTTTGCACGTCAGCGGAAGTAGGACGAACGTGGACGTGGCAGTTAAAATGGTCAAGGAGCTGATAACCAAGTCTCCTGGAGCTCCTGCTCCAGCGCCTATACCAGCAGCTGCGACGACTACAGCTCCTGCAATAATTGCTCCTGTTGCAGCATCTTCCAATCACTTACCTTCCGTAAATGGCAGCTCTTTTGGGTGCACTGAGACACCGAATGCTCGAGGCATAGCTACGCCATTAAAGTCAGCACCCGCTGCTAGCACTCTACGCAGACCGGTGGACACGCTCTTTTTCACCACAGATGCCCCTGTCAAAGTGTCAAGTGAAGCACAATCAATGTCACAAATGGGCACGCCTGCAAGTCGAGTTGACATATTCGTGCAAGAGCTTAAATGCGAAGCATGCTTTGTTCCCTTGTTAATTGGCCGTCGCGGATGGACCATCAAACACATTCAAGATTCAAGTGGCGCCAGGGTTGATATCGATCAGACGGTGACCCCCCGAAAGGTGAAGATTTCTGGTCGCGAAGAATGCGTGCACACAGCCATTCGAATGGTCCGCGATGTTCTGAGCTACCCACATTCGCAGCTCCAAGGAGCGAGCGAGTCGAGTGAAGAACTTCACCTACATACTAGTAACGCGGATCCGCTAGCTGCGACTGCAGCTCACTCCAATACGACGACGGTAGCTGCAAGCAACCAAATACTGAATTCAGCTGTGATTGCTTCGCCCCCTGTTGCCATGACAACCGCAGCTGCGGTGGAGAGAGTTCATTCCCCGCCACCGTCCTCTCACGTTAATATTGGAGACGCGAAGAGCACCATTTCGGCATCGTCATCTCTTTCCTCTACGCCTGAACCGTCCATGGCCTCGACCGTGAAGGGTCATTATAGTACAGTTGGTACCCCTGGACCTCTGATCCCCTCTGAGTACGGCGGGGCTTATGCACAGCAGCAGCATTTTACTACGACCAGCTCGAATTTATTTGTCCAACAGAACAATTTGCCTCAAATGAACTTACCAAATCTTCCAGATTGTCTCGGTGGTACAGGAGTAGTCGTTTTGCCTCCACAACAGCAGCATGTATCACCGCAGCTCTTTCCTGGTGGCTTGGCACCGCCTCGACTTGATACATCGCCTGGTCTTCAAACCGGTTTTCCCCATCAGCAACAAGCGCAGCAGCAGCATTATCAGCAACAACAACGGCAACAGGAGTTTCTGGGACAGTCTATTTTGAGAGATCAGCATCAACAGCAGCAGTATGTCTCCGTATCCATGAGGCAAATGCACGAGCTTGATGCCACGCCATTGCAAGCACCACACAACCAGACACGGCCTAATTCTCTTTCGCGCGTGGAGCACCTGAATTCTTTTCCTTTCCCTGGTAGGACGCAACGAGAGCAGCAGAGTCAATTGCATTTGTACCAGCAAAATGCGTTCCATTCGTCGGAATCAAAGTCCGCAGTCCGCCACGGTATTGGAACTGGTCGCAGTGTCGAGATTGAAGGTCTTTCTAGCGACTCGGCAGCATTTGTCCCTCCTGGAATGTGGGCTGATGGCTCGATGCTTTTACATGGTCAAAGGCAGCCATCAATTGTAACTGGCCTTGGTGGTGGCGCATCTGGCGTTGCCCAAGAGTCTCTTGTGAGTAAAGGCGTCACTCCTCTCAAGTCCGACGACTCAAAGATGATAGACAGCTTGTTTGGTCCGTCGGAAAGTAAAAGCGTCAATCCTATCAAGGACGATATCCTTACTGGATTCCAGGGTTTGTCGCTGGACGACGGGCTTGGTTCGGATATGTGGGGCAAAGACCTGTCACAGCCTTTCGATGCGCCGCATCAAATTTCCCCTTTCTTGACCACCACGCATTCTGATGTTGCCGCCCCTGCGAACGACGAATCACAACACCCTTCAAAATCGCGATTTGGCTTTTAGTAAGGGAAATAAGCGCAGACCGCGTTGAATCCTTTATGACCTATCGACTTATCCACAAGTTGGGTTATTGACGACCATCTTATGCAGTATCTGCCACAGACGATGACCAAAGCGACTTACTGTTTCCGGTCGCTTTGATTATAGCACGCCAGGTTTTTTACCAATCACTGCTCGTTTAGTAAAGAGCTCCGGAGTGTTGTCGTGGCGGCTACAATACGTGAAAGTTGTTGCGTTTCAGGAACTTCACATACTGCTTACATGTGAAGCGAATTTCTATATCTGCAGATGTATCCCACTCATTATTGATACTACTGTAATAGTACTGCTACAACAGCAACGACAAATTACAAAGGATTATTTAATCTGAGCTGTTACTAGCTTGCTAGCTTTCCACCCACTCAACCTACGAACTGCACGTGGCTATTACTGTAGTAGCTGGAGTTGGTCCCAGTTTTGTAGTGGTTCGTACAAAAATGTGGCTCTAAATTTGACGCCTCGCTCTCCAACGAAACTCTGTATTGAACATCTTCGTCATGTTTTATGAATAACGTTGTCGTTCATCAGCGAAGCTGAAAAGGCTCACAATATCGCCATCATTTCAGTCGCCAATTCTTAACTCTTATCGTCGAACACAACACACCACCCCTCGCACAATCAGTAACATTCCGCTAGTTTCTGGTGCATAAACTTGACTTAAGATAACTTAGACAGTAAAAATCAAACTGTTTTCCAGAAAAGCATGGCCGCTGTCGCACAAATGAACGGTGAAGCTGGATTGTGGATGCCTGACGCTCGTGGAGCCACCAAGGAGGAGAAAATTGAGAAATGGTGGGAAGTAAACCGCAAACATGATCCCCCACTAACCCGAGGAGCTACTCCTTTGGTCGAACGCGTTATGCGAGTGCACGGTATGAGCGAGATGTTCGCAAAGCGTGTCCTCAAAGGATACCGCCAGTTCATGGAACTCAAGTCTGTCATGAACGACTGGCAAGGCCAGAAGCTCTCCCCTCCTATTCCAATCAGCCAGATGTGGGAGCAACACCTGATCGACAACTTGAATTACACTGATGATTGTTTCTTGTTGTTCGGGCGGGTTATTGGTCATGACCCTGATGCTTGCCTTGATGTTCGCCAAACTCGTGAACGTATCAATACTACTAAGATTGCCTTCCAAGCTCGTTATGGTGACGACCTCGACCCCGAAGTTTGGATCTACGGACTTGAGGATGTAGACCGTGGTGTCATTGATGAGCCCAGTACTAATGGGCACATCTCGCGTGGACGCCTCCCTGTCTCCGGATATGTTGGCGGCGAGCACATAGGACACCAACCACAACTGGGTCAGCTGACCCAACAGATGCAGCAGCAAACGCTGTCTCCCCGTGGACGCTCGTTGGTTGCCACCGAAGAAGATGAAAGCCCTATTGGCCGCAAGAGCACTCCCGTCTCTCCTCGCCAACGCTCGGCCTCCAAGGCGACTCCACCCAAGTCCCCCACAGGAAATGATCCTATTACTATCTTCCTCCGTGACCAGTCCACAGGTGAGGAAACTTACTTCAGTCTTCGCTACCGCAGCACGCTCCGCATTGTCTTCACTGTCTTTGCAGAGCGCAAGGGCTTGAGTCAGGACTCCCTGAAATTTGGTTACAACGGCCAGTCTCTTACTGGTTACGAGACTCCTTACAGTCTTGGTCTAGAAGACAGAGCCCGCATTGATGTATCGATCGGATCCCGAAGGAACTAAGCTAGGCGCTTCCGTCGAACTCGAAACAAATCCAGACTCCTACTTGCTCGACTTCCCTCTTCTTTTCTGCCATCATAATCCACCCAAAGGCAGCGTCATGGACAGGACATCGAAGGGCGGGCATCAGCCAAATATGAACGCTGCCGGTCTCCTACTCTCCATCTTTCGCTGCCGTGAAAACATCTATTGTACCGTATATTGCCAGTTTTTTCTTCTCCCAATTTGCTTGCTATGAGCATCGACGTCGTCGACTTGCCAGCATTCGCATGTTGAGTTCCGAAATGCTGTCAAGAGTTGGAGCTCGTCATAATTTAAGTTTACATAAAGGTAAAAGTTGAAATCCTTGCCTCGTCCGTGCCTCTTTCATCATCTGTTTCACGAGTAGCCTTGAAAGCGTTACACTTCAGGAGACAGACACTGTGCACCTATGCAGAAACAAACAACTAAATATACGAAAATTGTTGAGAGGCGTTGCTATTGTTGGCCTTCTCATATTAGCGGTGTCCTTTGGATCCCTCGTTGCTACAGTGGACTATGGGCACTACTTCAACTTCGTTGAGTACGTAATACAGGTAGTATTTTTTCTGCCTGCCAACAAGGCACGATCTCTAATATACAAGTATAAATGAAAATTTGTAGACATATACGCACAACTGTACAGCCGAATCAATAAGAGGCTGTGACGGGGTATATTGAACGCCGTGGTCGATCGTATGTAGCGTGGTCTTCACTATGTAGTGCGTTCACCCCTGACCTCGTGGCGCTCGTGTTGGCCATTGGCACCGGGATTGTTTGCCCTTGCAGGCGTCGCTTCGCCTCCAGCCGAGCCTCGTACTCTTCCAGAGAAAACCCCGAGTAGCACAGACTCTACTACAGATTCAGCCGAGCCTCGTTCTCGCAGCTCCCGCAGCAGATCTGCTCGATCATATTGCGGAAACATGTCTACCAACTGGCCCAAAGCTCTAGCTTCTTCTTCAGGAGACAAAGACTCAGCTCCCGCTAAGAGTAACAATCGACGAAAGAGAGATTGTTGCGAATTGTTCTGATTTCGTCCTCTAGTGTTGTTGTTTGCAGTATTATTTGCTGGTGCTGTTCGACCGACAGCAGCGTTATTGTTGCCAGCAATGTCCGGCCGTGGTTGTGTTGGCCGGCGCACAACCTCAAAAGAAAAGGCTGGCAAGGGCATCCATGTCGGTAAAATACCTTCAGTCGAAAAGCGAAAGAGCGCTCGTTCCCCCCTGTGATTCAGACCGTCATTATTAGGTCGACCAATATGGGGAGTGTTGTTATCTGGGTGATTTCCTGTCAGACCATTGGCATCAGCTGTGGCTCCGAGATTTTCGTTCTCACCAGTTGCCGCCATATCCACATTATTGCCAATACCATTGCTTCCGGGCCGACTTCCATCGACAACAGATGCCCTACAGAGAGGGCATTTGGCGGCTTCCATGGAGTGTGCTCGCTCAATAACTTCTCGCAGGCAATTGGTGTGGTATAAATGTCCGCAACCAACCTTTTTAACACTCCCCACAGACAAGGCTCCCAAGCAAATACAGCAGACGTCACCTGTGGCGTGCGCCTTCTTCAAATCCAACTCGGATGCATTGGGAAACATACCGTCAAGATTTCGTGCAATGCGATGCAGATTGCGTCGTTCAGCAATTTGCTTAGTAGCCGCAGAAAGCGCTGAGTGCAGGTGTAGGGCAAGGACGCCATCAATTAAAGTGAATTGAATGCCGTGTAAAGTCCAAATGTGCAAAAAGTGTCCAACGGTGATCGCATGCACTAATAACTGGAGCACAAAAATTGCGGTATCCAGTACAGCCATGCGACGGGAATGAGCCAATTCCAATTTCTCCATGGATTGATCCAGACGTCGAGAATCTTCCATCAAAATGTGCTGGTTATTACGTGGGAGCGTTCGAATGCCGTCGTCGTCTACATCACTATCCTGATCCAATGACAAGTTGTCTGCCAAATCCAAATTCTCAGCGTTCGGAACATGAGCACGCGGCTCTCTCGCAGGAGCGATTCCATTAAAAGCAGCGGCGGAATCATTCGTAGGAGCGCTAATAGAATAATTCATTTCGCTGACTCTATCGACAACATATCTATCCGCATCATCTCCAGTCGTCGAGGCCCGACGCTGTTGCTCTTGAGCTTGTTCCTCCAGTCGTCGTTGACGTGTATGAATTTGCACTTGTTGCTCTTCCATGTCAGCTATTTGGTGTTCGTGCAAATCTTCCAAGACTTGTCGAACATGTTTGAGAACATGGCCGAAAACTTCGACCGCCAACAGAGCACAATCGCAAGTCAAGAGAATCACCATACCGACGCCTGCTGGTTGAAAGAGGGCAACACAGACAGCAGCCGCGACAAAATCACTCAACAAGACAACCAACAGCAGTTGCAAAACTCCAGCACGTGGTGGTTGTCCACTTTGGGTAGTATGTGAGGTGGTGGCTGCCGCTAAATGAGCCAGACTGCGCAAGAAACTTAACAGCGTGTACCAACTCAGGAGAATCAACAAGTCGAGCGTATCAGGTTCAACGACGGCGCTAATCAGCAGCAACTTAAACACGAGAAAGCTGCCCAACCGCTCTCGTCCGGTCATGGCCCACTCGCCAGGGGGAGGGTAGACTCCAGCTCCCAAAAACCAATCCGCCACGACAGTGTGCATTTGGTACGTCAAGGCCAGAAGCAGATTTGCAATTGCCAGTAGTCTTGGCGTCGACGTCAATACTTTGTCAATGAGGTCTGTCAGTGTTGAAGGTTTAGCCTGCAATACTGACGGATCCAGCCAGGTCTGCCACCACGATGTAGGTGTTTCGGGTTCATCGATGGATGATGGTGACTGCTTGAACACTTGTTGTTTGGACGAGAATTCCTCTTTTTTGCTACTACTCTTATGGTTGTTATTGTTGTTGCTGTTGTAATTGTGGAGTAGTTTACTCCACCACGGCTGGTGCTGTTGTTCGGCTCTTTGCTTTTGTTTCTCCAATTCCCCACGATTGTTATCCAAGACCCATTGTGGCAAACTGGACTTGCTTAGTGATTGCACAAAAGCCCGCCACCATTCCGCGTCGAGAGCGTCCCAGCTCAAATAGGACTCTAACACCAACGGATGATTTGCTTTGGCGAGCTCTACTTTCTTGGGAGAATCTGTAGCCTCCAAGGCGGTTTCCATGCTATTCGTGGCAGTATCCAATACTCCAAACTTACTGCTGCTGCCACTGCCCGAAGGAAAGGAACTGGTTAGACTCTTCGCCACCGGCGATGAAGTCGAGGTTATGATGGCCAGAACAGCGAGGACAGCCGAAACGAAGCAGTAAATGTGAGAACTTCTCCAAGGCTGTTGGGGCGGAAGGGCTTGGGATTCAGCGGCCACGGGAGCTGGTCGCCGAGGAAGCTGCGGAGCGTGTCGTTGGGCTTGTGGGGCTGTAGTCGCAGAGTTATTCTCGGATGCTCCCAAGGGTCGTCGTTGCCGCAGCCCGATCGCCAGATTATTGGCGTGGGTATTGCCCGTTGCGTTGTTGTCCATTGTAGTAGCTTGTCAGGGGGGTATTTACAGCTGCCGCCGTTTTCTTTATTTGTCACCACGAATGTCAAAGATTAACAGTAATACTGAGATTTCCTTTGGTACGATACGCCCGACTTTTATACTTTTTTTAGCTTGCAGCGAGAGATAATCAAACGTAACTCCTCCGGTGACTGCAACTACAGTATTGATGATGGCCGATGACGAAACCTTACTGTGTACGAGTACGTAGTATTTGCAGAGCTCAATCACAAACAGAGACTCCCAGTGATCTTACAAGATGACGCGTGTAAATTCCTTATCGCAATCCCCTTCCAAGAAATTGTCAAGCTAAGCAGATGTTTTTTGTAAGGAAGGTTTTTCTTTTAGATAGTACGGTTGTTGGATAAGAGCTACTCTACTCGAGTAAAACGTTGGATGTGACGACTGAGACGAGTTGAGTGATTTGACTGACGAAACAAAGACTGCTCTTGTCTGTGACTTCGTGGAAGCTTTGCAGGATGTTGCAGTGCTGAAGGAAAACAGATTTCTTCAGTGGTGTCCTACCATGATCGCCGGCGACCAAAAATTCTTAAATAATACTGAAGTAGTAGACTATTCGAGTAGGTAGTAGTAGTAGACCACTACTACTATTAGCTAGTAGCTACCTGGTAGCTACTACCACTACTAGCTACTTTACGACTAGTACTAGTAGCTACTGTAGTAGTTGTAGTAGGCTACACAACAAGTTCCTGGTACTACTACTACTAGAGAGGACTAGCTAGTAGTAGGCTGGCTACTACTACTAGTATTACTAGTAGTCCACTCTAGTAGCTACTGTAGTAGTGAGTACGAGTACTACTACTAGCTAGAGTCTACTACTACTCTAGCTAGAGTAATTGATACTACTGTAGCTAGAGTAGACTACTAGACGATGTACTGGTCCTCCTTGTACTAGCTCTAGTGAAGTATTCTTACTCGGTACGTAGGGTCTACGTAGTGAAGAATTACTTAATTGTTATTAATGTATGGTACGTACTGTACTTTTCTTTTCTCTGCTGCAGTCAATCCGTGATTCTTTCTTTGACGGGATCTGCTGTGATAGCTAGCTACCAGTACTACTAGCTAGTCTACTCTACTGCACTACTCTACTAGCAAAGTATGCGAGACAACCGGAGCACTCGTGCGCTCCGACGTAGTTTTTCAAAAATGAAACACCCAAAATCTTTTCTCAAGTCCTTCAAAATAATTGCTTTCGATCACACTAGCAGGAATTTTATGCTTTACCTGTGCCAAGAAAACAAAGATCCAGACAATGATTATCCGTCGTATGGTGACTTTCTCCCTACTGGCCGCGGGTGCAGCCACAGCATTTTCTCCTTCTCCTACTACCACAACAATTCCTTTCAGTTTGAGACTCTGTTCGAGCACGGCACGGTGGTTGGCTGCCTCATCTTCTTCATCTCCAGACATTTTTCTTCTCTCCTTTGATGGAACGATTGCCGCAACAACTGACTACAGAATCAATGTTGGCATCGATCTTGCTTTTTTAACTTGGCCCCACTTACAGGAACTGACTGTTATTGCGGTAGACAGGGACAACAATCACGAATGGTTATTTAACAAAATGAAAGCCATTTCGCACGTCCTCATCCCAAGAACTAACGCAAGCTTATCCTGTGACTACGCCCTGCTGGCGCGGTTGCTTATGGAAGAACAGGAGCTGGACGGATTTAGGTCACTTGGGTCGCGAGGCAAGTATGGGTCGAAATTTCATCCTCGATCTAAACAACATGAATCCTCAACCGTTGAGTCGGATTCTATGCGCCAAACAAGGCCATTAACAGTTGGAGAAGTAGCTATCAATTGGAACAATGGCGCTCATCTGGGAGAAACTCTCTTAACCAAATATCACGTTAAATACAAGAATCCACTGCCAGTTCTTCAAGAAAATCTCGAGCAGTTGTTAAAGGACAAGGTACGCTCATTAGGAGGATTGAATCAATCATGGATAGTTGCTTGTATCATTGCTCTTACCATTTGCTCTTTCCTGGCTAGCACAGAAATATGAATTTCCCAAAGTGAATGAAGTTGCTATGAATGCCTTGAGGGGGGAAAACGCCTTTTTGTTCATTACCGTGGGGCACGAATCGGATCTAGAATTAGCCAAGGCAACGTTATCATGCATCCAGACGCCCTCTTTGAAACCATTACAAACTCGTGTGGTGGTAGTTGATGACGAAAGGCTTTCCGGGTGCGAGAGTAATGATAGTAGCTCAGCAGCGATCAAGATACTCCCTGTTGCTTCCACGCATATAGCAGTCTACGAAGATATACTGAGACGATCACCAGCAGGATCGACAATCCATGTTTTCGAAAGCTCATGGAATACGTTGGAAAGAGCAATTTCTCTGTTTGGAGACAACATTCCTCGTGGAACCGGAATCGCACAAACGATAGTAGGCCAGGACAAGAAGTTATCTCTGAACTTTCCAAGCTGGTCCTCTCTGACCCCACAAAACCATCCGAGTAGCGACGATGTTGAGTCAGTAGGTGTGGCCAGCCTGGGTGATCAGAAGCAACAAAACGAAGCGTTGATGAATGTCTGGACAAACCTTGTGAGCGAGGGCGAATTTTTCGAGCTCTTGTCGTCTGCTCGCATGGTTGGGTTATCGTGAGAGCTTAACTGGACCATGAAATGTTTGCACATATCCATTTCTTAGACAGGGATCCAGCAGCTGTGATAAACTGCTCTGGGTAAAATCAGAAAGTCATCTAGCAATAAATCATGAGAAAATAAATTAAGTGGACAGCGCACAGAAAAATTCAGTTATTGATAATCGGCCATGAAGTTTAAAAAATTGAGAAATTTATTTTTACCGGAAGTCCTCAGGCATTTTTTTGCCTCCAGAGTGCATTTGCATGCCGAGCCTGTTTCGGTGCCACTGTCTTTTGAAGTTACTCTTTAGAACATAATCTGTATGCATGAAAGACTTGGGATTTGAAGAAACAGCAGCAGCAAAACAGGTGCTGCATTTTTAAAGCAATACAGATCAACAACTAGACTAGTTGAGCACAATACCAATGTATACATGTAATATAAAGCAAAATAGTATGCTGCAGTGTTGTAGGCACAGTGTCAAACTGACTGATCTTTATGCTGCAGTGTTGCAGGCACAGTCACACTAAAGGCATGGCTGTAAAGAGCATGCTAATTTGTTTTATATTATGCATTGGCAATGAGCTCAACTTGTGTGTTTGTTAAGCTATGTGGTTGGAAAGTTGTTGCATGATTCTTGGTTCTGGTGATTTAAAAACCAGAGCTCTAGACTTCTCTACTAGCTAGACTTGAGTAAGGATGACATCACTGTATTGAACTCAGGACAAAAAATATACTGGAAGCATTAAGGTCTCAAATCACACTTTGAGTAGTTAAATGGACAGCTCTTCCTTGATGAGACCTTTCCATTCATTATCTATTTATTGGAATTGGTCGATCACTTAGTGAGCTAGAGGACAGAATCCACTTTCATAAATCTCGAGACCAGAAAGCCTCCAGCTGACTACAGACTTAATGTTTATGCAGTCATACAACTAGTAAACATCAAATGACAAATATGGTCAAATGTCACAGTGTTTAACAGGGTAAAAAAATGTTTAGGTGTCACTGCATGCGTACTAGTTAAATGTCAAGAATCCCTTAAACATTAATAGTCAGCCAACATTAGTAACAGTCAGCAGTGTTGGCGAAAGTACCTAACCCACTGGTTATGGGTCCTATGAATCCTACGTTTCAAGGCACTACTAGTAGTATCTAGTAGGACTGATATCAAGTAGTGATATCAGAGTCCTCTCACTTTAACAGTAT
>Ga0210025_1003486_pt1 | contig 14211 bp, 9 predicted proteins | sample CryGeyme20150102_FD_183989 | JGI IMG/M metagenome (GOLD analysis project Ga0210025, IMG submission 183989) | Groundwater microbial communities from Crystal Geyser aquifers in Utah, USA - Crystal Geyser metaG 2015-0102 (SPAdes) (version 2) | ecosystem: Environmental > Aquatic > Deep subsurface >...
CATCTGTGGGAATAACGGCACGGAGTGATAAAATTGATCTTACTCTCGGAAAGGTGGTGACAATATCCAAATCAGGACGAGTTGATGTTGTCATGGTAGTGGAAGAGATGGAACTTTTTGACCGTTACGAAGGCTACGGACACAGCAATAGTTCCAATCACGAAGATAGGGGCTACCAAATTCCATCTGACAAGCCCCATCAACGTCACGGGCTACCCGATTCCAGGTTTAAACTGAGTTCCTCTAAGATTCACCCAAAACTATGCTCCGATGGTGTTACTTTTGGATTTGATAATTGGGACACTTTGAGGGCTGCAATTGATGAAGCAAATTTTCTCTCTGCGGAGCGGTTTTTGAAAGGGAGTGAATACTTTGCTTCCATTTCACGTGCTGGCGAAGACACTCCAAATCCCAATCATTACGACGATAGGTGTCAAGCGCATTCGCCAGATCCTTGCGGTGAAGATTACTTACTTCAAAACTACAATAACGACGTGGTCTTTACAATTTGTCCAGGTTCAACGTTGAACCAGAAAGGTGGGCCAATATTTGTGAACGCCCCAAATATTGTCGTTGAGTGCGGCAATCCAGATGTCTACTATTACAAGACTGGACATGAGCCAGAAATCTACAATTCAGATAAGTCAGGTTGGAAACGGGCATTACCTTCGTGTCGCTTCGTTGGAGAGCAATCTTACCTATCTTTTGGACCACAAGCGCAGAATATCAGGGTTCGAAGTCTAGCTTTTCAATCGGCCAAATCATCTAGCTTTGCCTTTAGCTTTAATGGGGCACACGTTTTGTTTGAAGAGTGCATCTGGCTAAATAGTGCAGGCACCCAAGCTAGGACATACAGCGCTGTGGCTGGCATCAACTCCAACAGCAATATCATTTTCTCCCGCTGCGAAATAGGACTTAGTCTCGCTAGTCTTGCGAAATTTCAAGTAGTAAACACCAGGAATGTGGACAAAGGGCAAGCAGTGAAAGAACAGCAGTCTTCAAAAGCGGAGCAAACTGATGTAACTGAAATGTGGAAAGCAATTAGTGATAAATTGATAGAAGAGTATGCCCATGATTTATGGGTCAAAACTCGAACGGAAGCAGGCTTACCCATTGATGGATGACGGCTAACCCATTGATGGATGACTTTCGGCAATTTAATGAGTTGTTATTACCTTATTACTTGAAAAGCTGAATTTGTGATTGGAAAAGCCCGGCGAGTGGTTATTGAGGTTTCCAGTGGATGGGAATCGAATGGCCATGAATTCGCCGCATCAAGCAAGACTAAAGCAGTCTCTCACGATTTCATGCTGCAGATACGTATCTTCTCTGTGTAACAACTCCAGTCGAGTAGCTACTAGGGTGAGACTGAATAGCATCTTGAAAAATGATCAACCAGTCCTTCTTGGAATTATTCAAGTTTTTCCTTCTTTCACAATAATCCTTATTATTGCATGTGGTAACTAAGAATAGCTCTGAGTCGCACAATCCGCAGTAGGAGAGCACGGACATGCACGAGGAGCAGAGCTCTCGAAAATGGAAGCAGTGGCTTCATTTTTCACCCCGCTAAGAATCAACTCTTCCTGAAATCTGTTCTTGACGACCTTCTTCGTGTTGTACGGCAACAGAATAACGCTCAAGTGATCCTTGATTTCCGTAAAAGAAGGCCGATCACTAGGCCTGTCGGACCAGCACATTTGCATTAGTGCAGGCATATGCTCGGGCCATGTTTTCATTACCGCGGGACGTGTTCCTTGCTTAAAGACGCGTTCAACAAACATGTGAGGAGTGTACACGCCAAGCGGTGGTTCCAACTCCAAAATATACCACATGAGCTGGGACCAAGAGTAGACATCGGCCTTTGTATTGTAAGGTCTTCGAAGTCCTACTTCTGGGGCCATGTAGCGGATAGCTCCAGTAAATCCTGTCATGTGAAACAAGTCCGTATCTTTGTATCGATCCCTTTCCTTAATCTCGCGCGCAAGTCCGAAATCAAATAGCTTTAGAGTTTCGTGAGCATCAAAGCCAATATTGTCGGGTTTTAGATCCCGAAAGATAATGCCTTTGTTGTGCAGGTAGTCCACAGCATCGGCGATATTGTGAGCCGCTACAAGCCGTTGAACAAGCAAGCCTTCTCTTTTCTTTTTGCTACCTACAAAAGCACCAGTGATGCCCCGGCATTGACGGTGAAGCCGCAGCCAGACTGACATTTTCTTTGACAATGTGATCTCGAGGCGATCAAGTATCAAAAACGAAGATTGTCCTGTAGCAAGTCCGGGGTTTGCAAAACCACGGAGGCGAAGAATATTTGGGTGACGGAGCGATGCCATGTATTTGGCTTCGAGTTGAATGTCGACAATTGCTTTCAGGTAGTTGACTTTGTCTGTGTATTGGAAGTCAGTGTTGATCTCCTTGACAACATACCGACCGCAACCACAGGCACCCTTCTTTCGAGGTCTGGCGATCCTCTGAGCGAAGCTTTCGCGTGGAATACCATTATTTATTTCACTCTCGCTAGCTGATGTAACAGATTCCATGTCACTGTCATCTCCTAATATATCAGCTGGGTCTAGATTGTCTTCTTTCAAGCCGAAAATTTTTTGGAAGGAAGTCTTTTTCGGCTGGTGGCTGTCGTCATTGTTCTCGTTAATCTTAATACCAGTAAGTTCTCGCACAACACAGAAACCTCCACGGCCCAGGACATGGCCCATTTTAAGTTCTGGAAATATAAGGGATGAAAGCTGAGGATTTGAGGCGAGATCCAGAAGGAACAAAGATGCCATGCACGCGAATGGCTTTCGGTGTCAAGACGAGGTTTTCTGCATGTTTTTGGAAACACCCAAGGCGCGCCACGCTGCTCAACTCCTCTCTTTCTTCTCAGGACTAAGCACAAGTTGAGTCTATCGTAAGTAACGTACCGTCTAGATCAAATCTAGGGATCTTCGCTGCTGCTTCCGCATCGAAAACTGTCGAGTCCTGCTCACTTTGCTCAACGATGGTTGTCGCTGCGTTGTGGATGGCGGCAGTTGAGGCATTTCGAAGAACTGCCAGTTTGGATTTGTCTATTTTCGGCATGGTAACAGTATTCTAGAGTTGCAGCTGGTATCGACTGATACTAGAATGAGTTCGTGTAGCCAACGGGAGTGCTCCGTTTGATTTTTTGTAGCGGGGTGTCTAAAATAATGCAGTAACAATAAGAAAATAATATGAACTGATGCCTGAATAGTAGAGGTCAGCTTCCTACTAGCTACTACTAGTAGTAGCTAGTACTAGTACCTACAAGCACGGACAGATTGGGAATGCGCGCAGTAATGAGCACAGTGCGCTTATCGCTCTGTGGGTCGTTCTCTGCAGTACTGATAGAGTAGCCAACAGTAATAATACTAAGCAACAAATAATGATGGCGAATGTACTACTACTAGTAGTCTAGTACTGTTGTTACCTGGTACTCTACTACCTGGTACTACTACTAGCTAGTAGCTACTAGTAGTAGTAATACCGAACTCAGTACCAGTAGCTGACTGGTTGTTGCGATCCCCTTGTTACGTAAACGAATACAGTAGTAGAGTAGTAGACATGCTGATTGTTATTTCCTACAGTAGCTACTAGTAGTCGTAGGAGTGTTGTACCATACCTGGTACTAGTCTACTAGCATATTATTTTTTATTTATATTGTTCCTCCGTTTAGTACCACTCCTAGTAGTACTACAGTACCAGGTACTAGTAGTACTACTAAGTAGTAGTACTTTATAGTGGAAACGCAAGGAAGCTTTTTATTAAATGTAGGGAGGCTCTTTCTGCCTCTGAATACCCGTACTGGTAGTCTAGTAGTACTACTAGCTAGTAGTAGTAGTAGTAGTACTTGTACTAGCACTAGTAGTACTGTACTACACCATTCATTCAAGAACTCCTTTAATGTGCGTTGCAGTATGGTAGAGTAGTCTATTAGGTTACTAGTAGTATGGCTCTGTCACCGCCCATTTCAAAGCAACCATGAATCAATCGCCACCGATAAGACCACTGCATCTATCACCTTCTCGAACGATAGTAACAAGCTTCAATTCTCAACACTCTTGTACATCCACTTCATGTGTGCATTCGACCACACCGGCCGATGTCACTGAAGCATATTTTGACGATGGAGACTGGGTTGTTTGCATCCATTCTACTGCTTCTTTCGTAGGTTGTGCCTTGAGTAGTGGCGAGCTGCAATTCTACGACCCTCGTAACCTCCAGCTTAAACAGGCCTTGCGGAATTTTCATGGCGACGGAATAATAACCGATTTGGTTGGTGCCCCTCCTCAGCAATATTCTGATCATCTTGTGGCGTCTTCTGGTACAGATGGAAACGTTTGTGTCGTGGATCTTCGGCAGCCTGCCAGTCCATCCTCGGGTCCATGTGTCTCTTGTTCCATGCCGAATCAATCGAATAATAACGAGGAGGCATTGAGTGTCTCGTTGGGGTACGATGGAAACCTGGCAGCAGTGGGAACCAGCAAGGCCAAGATTCACTTTTATGATTTGCGACAACCGCATCAACCTGTAGGGTCCTACGTCAACAGCCACACGGATGATGTCACTCGCGTTCGATTCCAAAATTTTCCACAACACCATAACGTATCAACCACTACAGGACTACTGCTCACTGGCTCTGAGGAAGGTTTGGCCTGTATTTTTGATACCACTCAACCCTCGGAAGAAGCTGCCTTAAAATACGTCATGAATACACAGACATCTCTGCGTCAAGTGGGGTTTTTTGGTCCCAACCTGGAAAATATCTACTGTCTGACTGGTTCAGAAACCTTGAGTCTTTGGTCCTTGGATACGGCACAGTGCTTGGCAGATTACAGTGACATACGATCCACACTGGAAGCAGACTATTTGGTAAATGCGTCATGGGATCATTTTAGTGAGAAACTATCTCTGTTGTCGGGAACGTCTAGTGGTGAGCTTTTGTTGAGCACAATTGGTGCAAATGGGAATGTACACGGCAACAATGGGCAGCGCCCTCCAATTATGACAAGTCATCGTTTAGCTGGAGGGCACAAGGGAGTTGTTCGGGATTGGTGTCCGACATCGAGCAATTTGTTGATTACGGTAGGCGAAGATGCTCGGATGTGCGAGTGGGACCTGACCAAGGGACAAACCTCCGACGGCTCTTTGGTCAAAAGCCCTTCAACAGCAATAGTCAACCGAAAATTCAGTAGGCGAAGACAAAAGAATAAACGTTCCGCTGCTCCCTACTAAATAAATAAAATCAGGAGTACGGTATATACTATATCTCAATCATGAAGAGGAGGAGATTCAGAATAAGGTCTCGATAAATTTTTCACTAAGTACTTTATTGCAGTAGTTTACAAATCATGATTTTTTTCAAGACACCAGCAAGCATTGACCATGTTTTACAAAAAAAAACATTCATTTTCTTTATTCAATAATTACGAGCAGTACTGTATATACTATATCTCAATCATGAAGAGAAGGAGATTCAGAATAAGGTCTCAAAATTTTTAACTAAGTACTATACTGCAGTAGTTTGCAAATCATGAGTTTCTTTCAAGACAAGACCCAGCACGCACTGATCGTGTTTTACAAAAAAAGGAACAAAATTCATTTTCTTTATTCAATAATTAGGAGCAGCCACCCACTCTTTTTCTTCCATTATTGGAGCATCCTTCGAGTCTCCCAATTGTTCGGCATTAACAATATCACCTTTAATGGCCTCCACCAGCTTGTCGAGTCCCTCGAATGGCGCCTCGGGTCTCAAATAACCACACACGGACAGTCGAATGGGTTGATCGTAAAAGTCTCCCATGTATGTTTCACCACAAGAACTGGCATGCCGTCGGCTATCGTTCGGCGGTGCAATCAAATGAGGTTCAATGGTCTTTTCTTTATTCTTGTAGTATGGATTATATCCAATAGATACGGCTGTTTTATACACCGTGGTGTTGTCCCTTCCATTTTCTTTCGTCGTGTTACCAATTCGACAAAATCCCCAATAAATACCACAAGGTAAATCGTCAAAGCACAGGGACTGGTGGATTGTGTCGGTTGCAGATTTGTAGAGCTTAATTGCCGAACGGTCTAGGTTGGCGGTGGGGATTCCGAGATCCGTACTTCCTCGTCCAAATCCATGCACTACTGTACTGGTCATTCGTAAAGGAACTACATGTACATGATTTGGTTTTTGATTGAAAGCAGACAAAAAAAGGGAGGAGGATGGGCGATAATATGAAGTATGAAGGACTGTAAAAACGACAACTAGCCAAACGGCGGGCGGTGTGTGTGTGCGTGTGTGTGTGTGTGGTGTGTTGAAAAGCGCACAGCGCACAACGCACAGAACATACAGTACGTATTAAGAACTTGCAAGAAAGGACGTACGCATTTTATTGATGGATTCCGCATCAGGATGTTCTTTGTCGTTGCTCATTCTCTCTGCTACTGTATGGGTTTCTTCGGTCCTTGATTTGCAAAGTGTGTGCTCCTCTATACAGTAATTATTATTGGAAAACCATTCAGGTTGTGTGTTGATGAGTTGATGAGTGTATCAAAGTATCAACGTATCAACGACGAATCTTTCGATGATACTTCGATTTAATTTATTTTTTTCAATCTTTGGAATTTTTTGTTTTGGTAATATATTTTCACCTGGGCATTGAATATTTTCTCCTGTCTGTCACCCGGATGTTTCCTGGAAAGGCTTCTCTTTCACATCGAAAAAATCATCCCTTTCAACCTGCCTGTGCGGGCGGCGGCGGGTCATCATTCTGATCTCATTATCATTGTCTCGCTTTCTTGGTCATCATCATTGCTTTCAACGGTTGATTATTCCTCAAACAAAACAAAACCAAACAAAAGCCTACTACTGTACTACAGTACTAGTAGTAGTAGCGTGTACTGCTGTAGTAGCAGATCCAGTTTCGGTCACAACTCCGCTCCTTTTATCCCACCAACCCCAAAACGTGCGCAATTTTTTCATCCTACAGCAAAAGCCAGAAAACATACACTGGCTGCTACTAGTAGTCTACTACGAATATAATAATAATATTATTATACATCCCTCTTAACTTTTTAATTATTACTCTTAGTTCAACTACATTGAAGTAATATTATTACTAATTTATATAATAATGACAGACTCTAAATTGCGATGCGCCATGGTCTACCGCCTGGAAAGTGGTGGTAATGGTCTGAACCCCATCGTTCTGGCCAGTCTCGATCACGCCAATACGTACGAAAGCCACGGTGGAGCCGCCGACGAGAAGAGCCTGTACGGAGGAAAGGGGGGTGATTATGCCAAGGCTGTGTCCAAGGTCATTGCGGGTGATCCACCAGGCGGCCTTGCCGAAGGGGGCAAGGTTGGTGGTTTTAAGGTCGTGCAATCGGACCAACACCAAGTCGTTTACGGCGCCGATAAGGATGGTATTTGTAAGTTTTCTACAGGAGGCATTTATTTTTTGTTTGACGTGGAAGCGTGTTGGGTGAAGTTAGGTTGTATTATATTATATTTTTGGCTTTGTTTTGTTATCTGAAAAAATGGCGAGAGTCTTTAATTTTCGTCGACGGTCATTGTTACCTTACAATCCACTGTTTTTGTTTTTTCTTCTTCTTCTTTCGCATCCAGGCTACTGTGTGATTACAGGTTTAGGCTACCAGTCTCGTGTTGCCATTCAATTTTTGGAGGAACTTGCCTCGGAATTTTCCAAGACACTTGGAGAAGAAGCCAAGAAAGCCAAGGAAAATGGACTCAACAAAAAGAGCAAAACCATCTTGCAGGCCATGTGCAAGAAATACGAAGACCCCACCAATGTTGACAAAGCCAGCAAGGTTTTGAATCAAGTAGACAAGGTGAAGGGATCTATGCAAGGTAATATTGCCAACATGCTCAAGAATACGGAGCAGGCTGAATCTCTAGCAGAAAAGTCCGATCAATTGAACGAACAAGCGTCCGTCTTTAAGAAGAACAGTAAGACTTTGAAGAAGCAAATGGCGTGGAAGAATCTCAAGATGACTCTTATACTTGGTGGAGTTATCGCTATTATCTTGATTGTCATTTTGGTGCCCCTCATTCGTAAGATGAAGTAAGTCTACTAGAGGGTAACTTTTTTCATGGAAATGCGATGCAGGAAGGAAGGAAGGCGACTCGAGAGAAAAAAATGGTCAGGCAGGCCTCATTCTCTGTGGTCCCTACTACTAAACTAGCTGAATAATTATTTTTTATGTGAGAAATAATCCGAGCAGTACCGTAGCATTTACTTGTGAATTTTGAATAAGGCACATTCCCATTATTTGACGGACAAGCAAATAGAGAAATTGATTCAGTTGCTGTACGTATCAACAAAATAAAATAAGATAATACGATATCAGATTGTCGGGTGCACTATCGTCATCAGTTACTGTAGACAGTTTTGCAATACTACAAGACTTTCATAACAAGAGCAGAGATAACGAAGTGAAAGAAATTTTAGAATTTGGCTGGACCCCGATGCTGCTTCTTGACCTTTTGCGACAGCGGTTGGATCATTTTTCCAGCTCGCGTTTGAATCTCGGGACGTGTCAGATCCTTCACGCTTTTGGTAACATTCCATTCTTTTCCCACGGCACCCATCATGGCTCGCTCGTATTCTTCACGAGAAGTATAGGGATATGGCACAGATTCCAGCATAAAATTGGCAGTCTTCTTGAGTCGCTTTTCACGGATAATCACATTTGGACGTTTGGCATCTTGACGCTTGCGTTTCGTCTCCTTTTTGGGTGGAGGCTGGAGGTGCTTGGGAAGCATTTTAGGCGGTTTTTGAGGCGGTGCCCCGGCTCCAGTCCAGGAACCCCAACCAGATACAACAGCCATATTCTTTTCCTTCTTTTTCTGTGAAGCCGTCTTTATATCATCGTCGTCTTCTTCTACTTCCGCCTTTTCCATGGCAAAGCTATCCTCGACTTCTTTATCCGACGTAGTAGCAAAGGCTCTTCGCACTAGTTCCTCTTGCGATAGGTGCGTAATACTTGTGGGCTCTTTCTCCTTCTCTGCATCTGTAGATTTGCTCGTTCCTGATGTTTTCGCTTGGCTGACGGGCTCTGGTTCATCTGTGAGGACATCCAGTATCCTCTCTACATCCACGACGCCCGTCTGCAGGGCTGAGGCCGATGTTTGCTTCTTGCCTGATTTGGAACCCACCGCTGTCGAGACGTCGTGTGTTGGCGTAATCCAAGGATTGACTTCTGCTGGCTCTTCCGCTGCCGCTGCCTTCTGCTGTCGTTCTAGTTCCTTCTTGCCTTTGATCTTTAACTTTTTCTTCTGGGCTTTACTGAGCTCGATCTCGTTCTCGTTTTCGCGGACCGTAAGGTTTGCCGTATGTTCGCTGACGGTACCTGCGCCAACCTCAGCTGACGTTCCCATATCGATATTAATGCCTCCACTTGTGGCAACTGTATTCGATTTTCCAAATTTGAGAGACGAAGCTACCAATTCACCTTCCTTCAAAATTTGTTCCATGGATGCCTTGGATGCAACTTCTCGCTTCTTCTTTGGACTGTTTTCATGAGCATCGTCATCGTCCATGACGGCTTCGTCGTAGTCGTCCAATTGTTCGTTGGCTTCTAGTTCTCGCAAAAGTTGCCGCGCCTCCTCCTTGGCTTTTTCACGCTGCTTTTCGATACCCCTCTGCATAAACTTGAGCTTAAAGAGGCCGTTGCGTTCCGAGTCGCCATCATCGGCATTTTCCGTATCCTGCAGTACCTTACGGGCAGATTCTACAAGATCCTCACTTTCTGAATCATCGTCATCGCTGACATTTCCAGCTTGGTTCATTTTTTTACGCAAATCATCGCCGCGTTTGAGCTGAGCTGATAATGCCTTCCTCGTATCCACATCAACGTTCTTTCCTCGCTTCAAAATACGCTTAGCCCATTTGCTGGTATTCTTGTGAGCCAAAGTCATTCTCTCTTTCATGCGATCGAACTCCTCCTTTTCTTCCAATTCTCGTAGAATATCTGGATTGTCCATGGCCTCGGCTTCGATTTCTGAATCTTTGGCTCGTTCTCTCTGTTTCTTGCGAATACGACGGTACTTTTTGGATTTGATTTTGTTGATGCGGTGACGTTTTTGTTCGTGGTAAAACATCAAGGCTCGCATTTTTGCTAGCTGTCCTCGACGCTTTTTGAATTCTTCCAGGGTTTGTTCGTTTTCTCCCAAATCATCCTGTTGCGCCATGAAGGCTGCTTCTTCCGCTTTTAAAATGGCTTCTTCGTCCTCTTGCCCTGCCTCCTGTAATGCTGCATGAACAGCTTTTTCAAAATCCGTCGTGGGTACGAACTTATCAATCATGCTGTCTCGCGTCACGTTCAAGCGTTCCTTGTTGCGAAAGTCGAGCGTTTCGGCCTTTCGATTTTCTTGTACCGCCTCGAGCCACTGCGAAACTTCGTTGGATTGGTTTTCATAGTGCACCTTGCGTTCCGCTCGCTTGGAAATGGCCTTAGCTACGGGAGCCTGTGCGGTTGCTCCTTCGCTAATTTTCTTGAGCGATTTTTGCATATTTCCAAAGCCCTTGGTATCCTCCAGACCTTGCATCAGCGAATCGAGCGTCAAGTTTCCCTTTTGAATCGCAGATGCCGCGAATTCCGATTCTGATACCTTCGTTGCAGCAGCCGCTTGTGCAAGATCCTCAGATCGTTTGCTATTGTTGTTTTTATTGTTGCCTTTAGGATCGTCGATTTGATCAAGTAAATCCAACATGTATTTTCCGCCGTCGCCTGCTTCTTCGTCGTCATCATCGTCGTTATCGTCATCATCCGAGTCCTCGTCGTTGTCCGATCCATCCGATTTTTCTTCGTCCGAAGTCACTTCTTCATCGTCTTCGTCATCATTGTCGTTTTCAAAAAACCCACCGTATTTGCGTTCATCTTCCGAGTTGAAGGCTTCGTCGTCATCAATCGATTCATCATCGTCGTTGTCAACAAAGGTGTTTTGAGCTTCTCCGTCGTTTGTGCTGGAAACCGAAGCTTCCTCCTCAACTGCGGGCTGCCTCTTTTGAGTCTTCTTCCTATTTTGTTTGGGCATGCTACAGTGACCGGGGATTGCTGATGCTTGTACGGCGTTGTTGCTGAGAGTTTACCTGGAAGGAAGCCAAGAACGAAAACTACTGTACCGCGAACAAATTGAGAGGGTTTGTTTTGAAATAATAATCATGATGATAAAAGAAGTAAACAAAGAATGAGTGGCTTAGAATATCAAAAGACGCACAGTTGAATTGTTCCATAAAAAGAACAAAAGAACGCAATGAGAAAAACAAGATACTGTAGAAACTATTAACTATTAGTCTCTGTTCTGGATGACCAAAAAAATCACAACGTCTTATACTCATCGTCGACTATGACATAATTTTCACTGGTTGTTAATTCATCCCAAGACGTTGTCAAAAGCATAATGACAAAGTAGTTGAGGATAAGTCCTTTTATAAACTTCAGAGACTGAATGTCCTGCAACGACATACTCGTTTTTATCCTTTTCGACAGACCTACTGTACACTGTACGGGCGAACTCATAGCATTATGAATCTTTCAGCTACTAATCTTTCGATTTGTTGGCTCGAGACAAGTAAGTGACTTTGAGAATTTTCCATGTTGTAATTTAACAGTATGATGTCTTTTGCAATTTTGGATCTAATTATACATTATACAATATACTTCTGCCTTCATCGGAATCACCATTCTTAAAGTATCATTACCTGTACCGGTTTACTTTACACAACTGTGGTGACTCCCATTGTGTTGTTGGTCCATCGATATCTTGGTAGTTAGTACTGTGTATGTGTCGGCAAAAAAAGGAGACAGCGGCATTAAAGGGATGATTTATTCACGGCGTCAGACGATCTCAGAGCAGTGCGGCTACAAACGAGCTGTCAGGGGAAAATACCATTCATGTATACTCAGTAGAAATTGGATCTAAATAAATAATAGCCTTGTACTGAAAAAGAACTAACATGGTATCATAGCTGTGTCTCTTTTAGAGGCCTTATCGCTTCTTCTGTTTTCCTCCTTTCTTACTACTGCCCATGAACAAACTTAAAATCCACGTGAGAATACTTAACAGAATGCTGAAGATAAGCTTGACAAACTCAATGGCCGGATGCGAAACTTGACCATCGGCCTCTTGTTGATTTTGAGAAGCATTGGCAGCTGCACTGGAAGCCAACAATTCGTCTTCGGTCATGTCGGCTTCCTTCTTTATTTTGTTGCCACCCTTTTTGCTTTTCTTTTTCTTTTTAGAATTATTGGAGTTATTGTTGTTGTTGTTGGAGGCATTGTTTTGGTTGTGGTCATTGCTATTCAAACTCGTTCCGGGGGTATTCACTTTTGTTTGCTGAAGCTTACTGTTTTCTTCAGTATCGTTGTCTGCGTATTCTTTATCGTCGCCCTCATCATCGGAATCGGAGTCGTCCGCCATCATGGCAGCAAAGACACCACTACCCAGGTTCTTCTTTTTCTTCTTCGTTGCCGATACTCCTTTCGTTTGGGCTTGACCTGGTGTCACCCATTTGGTAGCATTACCGGAATTTCCTGCTGTTGCAGATGCATAGGAAGTTGGCGTTTTCTTGCTACTGTTGCCGCTGGCTTTGGATTTCTGGTTCAGCTTGGCAGTAAAATTCAACCTAATAGCCTTGAGACGAGCCTCAAACGCATCTACATCCTCAAACCATCCACGGCTTGCCTCCTGCATAAACGGGAAAGTATTAGAATTTGAACAATATTATAGTGATGGCCACGCCCAGCGCACAAAATTTGTATTCAATCATAACAACACGCACCTCTAGCTCCTCAATTTCGGCCATGATCTCATCTTTGCGGGCCACGCTTTGTGTTTCCTTGACGGACAATAAACGTCCTCTAGCTTTCTCTTCCATTTGCAGTAGAGGCACAGCTTCCTTCCATAATTTCGCAATAGCCTGTTCGTGGCGCAATTTGTGCGGAGGTTTGGGGTCGATGTCTTGCAGTAATTGTTTCCGTTCAGTCATCTTGTTTTTCATAACTCTTAATTTTTCCAATGTCTGGCCTTTGGCAGCTTCCAGTTCATCGGCAATCGTCTCTAGTCGTTCTGCATTCTGCTCCAGTAATATATCCTTTTCAAATTTGGTAATGTCGCCATTTTCCACTTGCTTGTGCATTTCTTCTTTGGTAAAGGCAAGCTTTTCATCCAGAGCAGTAACACCATCGTAAAATCCCTGTTCCGCGTCATCCAGAGGGGTTCCTTTAATCAATTTCCCATCCAAATCATCGACCATAGATTTCAGATGTTCCAAAGCGGCAACGCAACCTTTTTTCTGTGACCAGGAAGGGCACTGAGATCCCACCATTCGTTCGAAAGTGTTCATGGAAGACATGGCAATTTTGTGGGCAGGACAACCCTCTGGAACAAGGGAAGGTGTGAGCGCACCATTTTCGGCGTTAGCGCCTTCCTCGTTGCCGATAATTTTAGGAAAGACGACTACAGTCTTGAGGTTTTTGCCGGTGTCATGTTGCAATTTGAAAGAACCAGCACACTCAACCACACAGCTCGCTGCGCGATCATCTTCATAGCCCAGGTCGCGCAGAGTAGAAGTTACAGCCCGGGCTGCACCTTCGTCGTATTTCTGACGGGCCTGCTTTCCAGCGCCGGTAATAAAGGTAATGCGAATCATATCCTTCAAAGGGAGCGGTGTAGCAAATGCTGATTGAATCGTATTGGTAATGGTGCTAACATTTTGACCAGCTAGATCAAAGGTCTCGGACTCCGTTGCATTCCGAATGGACAAGGCTACGCCTGTGGCCTCAGACATCGTTGCTGTTATAGGGGTGAGGTGATATAGTTTGTAGTGAGGTAATGTACTTTAAAAGCAGATATTAGATCAACTGTGTCGCTTGTTTGTAAGTTATGAAGTATTGGATGATAACCTTCAAACTTCAAAGTACAAGTAGGTCTCTAGCTAGTCTACTGTAGTAGAGAAGACTGCTGCTGATGTGTTGGTATTGTTTTTGGCTCGTTTGGGTTGATACGGAGATGTAGGGTTCAGGCTACGAGTTGCTAGCCACTTCCTTTACGCGTCGAGCGATGACTATGCCAGCTCTCTAGGGCTACGTTTGGCTAGGTAGGGTGGTTTGGAGAAACTCGGCAATTTACTAGGGCCGACCTTTTCTCCGTTCCGAGGCGCCCGGGTGAGAGGGCAGACCGCTAGG
>Ga0210025_1003490_pt1 | contig 14196 bp, 22 predicted proteins | sample CryGeyme20150102_FD_183989 | JGI IMG/M metagenome (GOLD analysis project Ga0210025, IMG submission 183989) | Groundwater microbial communities from Crystal Geyser aquifers in Utah, USA - Crystal Geyser metaG 2015-0102 (SPAdes) (version 2) | ecosystem: Environmental > Aquatic > Deep subsurface >...
TAGTGCAACAGCTTCCCAAAGTCGTTGGCATTACTCTCTATGATCTAGGTTGCAGACAAAGGACTCAGCCATTGTTTCTGGACTGTTGACTGCAGAGAAATCCCCTACTAGAGATATCTAAGAAGTTCGTCCCAGGTGATGCTGAACTTTCCGGTTGCCTTGACCAGAAATTATCTCAAAATGATGGGCTCTTCAGATGTGTGGAAGTACAACATCTGAGCTACTTCCTAAGTCAGATTCTTCTTACTTCGGCAAGGAGGCTGTTGACCTTGTTGGCCTTGATCTTTTCGTGGAAATTTTGCTTGATTTTCACTAAAAACTCTCTGTACTGTGTGGAATTCATTAAATAACGAGTTCATAGGAGACACCCGTTACTTTCTAGTCATTACTTTGGTATTAAAGGGCATTCCTATTTGAGCGGTATAATTATAAGATTTAGATTGACTCCCAATGCAAGAAGACAACGAACTGACCAAGAAAAAGGCAGACTCTAAGCTCAAACTATTGAAAGACTTCAGCTTCCTCCTCGATCTCCAGCCCATCCTCATCAACGAAAAATGTACCAAGTATGTCCTTGAAGAAGGATAAGGATAGCCTCTATTCAAGTAGCCTCACCAGTTCGACATCATCCATTCTTGCAAGACCTATACCTACGATGGAAGGGCCCTCAGGATTTACGAAGGAGGAAAGGTCTCTAAGGCCCATAACAAAGATACTGGAAACGAAACGGACATACTAGCAATGCTGTTGAGCATGAAGGTCAATGAAAAAGCTTGGTTCAACCTGAGCGAGAAGCCCATTAATTGGCCGGCCTGGAAGGGGGAAATTGTTTAAGATGATGATGGAGACATCTAAGATACCGAAAAAATTGATGAACTGGACTACAGAGACAGAAAAGGAACTCACTACGAGATCAAGGTTTGGAGGTTGGAGTACAAGAATGAAGACAGCATTGACGGGAAAAGACTGGTGATACAGCAAAAGAGAGAGGAAGCTATTGAGCACTTCAAGAAGAAGGAATACTCAGAAGCCATCAAGCTCTACAAGTTCATCTATGGAATCACCAGCAACTGCTCAAAAAAACTGTTCACTGAAGACTAACTACTTGAACTGGAGGGACTCAGCAGCAACGCAAAGATCAACTTTCTGAAGTGTTACTTCAAGCTAGTCGAAAACGGCTTCGAAGTTGACTATCAAGAGCACAACTAGTTGGCAGAGTTCGCAGTGAAGACCCTCATAGCCGAGCAGCCCAACAATTCTGTTGTTCGTTTCCTTCATGCAAAGTGGCTGTTAAAGGAAAGAAAGTTGTCAGACTCATTCGAGGAAGCCAAACGATCATTCAACCTTGCTACAAGTCAGTCTGAGAAGGAGACAGCCTATAAGCTGCTCCAGCTAATTCAGGAGGAGATAAAGAACAAGGGTAAAATAAAGATGCGGGTCGATTCCTGAAAGTGATCTTTGAGTTACCACTTTAATTATATGTGTCAAAGGCTAGTCGACAACGGATGAGGGCTGGGGCTTAGATTATTAATATAACAAATCAAAAATTTTGGCGGCATGAATAAAAAGACACAGAAGTAAGGCAAACAGGCAAACAATCTGAATAAATTTCTTGGCCGAAAGTAGAAGAAAGAGGAAAGGTCGACCAGTAAATAAAAGCCCAAGAATGAGGGCAAGAAAAAAGTACTGAGCAATAACAACAACCTGACGAATAACCCTAACAAAACACAGCCCCCTCCCCCCTCCCGCAAAATAGTGTCCCTCCAACTGCATCTCAAACAGCTATAAACATCAGAAATCCTTGAAAAATGCCCCAAACTGCTGTAATTAGTGCGCCTTCTGTCTGTTAAATCAGGTCTCGAGGAAGATCTCATCAGTAATCTGACCAAGAAATGCCTAGAATCAAGTGCCAGCAGTTTATGGAGCTACAGCTATGCCCCAGCTGAAATATCCTAATTGTTCAATGTATAAGCAGCCAATCACATCAAATAGTGGCTCAATGCATTTTTCGAGTACAAGAACAAAATGATCGAAGAAGATAGCAGTTTCAACTATATTCGCCATGAAAAAAAAGATGTCAATTACAACAACATCAGAGACAATTCCTGGGATCTTCTGGCCCTCATCATCAGAGGAAGGCCAGGAGTCGGAAAGACCTCAGCAGTGAAGGCCGTCGTCAAAGAGATGGATGTTCACATTCAGTAGTGCGGAAACGACTATCACCAGAGCAAGTATCTGAAGTAAAAATTCGAGTCGACTCAAAGCGAGTCTGTCAAGGGAGTATGTATAAAGAAGGTGAAGGTTGATACCAAGGCCCAGATGATAACAAAGTTCATGCCAACAATTGAGAAGGAGAGACCTAAAGAGAACAAAAAGGCCCAGATCATCCACAACGTCAGCAAGATCTACCCTGAAAGCGACGTTCAGAAATTTTACACCTAGCTATCGAGGTGCGTGTCTCTCTCGAAGATTCCTTTCATCCTCACTAACTCCTTGGAGAAGATTCCCAAGGAGTGTTAGAAGTACGACATCATTTAGTTTGAGTCTGGCTCTAGCGACAAGATTCACAAAGTGTTGTGGACCATCTGTCATCTATAAAGTCTCCTCATCCTTCAAAAAGGCATTCTTCTGGAAAAAGAAGCAGTCTTCCAAGAGCTCAACAGCCAGCTTTCCTCCCTTGAATTTAAATAGCTCTGCTCTGAATAAAGAATTAAGCAAATATGTGAACTGTACAGCTACCGACTGGACTACATTTTAGCCTTCCTTCAGAACCATAGAGAAAGCCTTCGCAGCATCAATTTATCCCAATTTTTTGTAAAAAAGTTCAAGTAGATCAATGAAGACCAACTGTTAGAATAAATCCAATTCATTGACTTCAGCAAAGCGACACCTTTGAGCTCATAGGTACATAGCTCTGAAAAGTTTTAGGACAACACCCAAGAGTCAACCTAAATCGACAAGACAAGGGAGTAGAGATAGATGAACCTAACATAGTATACCAAAAAGCTGTCCCTCTTAACAGCATAAGACACTGTCAAGGAATACCAATAGCTTCCCCACAGTAAGTACAAGTGGGAGTCTGAGGAGTGGGACACTCATCCCCACCTCTGCATTAAAAAGTATCCACTCTTTGACATAGTTAGGTCCATCAAGGAATAAAGGCCAGCCTCAGCAAAATGATCAACAAGTAGATCGGGTACTCGTACGATAAGCTGAAGTCAACAGTACGGCCCTCATAGCTCTGTTACCTTCCAATGCTCATTCGTTAGAAGAGAGCCAATCGCAGCTCTCGGGTGTCTGTGGACGCCTTGAAGAAGGTCTATGACGATAACTAATTTTGCTACCTGGAGCACTTCGGACACTTCATTAAATCATAGTGATAGATCTGTAACTTCTGTGCTGAGACAGGCACTCATGACTGATATTGATGGGATCGATTATTATTGTTTAGTTGAGATGAGAATTTTCTGGGATTACAAGCGCGCCTTCTTCGGTAACTGAGCTAGCTATACAGGTCTCCCATTCATGGCTCCTCTCGCAAAAGGAATAGTAGTCGTGCCCGCCGCCATCATTGGCTCCCTCTGGCTCCTGCAGTACGGGCTCACCTCCAATGTCTACTACGATTAATTTGATGGACAAGCACGTGAACAGACCAGGCCCAAGCTAGGTTGATGATCCAGTACCCTATCAATTCCAACCTCATAACGAGTCCTTGTATACGTTTATCCTTGAGGGATTGACTCTATCTTTATAATTGATATGCAAGCAAAGAAGGACCACTTCCTCCTCGATTAAAACGCCATCACAAAGGGCCAATGCACGGAGTTCATCTCTCAGCAGTAGGCACAGTGGAGGACCATCGATGAGCTGGAAGTCCCTCCTTACAAAAGAATATCAGCCTACACCAGAAATGTTCAGTATTAACCTCACAACACCCGCACCTTCCCAGTCCTCAAATAAGCTCTCAAGTACCTCATTGACACAATATTTCCTCTCCTCTTTGAGTCCCAACAAACCCTCAAAGAAAGATAGCACATTGTTCTATTTCTGGAGGAAAGGTTGATAGCAATCAGATGCTAGTATTTCGTGCAAGGTATCATTTGTCCCGGGGAGTTGCTTAAAATTTTGAGAGGTATGCTGGTGGTGGAGACAATGAGAGGATTTGACAGTGGTAATCGTCCTTTGGTCGGGCTGGAATTAATGATGCAAGCAGAGGTACAACAAACTATGGAGGCCTAGTTCCCTGAGTAGTACCTTTAAGCCTTGAAGATGTCGATAGTATGTTCAAAAAGAAGAGACCTTCAGAAGCTGCTTTTAAATCATCCGGTGATACTCGATCAAGAGGAGCTTGTTAGGATCTTAGAGATTAAACTCAAGATAGAATAAAATAACTATCATGCCTACTATGCTGCTCTTGAGGAAGAGTAAGCCTTGATTCGATGTCTGCTCTGGTTGCAAATCAAAACTGTAAAGACAAATTTCACAAACATCATCAAGAAAGCATTCATGGATGTACCTGCCGAATGGCTATATAGACGTCTGTGCCTCGATACTCAAGAAAAAGATGGCTGGATAAGTCTCAAAAAAAGCCCATAGATATTTGAGTAAGAGGGAGTGAGGTATGAAAATTGGATTGGCTTGGAAGCCTTGAGAGAGGTGATTATTTAGTGATTTGGAAGAGAATATAAGTGTATTTATTGATATGTCAGTTTAGGATATTTATTTATAAGAGCATGCCACGCAGTGATAGCGGGTCTCCATAAAACAGGAAAAAGGAAAAGAAGGAAAAGAAACACAAAAAGGAGAAGAAAAGATCAGATAGCCGATAAAAAAGATCAAGCTCAGCATTCAGGCAAGAGTCCAGGTAGCACAGGAAGAAAGACAAAAAGGACAAAAAATAAAAGAAAAATAAAAGATCGTCGCGATAGAAAAGCTAGTCACGCAGTCGCAGTCGAGAAAAAAAAGCTAGGTCTCCTTCTATTCCTAAAGAGTCTAAAGCTAAATAGGCAGAGTCTCTCAAGAGCAAAGAAGTGAGTGAATAATAAAGAGCTAAAATATTGGCAATGAGAAGAGTGAAGGTAAGACTACAGGCATTCAATAACCTCGATGACTCAGATTCCGACGATAAACCAACACCAGCCAAGAAACCAGTCCCTCCTCCGCTCAACATGCCCCCTGTCAAGGGAGCAGGTTCAGCTCAGCCAGCCAAGAAGAGATAATCGAAGTGGGGTAAAGCCAGCTCAACAGAGCCAACAGCTGTCCTTCCAGATGCTACCGAGCCTTCTGCTCCTCCAACCAAAGATCTTCATCGGCCTAACCTGGAGCTGGAGCCTCACGGCAGCAGTAATCTTGAGATGAGTGAGGACAAGAGCATAGACTACTTTTAAGAATAGCATCATGATGCTCATTAGGCTCCTCTAGAATCAATAAATTAGGAGTAAGTTGACCCACTGGATGCCTTCATGATGGAAATTGAAGGAGAGGCTGTCCCCCAGCTTGATCCTAGCATCAAGATCAAGAACAACGTCATCAGCTATGACGAAATCGTCACAAGTAACAGTATATAGACCTTAGACTAGTTCTCCTCGACGAATCAAAAAATGAAGGAGGAAAGCTAGAGCGGTGGAGATGATGAAGCTCGAAAAAACTTTTTCTAAGCAATCAACAAACTGGAGGAGACAAAGAAGGAGAACAGGGTCGACGAGAAAGGAGTTCTGATGGAGAACAATGAGGAGAACAAGGAGGACATGCCTGATTTTGAGCAGGAGAAAGAACCCGAATTGGATTTTTTTGCCAAACAGAGGAAGATGGCTGAGCGGAAAGAGCTGGCACAGGTGGACCACAGCAAGATACAGTACGAGGAGGTGAGATTTAATTTATATAGAGAAGCTGAAGAGGTAAAAAATTATAATCCAAAAGATGTGCAGAAGTACAGGAAGGAGGCAGGGGACATCAAGGTCAAAGGAAAGGACCTCCTCAACCCTGTCTTCAATTGGTATCACTGTGGGTACAGCTAAAAAGTTCTCAGCATCATCGAAAAAAGATAGTATAAAAAGCCCTTCCCCATTCAGGCTCAATCCATGCCTCTCCTCATGGCGGGGAGAGATGTCATCGGTATAGCAGAAACAGGCTCAGGAAAAACACTTGCATATCTCCTGCCTGCCATCAAGCACATTCAGGATCAGAGAAGAGTCGATGAGGGTGAAGGACCTATCTCCATTATTATGACTCCAACTAGAGAGCTAGCCAGACAGGTCTATATTGAATCCAAACATTTTTGCAAGCCCTTAGGTCTCAGGGTGATAGCCTGTTATGGGGGACAGGCTGTACAAACTCAGATAGCTGATTTCAAGCAGGGAGCTGAGTTGGTGGTATGCACTCCAGGCAGAATGATCGATATGCTAACCCTCAATAAGGGGAAGGTCACCAACCTCAGAAGAGTGACATTTGTGGTCATTGACGAGGCTGACAGAATGTTTGACCTAGGGTTTGAGCCTCAAATAACCAGAATAATGGATAATATCAGACCTGTTCGGCAAATTGCCCTTTTCTCAGCTACTTTCCCCAGAAATGTCTAAACCTTAGCCAGGAAAATTCTGAACAAACCAGTGGAAGTAATCGTTGGAAGCAGAGGGCAGGCTTGCCACAATGTAGAGCAAATCATTGAGGTCCGAGAAGAAACATCTAAACTGTGGCGTCTTCTCGAACTCCTGGGGAACTGGAACGACAAAGGAAGCATTCTTATTTTTGTGGATAAGCAAACGGAAGCTGACTATTTGTTTCAAGAGCTGCTAAAATACGGGTATAACACCTTGGTGCTCCATGGTGCGATGGACCCTGATGACAGATAGTTCACCATATACGACTTCAAAAAAAAAGTGGTCAACATCATGATCGCCACTAGCGTGTGTGCCAGGGGACTCGATATTCCCTCAATTATTTTGGTCATCAACTTCAAATGCCCCAACCACCTTGAAGACTACATCCATAGAATTGGACGCACAGGTCGAGGAGGAAACAAAGGAACTGCCATCACTTTTATCACCCCGGCTGAAGAGCAGTATTCCATCGACCTTCTCAAAGCTCTTGAAATGGCAGAAACAAACCCTCCAGAAGACTTAATAAAACTCAGCCAAACTTTTTTGTCAAAGGTAAAAAAAGGGGAAGCCCGAAAGATCAGGAATAGGAATATTCAGGGGCAAGGGTTCAAATTTGACGAAGACTAAGAGGAGAGGAACACTCAGATCAAGGACATGATAAAGAAGCAGATGAAAAGTGAAGGACTGGGATTTTCAGACAGCGATGATGACGACATCGAATTAAAGAAGAAAAAAGAGGAGGACATGAGGGGTCGAAATAGTCAGGAAAGAATAGCTGAAGCGATCAAAAATCCATAAATCAAGAGCAAACTTATCTCTGAAGCTGTCAAAGCTGTCAGCTAAGCCATCAAGAACGGGTCGGCCATCACCACCGAGAAGCTTCTGGACATAGCTAAGGACTCCATGAAAGAGGCTGTCGTGCAGTATAGCGCCTCAAAAACAGATAAAGTCGAGCAAGTCACAAAGCTCATTAATCATTTTGCCAACAGTAAGCAAGGCGGAGAGGGGCCCGACTTTTTCTCCTATGACTTTGAGATCAACGACTATCCTCTTGGTGCTCGCCAAAAAGCATGCAATCAGGGGTTTCTTCGAGGAATTCAAAATCAGACTAACTGTTCGATATCTCTCAGGGGAGTGTTTGTGGAGTTAGGCAAAAAGGTACCAATCGGTTGCCGAAAGCTCTATCTTCACATTCAGGGAGAAAACAAATATTATGTCACCGAGGCCTACAAGCAGATTAAACAAGTGTTGGAGGAGTCTGCCTACGAGAGCATGCATATGGGCATGGCTCCTGGAAAATACTCCCTATGATCCATCAATTTATATAAGTGAATGAGTGCTATTGATACTTGCTGCCAAGGAAAGATTTTCCGGTTGCCCTCACAGACAGTTGACTAGATTTGATAGGCAGGAGATGGGGGGACAAGTGTACAAAATCAGAAACTAGCCATGGAGGCTATCTGTATCTCGAGGGCCCCCTTTGAGCTGAGTTTACTCCTGTACCTGTTATAGAGCGATTCCATGGTCTAGTTGTTATTGAGGATGTTTCCGTATGCGAAGAGAAAGATAGAGTCTTTCGAGTTGGAGAATCTTCCTGTGATGAAGGTCCTCAAGTAATGCACATTCGCATTGGAGGGCACGTAGAAACTGCATATAACTGGAAGGTACCTCTTGGACCCCTTGCCGAGGATGCTGAGGGGGAAGTTGTTTTAGTGAATGGTAACCAATATCTTCTCTTAGCCCTTTCCTTATTTCTCCATCAGAATAAGCACTATTATTATAGCCCTACCCCCTAAACTCTAGAAGGCGATCATTCTCCTCCACTCTCCTAAACAATAACAAGAAGTGCCACAAAACCGAAATAGGAGCTAGAGTATTAGAAGAGTGCTAATTTGAGTTTTATAACACTTATTTCAAATTACTATTTAGGAAATATGCTCAAAAGCAAAGCAGGCTTCATCACTAAACTCTAAACCATCTTATAAGTACTCCTTTCTTCTAGTCAGAACGCTAACAATTAGCAAATTATTTGCTGGAGTTAAAATGGATCGTCCTTCCTCATCCTCGAACCCAAAGCTTTCGAACAAGCCATCCTCACTGACTACTTTCGACATAAAAAAATGAGCTCCTTCATCAGACAAGTAAACGCTCTTCTATGCAGCTCAACATGTACGGGTTCCACAAGTGCCGAGGTGAAAAATCCATCCTCGAATTCATGCACCCACTCTTCCTCAGAAACAGTCCTCAGACCCACCACTTAATTGAGAGGAGGAGATCTGCAGAAGTGACCTTCGAGGCAGTCTCTCAACTGCAATACATAAGCTTTCCTAGCATCAAAGAGCTGAGCCTGATGGATGAAGAACCGCAAGTTTTTTAACAAATCCCTGAATAGATGGAACCCTGTCAGCATCAGACCCGACTTAGGCTAAACGGGTCGGAGATGACGATTCGGCTCAACTAAAAGCTGACCTCTTTGTGCAATGTGGAGTGGAACTAGCTAAACGATGGGACAGAAGACGAGTAAATCAGCATAATATGCTCTTCTGACAATATTTTATTGTACTCAGATAAAACCCAATAAGTAGAGACCCTGATGCTGACTGAAAGCGTCTGCCCTCTTTCCCTTGATTTATGATTATTTGCATTAAACCGTTTTTTACAATACTTTCTAGGTAATCAAATTCGCAATATTATTTTGGTGAATCAACTCTCCATCGTCTTGGCCTTCTTGGCACCCTTTCCCCCCTCAGCGCCTGCGTTCTTGCGCCTTCTAACTGGCTTCTCAGGAGGTTTTTATGGCTCTTCTTTATCGGTCTGAACCTCTACATTTACGTATTGACAGGGCGAAAACTATCTATTTTTTGCTAGGTATTCATCTAGTCTTTGCTTGTAGGACTTTTTAGCTAACTCTTCAAGTTGAAGAGTTCTGGTTCTTTCTCTGCTGACCTTAACACAAGCTTTGTTGATGTCTGCTCTGCAGAGAGGGCAGAATGTGATATTTTTGGTGGAGAAGCAGTTCTAGCAGATGAGGTGTTGCCCCAAGCACACCAACATTGGTGATCTATTTCTCAGGTTGAACTATTCGTAACAGACTGGGCAGTCTTTCTCCCTGCTCTCTTCCATTAATTTCAACTTTAATAGATTCCGGTGGTACTCTTCGACCTTATTCTACTCCTTGAGCCTCTACATTTCCTTATTAAAGGCCTCCATTTTCTATTTGTGGGAACGAGCTGTGCCCGACTCGACCTCCCAATGCAATGAATCCTCATTTGATAAGAACTCTTGAACCTGACACTCCTTTTCAGGTTGTACAATGGGGCAGGCCTGGAAATTTGGCGGTATTTATTCATTTTGAGCTAGTTAGTTTTCCAGAGAAACCCTATTTTTTTCGCAAGGCTGGCAAACCCCCAACTCCAGGCTGTTTTCCTTTGCCTGGATAAGTTTCCTCCCACATAGAATGCAGTAGCCATTCATAAAATTCAAAACATGTTCAGTTATTTCTTATTGCTGGCAGCACGGCATCCTAAAGGTCTTTTTCTCAATGTCTTTGCTCTTCAGAAAGTGTGCTCGGCATATGTATTTGCCGCAATTGAAGTCCAGGTAGAGGTCAGATGAAGAGCACCTGCGAAGACAGAGCGAGCAGTGGTCGTCTAAGCTGGTCTCAGGACAGGAGCTGCAGGGATGACATGAGAAGCAGGGTCCTTTGTGGATATTACAGTTAATCTTTTTTTCGCACTCCTTGCTGTAGTTTTATCCACACTAGCCGCACTTATTGCCCATACTTGCTTTGAAGTGGTTATTATTTAATATGGGACAAATAAAAGAAGGGTCTTAGTTTTATAGGCAAGCACAGGTTTTGAAAATAGAAAAAAAAAAATGCATATATATTTCAGTTCAATCTATGCCAAATAATAGTGACGCGAGTGCACTGCCATTGTAACTATTTGATTTAATCTTAAATTATAACGATGAAATCAAAAGGGACACCCGTTAGGAAGCTTTTTTAAGACGAAACCAGCAGAAAAAGATAGGCCAGCAGAAGAAAAGACTATAGCAAAAGCCCAGCACACCCTGCACCCTCAACCCGCCACTCATCTGACTTCAATCCCAATCTGTACATCAGCTCCCAGCTGCAGGCATAAGATATACTAGCTATCAAAGAGGCCTTTGACGCCTATGACTCAAACGGAACAGGCCTGCTTACTCCTAACGACTTGAAGGTGGCTCTTTTCCATCAAGGTTTCCATGCTAGCAAGGAGACAGTTTACAACATCATCGCCGAATACGACGAGGACTGTCTAGGAGGAGTAAACTTTTCGGCCTTCATGAGGATCATAACAAACTAGCCGACCGAAAACGAAGGGTAGAACGACATAAGGCGAGTATTCAGGAAGATGGACAGAGACAACAAGGGTTACTTGGACCGTAAAGACATAGGTAACCTCCTCAAAGGGCTAGGGGAGCAGTGGGAGGAATCGGATTTGGATGTGATATTCGACAAACTGGACGAGAAGGAAGGCAGCAAGATAACATACGAGTTATTCAAGAAAATCATGCACAGCCCCTTCAGCATGTTCTGATCTGATATGAGTTTTTTATCCGTAGTCATCCACAGTAACAATCACCCTTGCTCAGACAGTCCCTCCTCAATGTAGCCAGTACCTGCAACTGGTAGTCCTTACTTGTGTCACTTTCATAGTCAAGGTTGGCATACCCTCCAAACCAACCCAGTTAGGTCCGAGCTCTCGAAAAAGCTGCTCCTAAGGTTGCTGCACTCACGTAACTATTAACCCTAAAATTTGCAGGCTTAGCTATGGCTGTTCTGCAAAGATCGATGCCCACCGTTTTGCTTTTGAGCAACTGCCTGAATGCAGTATTAGCGATGGCATTGCTGCTCAGAAAAAGAGTGTTATAGGAAGTGTAGTCTTCTTGGTTGAAGCCGAAATACTTGAGGACAAATAGATCTACGAGAGCACTCACAATAGGCTGCTGAAAAAGGGCCACCCTTTAAACCATGCTGACTGGGATGATCAACACTATTTCCTTGCCTTGGAGAGCATAACGTAGCATCAACAACAGCTATTGGAGCCATGCTGAGGCTGTTCCCTGAGCTACAGCCTGAAAATCACTGAACTCAATGCTGACCCCATCGAATTGAGCTGATCTGACTACGCTAATAATGTTATTAGCCACACTAGATGCAGCCACTTTCTGCTGGCTAATGGGAGCCTCATCAGCAAGAGCATTTATAAGCAAGGTGACTCCATTCCTATGAAGTTCTTCAAGCAGATAGGACTGCACTGAGTTGCTACTGTTTCCCCCGTAGCTAGTCTTGGAGGCTGAGATTACTGAGAAGGCGTTGATCCACTGCGAGAGGGGAGAAATTCCTGTTTGGAGAGAAGCTGTTGTGGAGGAGGATTTGAATCCATCGAGTGAGAGAATTGTGTATCCGTTGAGTTAGCCATTAGAATCGAACTGGCAGCATCCTATCTTAGACAAATAGTTGCTGACTGTCAGAGGAGGCACCACGTTCCTCACCACCGCCATCGAGACTGGAAAGTTGATACAGTTGACTGTAACTAGCAGAGCACAGGCTAAGATGACAATTTTTATAGCTAGTCTATTCCTGCTCATTTAAATTAATTATTATAGCATCAGGTCCACAAAATCATGTTTCCTTCTTTGTCAGCACTGGCCAGCAAACTACTCATGAAATGGTACTGAATTGCAGTCACCGATCCCTCATGTCCAGTCACCTTCCTCTCCAGACCTCCCTTGTACCTGTTCCAGTAATATATTGACCCATCACAGTTCCCAGAAAGAACCAGGTTCTCAGAAGGGGATATGGTTGCATGAGCAGCTGAGTTGAAAAAATCTTTGTGATCGTACTTTCCCACTGACTTGTTCATCTTTAGATCTAACAAATGGATAGTGGACCCTTAGAGACTGCTGACCAGCACTTGATGCCTGTTGGACAAGAGAGTCAACGAAGTTATTGAATAGTCAATTATTCCCTGGATTTTTGAAACTGGAGATGTCCCTTGAGTGATTGAGTATACTCTCACACTACCGTCAGCATGTCCAGTATAGACTACAGGCTACACATGGTTGGACCTGACTACCTTGACTCCTCTTCCACAAGACACAGAAAATACATTGGAAGCTTTTTAGATGTCCCAAACCTTAACCTGTTTGTCGTCAGATCCACTGACGCATCTCTCCCTTGAGCTGGACCAGCTGACAGAGTTTACCTTGCCGCCATGACCCAAGAAAGAGTGAAGATGCTTTCCTGTCTGAGTGTGGTAAATGCTGACAGTTTTGTCGGTGGATCCTGCTAGGAGCCTTTATCCACTGTAATCCATGGCGACACTGATGAATACACTTTCGGCTGAGTTGGTGTTGATAGTTGATATATTTCTCATGTTGTTGACATCCAGAGTGCGGATGGCCCTGTCACCACCACAGGTCGCTAAGAGGTTTCCGTTGTAGTTCAGGGCTATTTCGTATATCTAGCTCTGATGATGCTTGACTAACTTCCTCAAGGGGGACCGAAGAATTTCTGCGTTAGAGTCCTTCACTACTTTTTTCTCCTCCTCTTCTTTTCCGTATAAAAGCTCTTCCTGATAAGCAGCAGGTCTCACAAACTCAGTTTTGGAAGGATTTCTGACTGGAGGAGGAGAGGGTGTTTATTTTTCCTTCTTTTTGCTTTCCTCCAGCTCCTCCCACTGCTTTTTGAGGTAGAACTGTTCGGCCTTGATTTCTTTTTATTTATCGAGAATTGCCTGCTCGAGCTAATTAAGATGGTTGAGTTTTTCTGCCATCATGTTTTTATCCCTAATGCAGTTGGCCAGCACCAAGTTATACTATTTTTCCTTGTCTTGATATTTCTCTAGTAACACTGCCTTGTCCTACATAACTCACTCAATACCTTCTCCAGCTGAGAAATGGATTTGTTTTTGCTCTCTATGGCCTCCTTGTAGTCCTCATTCCTGATCCGCAGAGACTCAATTACACTGAGGTTGTCCATGTTGGTCGTCTCCAGCTCTTCAATCTTCTTCTCGTACTCGTTGATTCTCGTCCTCTGGAGTTCTAAGGCATGTTCCAATTTCTCGTTTTATGATTGACATCGATCAATCTTCCCCATCAGCTCAAGCTTGTTCTGTTAGAGGGAACTGTTCTCGAATATGATACTCTGATGCTAAAGGACTCTCTTGCGCTCGAAGGGTATTATGACCTCCTTGTATGATTTGAGGATGGGCCTGAACCTGTCGAGCAAGGCTGAGCCCACCTACGACAGCTCAACCTCGAATTCATCCCTAAAATAAGCCTCTGCTGCTGCGCTCTCCATCTATTATTATTTTGATCAAATTACTTTTCATAAAGATATAATCCCGGGAAGTACACTCACCAGAACAAATAATGGATCAGCCCTCAATGATGATTTGGGTGACTCCTGTTTATGCCTTCTTTTCTCCCTCATTTTATCTCCTAGGAGCCTCCTTCTTCTCATGGATCAGGGTCTAGCAGAGGTCTCGCATTTTTTAGCTACGGAGCACTCTTTCATCCCAATTATGCTTCTCCTGCCGAGCTTTCTTTT
>Ga0210025_1003500_pt1 | contig 14153 bp, 10 predicted proteins | sample CryGeyme20150102_FD_183989 | JGI IMG/M metagenome (GOLD analysis project Ga0210025, IMG submission 183989) | Groundwater microbial communities from Crystal Geyser aquifers in Utah, USA - Crystal Geyser metaG 2015-0102 (SPAdes) (version 2) | ecosystem: Environmental > Aquatic > Deep subsurface >...
CACCAAAGATGAGAGAGGCAGGAAATCCTTGCTGCTCCTACCTCAGAAAACGAACGGCGTACGCCTTCTGGTCCCTGCAGATATATAGTGCGATGAAAACGACGGAGGCAGGCAGCCGTGGGTGGGGTGGTTTTGAATTGCAGTTCAACTAGTCAGAATAACTCGGGAAAAGGCATACAGCTCAGCTCTCATGCAGACACCAGCCAGGTAGAACAGAGCAAAGTAGGTAGAGTTACCAGCCAGCTTGAGGCTCAAAAATTGCAAGCAAGCTGGGGCTTCCCCATGAGTGAGGGTGGAAAGGGAGAATTTGGAAGCTAAAAAAGACCTCGAAAAAAATTCATAACTCTTTCACTTCCACAAGAATAGTACTGAATGTGCTATTGCAGCCTGACATCAATCCTTAAAACATCAAATTTGAGAAGTGTTGATACTACTACTAGACTAATGATATACCCAACATCTACTCGTACTACTAGAGTAATAGATCTACACTGATTCCTGTGCATAACTTTTGCGCACTCTTGCCAAATAGTCATAATCGATTGACTACGAATAAAAGCTTGTTAAATCTATGAGTAATAAATCTTAGATTCGTACCGTAGCGTCGTAGCTGCAGACTGTTCAGACAATTGATGTCTTTCTAACCGAGGCTTGCCTTCATAAAGAGCTCTGTCGAGTCATGTTCGACGGAAACTTTGTGGCCAAAGTACTCTTACTTCAATGTTTGCCCTTACACAGAGTAGGCAACTACAATGTACACCCTTTCGTTCTTTGTGAGCTGGGCAATGGTATTCCTACTGCTACTGTAACAGTGGAGCACGGAGTGCTGGTCCTCAAGCGACGGATACACTGGAGTGTTCATACTCAAGCACCACAGGCCATTCATCATTCTTGCTGCTCAACCGGACGACTTGATCATTACAGTTTCATCTTGGTCTTCAAGAACAGCTTCAGCTGCAGAGTCGGTTTCCGATTGTACTGATGAGAGCACAATGAACCAACCAAAGCTGATGCAGGCCATGAACAAGACGCGCAACTGATCTGGCACAAAGGTAAACGATATAACTTGTGCGGGCAACCAGAGAGACCAGTATTTGATTAGCAAGCCTTCCTTGATGTCTGTCACGTATCGATCAGCACCTTCCTGGAGAGGATAACCGAACAGGATAGCCTTGATGAAGTAAGCCGGGGGCAACCACATCAGCGGGGCACTAATAAAATTGTCAAAGAGGACTTTACTGGCAATGGTTTGGAAATTGTGCGATGTTCCAAAGAGTTGGGGAAAGATCACATCGTATTCCACGTGGCACATCAGCCCGATAAAGATCCCACCGTAGATAATGTATGCCGCATTGCGTTTCATTTCAATGGCTTGTTCCGAATCGGAGAACGACCGCACCTGCGCCACAAAGTCGGCGAGGCTGGCCTTGACGCCACAGGTCAAGACGGCAGCTTGGAGTGGGTAAGTCGCGTAAAAGGTATTGATTTCTTCGAGGCTCATGGATAACGAGGAAGGTGATGATACAGAATTAGTTATTAATTTTGACTGTCCATTACTCGGAGTACGCTGTTTGGATAGATGATGACGTTGCAATGGTACGCTGGTTCTTACACCGCTACCCAAAATGCTGGGTTGCGGTGAAAAGCAATGAACCGCAGGTGCTACTGCAGCGGCAAGGAAGGCTAGCAAAGCCAATCCTCGATTCAAGGAACTACAGTGGCTGTTCTTGCTGAGAGTATTGATCGGCATTTTAGTTCGTGTTAACAGTGTGATGGGCTCGGTTCTTGTTTAGTTGTGTTTAGGAACTTTGCAAAATTATGGAACTTAAAAGTTGTGGAACTTTGCAATTTCACTGGGTGAAAACCTGACGATGGCAAGTCTTGGAGACCACAAGAGCTTTGGTCATCAGAGATTCCAGCGCCAGCCCGTCCAATCGAAAGGACTCGTAGCAGTTCTTTTTGGTGATGCATCGACTATGAATTCTTTGTCTGGTAAGCAGGCACCCTGCTGAGGGGTATGGCTAGCCAATCAAACAACTCTTTATAGAGTCAACGCACATGATGTCGTTGATTGCTGAGCAGTCACTTCAGGCAGATGCAAATGTACTGTCCTTCGAAGTATGACTGAATGACTATATCCAAGTACCGCGCGAATAATATTATTAACCTGAAAAGTCGTCGACAGAATTTCTCAAGAATTCTCCTTCAAACTACGGTACTGGTAGGAATATCTTACACACTAATGAGTGTTGGAATGTTGGAATATCTCTACTACAGTAAATGCCACTATCATTACTAGTAGCGTAGGACTGTCCCTGCCTCACAACAGAGCACGACATTCATCATGGGATCTGGAAAGGCACTACAAAGCGAGCTACTCAAATACAGGTAGATTGACTGTGATATTGGTACTGGTTTTGCAAAGCCCTATTAAATCTCATTATTATTTTTCTATTCTGGAGCATCCAATTTTGGCTTTTTGGAATCATTTTCTTCCTCTTTAGTAACAATCGCCCTTTTGAGACCATTCGAATCTGGTGCTGATACTGCAAAGGCCTTTGTCATGGCAGCACTGGGATTCTTGGCATCGATTTCATCGTGATATGGACCAAAGGTCGTCAATCCCTGACATTTACTTCCCGAATTGCAAGGTTGTTGTGTAATTGGACAAGGCTCTACGTGCAAATCTGGAAATTCTTGTTGAATTTTCTCCAGAATCTGCTGGGCTACAAAGTCATGACCCGCTGGACTAAAATGCAATCCATCGCTCAAAAAACGACCCCAATTGTCATCTGTTTGAAAGGCTTGCCACACATTCAAACAGGGAACACCCAATTCCTTTGCCACCTCCACGCATGCCTCAGCGTATTTGCCACTATTTTCCAATGTTCTCTCCAGAACTCCTGTAGCCTTATCGCCGTACCGTTGTTTCTGAAAAACGAATCGTTGGTCATGGTGGACTGGAGGTGGTGTAACCAAAAGAACTTTCGGATTTCCACTCAATAGAGTTGCTACCTTTTCTTGTACCAATCGTTTCAAATTGGTTTGATAGTCGGCGATGGGCACGTAATGATGTGGATTATGTTCGGGCAACGATGCATCATTGGCACCGAACCAGATAATTACCAGAGCAACATTGTCGTGAGATTCATCGGGCAGCTGAAGGTACCATGTGGAATTGTATCCCGAACAACCACGGTTCAAGACATCGGCCCGTCGTTGATAGCGGTGGGCTAATTTTCCACCCCATCCATCCCAACAGGTTTGGCTTAAGCTGTCACCCCACAGTAATATCTTTTGACGAGGAATGAACAAGGGCGTTACACTTGTCTTGTCCTTTTCGGCTGGTGGGTCCATTTTATATATTAATTGCTGAAAGTAGATAGGTACAGCAGTTGAATTGATATTGACTCTAGCTATGTTGAGTTCTCGAATACTAGTACGGTCAAGTCGAAAAAAGAAAAAGGCAGAAACCAAAAATTGATTGAGGTGTGCAGATGGCAGTAGTAGGTGGCAATCAAATGGTAAAAACGTAGCATGGACATCTTTGAAATTCAAAAACACTGTGCGCAAAAAGGTTAAAACATTCTTCGACAGCAATGCTTCAGTAGTTGGTCATGTCATACCGTATTAGTCGTTCAAAAACTCCTTCACAACGACTGCTGGGATAGTTATAAGATTTGTAGAGTACTGGTGTACAGCGCGGAGTGTTGGTTGAACAAGATAAAAAAATAATAAACAAGCATCTGCTCCAACGTTTTATTAGTAGAAAACTATTAGTAGTACGAGTGGTAGTAGTAGTAGTAGTAGTAGTAGGTACTAGTACTAGTAGTACTACTAGTAGCTACTAGTATTAGTACTACAACTACTACTAGTAGTAGTAGCTCTAGTAGTGGTGGTATACTCCGTACTACGGTAGTAGTCTAATGCTCTTTAAAACATCTCGCTCTACTAGGCTACTACTCTAGACCTACTCTAGTACCAGGTAGATTTTCCGTACAGCTGCAAGACGACAAGGTATCCTGACCCTTAAAAAGACCCATGCTTATCACAAGAACCAATATCATCTTCATCATCATCATAATCACCCTGCCCTGTGACAACCAACCTTGAAGTTCTATTGATAGCGTGGTGTCCTGGCAGTAGTGCTGTAATCAGTAGCGCATGTATAGCAGGATTTAAACTCAAATTAGAAAAATCTTGGTAGGCGACAAGTAAAGAAGATTGTGGGAGAAAACTAGTAGAGAGCTACAGAGAGAGTTCATTCCACGACTCAAATAGATCATGTCGTCCATGTCCACTAGTACAGCAGCGGAAGCTCCTCTTTCCGATAACATTAAGGATTGGCCTTTACGAAGAATCTCTCAACCTCATCATCGTAATGATGTCCTCTTGAGTGGTCCACAAACTGGAAGCAAGAACAAAAACGACAACAGAGCTGATGCATCCACGGAGGAGGTAGTACCAATACTAGTACCATGGAGAAGCAGCAGCTTTACCAGCATCGACAGAACTGACAGCAACGAAAGTAAGAGCCACGAAGACTGGATAACGAAGCAGTCTTTGATTTCCTACGACACTGTCCAGGGCAATCAACGATTTTTGGAATTGCTTTCATCTCACCTGGAAGAATTCGAGAGCAAGAGTAGTATCGAAAAGCCATTGGTCACCGTCCAAGTTCTCAAGGAGTGGAGGAACCAGGCCCCTCCTGGTCGTTTTCTGGTAGCTGAACCCGACACTGATCCACCACTCTGGAAGGATATTGGTGACAAAAAGGCAAGAGCTCGCATCAGCAAGGCATTCAAACACTTGACCAAGAGCAAGAATGGAACGAACGACGCAGCAATGACTTACGCAAATGCAAAATCCGATACGTCTGCTTCATTTTCATCATCCTCTCAAATTGATACTTTCATTGGTGCTGAAGACTGTCGAGATACAGCAAGTTCGGTCACACCTCCAACGTTCAAACAGAAGAAGAACCAGGAGGAGGAAACGAAATCCGCAGTAGCTGATGTCGATGATGTTGCAGGCATACCAAACGTCTCCGCTACGTTGTTGGAACCTACAGCATGCAAATCGCAGAGGATGTTTGGTTTTAAAGAATTAGGAACATCGAGTTCAGAAACATTGGAAAATGAAAAAGGAGCGAGGCTTGTCCAAACCCATCAGCATCCACTCGAGAATAATCTTGCTCTGCCGTCCAAAACAAACGTTGTCGTACCACATAAGCGTCCAGCCATTCCCAGCTTTCATCAAAACCTCAAAAAGAATGAACGGCGAATATCGGAACAGCTTTTCATGGCTCAAAAAGATGGGAAAATTTATGGTCGTCGGAAAGAGCGAGACCAGCTCGTTCAAATTTACAAACAGCAGCGGGAACGATATGCACTGTTTTTACAACACCAGCGACAGTTGAAACGCGATCATCCTTCTTTGAATAAAAAATCGTATCCAATGTACTCGTCACAGATGGAACGTTTCTCTCAAACGTCATCAACGACAGTAGTGCCCGGTGATGCGGTATTTCCTGAAGTTGTTTTCGTATTCATATCTGGAAGTATGGGTGTGGGGTAAGCAGATCTGCCGATCGATTTCTTTTTTTCTTTTTTTCTCTTTTTCACATTGGTTGTCTAAACATATTCTCATTCCTTTTTTCGTCGACGTACAGCAAAACGTGTCTAGCAACTACACTAAGAAATCCACCAGAGGAGGAAATCGACGTTCCTGAGACGGATGACGGCTCATTATCTTCGTATTTGACTGAAAATGCAATGGGGCAGCACCAGCCTTTTTTTCTGCATGGGAAATTCGAGCATTGCAAATGGAAAGATCCCAATGCAGTTTTTGTTGCTCTTATTGCAGATTTTTGTGACCAATTATTGAAGCGAAAGGACCCTGCGCTCACCAAACAGTTTCGAGATGCCATTGAGTTAGCACTGCAAGACGATATTACCCTCTTGATTAACCTTGTTCCACTTTTGACACCCATCCTCAAAAAGTCCAATCTCGAATTGGATGGAAATAAGTCTAGCAAGGTCTCGTCGCAAGGAGCGTACGAATGTCTGGCATTGCAGCGTGTCAAGATTGTTTTTGGTTTATTTTTAAGGACCATTGCAGAGGCCTCTTCCCATGCGATTATAGTACTATTGGACGACCTCAACTATGCCAGCGAGCCTGCTATGGATATTTTGACGTCTCTTGTTCAAGACAAGGAAAACTGTGGGGTTCTGTTTATGGGGACCTGTCCTCGAGAGGAATGTAAGAGCAAACATTACCTTCGAGCCATCGAACGAATGGACGCCATTCACACTGTTAGCCTTACCAGGATTGAGGTTAGCAACTTGGAAGAAACCAGCGTGCACAGAATGCTTGCGGAGACATTGATGCTCAAAGAACAGGAAACGCTAGTGTTAAGAGGCCTTGTATTTTCTCTCACGAAGGGAAATCCAACATTTATCAAAGAGTTGCTGCGGAATTTTCAGGATAAGGGTATTTTGCGATACGAAGAAGCCTCTAGGCAATGGACGTGTGACATTGAGCAGATACCCCTGACCCTTGGCGATATTCATAGTGTTTCAGATCTATTCAAAGCCAAAATTTTGGCTCTTCCGCCGTCTATCCAAGAAACACTAAAGATTGCAGCGTGCCTCATGGCGACACAGGTTGACGAGTCACTGTTAAAGCTTGTTGATACCGTCGGAGCGGTTTCTTCTCATCTTAAGCATGCCGATAACGTAGGCTTGCTCTCTTTTCGCGATGAAAAATATTATTTTGTCTCGGATGGAGCGAAGGAAGCCGCTTACGAACTGATTCCTTTGTCAGACCGCCCCTCCTATCACCTACGGATAGGACAGCGGCTCTCGCTACATCTGCAAGACAATGAAAATGCTGAGTTCTATGCAACACTCATGAGCCAAATGATATTAGGAGACGGGCTCATCACGGCAGACGACGATCGACGCGCGGCTGCTCTTCTATACTTGAATGCCGGACAAAAGGCGGCAAGATATCTAGGCTTTCGAACTGCGTGGTATTGTCTCTCTAGGGGTATAGCAATGATATCTTTGAAGAAGAAATGGGGGCGCGACAATTACGATATATGCCTAAGCCTACACAATACTGCCATCGAGGTGTGCTATTGCAATGGCGAGTTTGAAGAACTCGACTCTTTAATTGCTGAAGTTTTGGACAATGCACGGACACTCGAAGATGCCCTGCCAGCCCGTTCTTGCCAAATATATGCTCTGGGAAGCCGAAACAAGCAATTCGAAGCTATCACGATTGGACTCAATACACTCGAGGAGCTTGGGGAGAGGTTTCCGGGAATGACGCCTTCAATTATTTCCGTTTTAATCGAAGCCCGCAAACTGAAGAGATTGTTGAGGAATAAATCTGACGATGACATTCTTGGATTACCGCGAATGAAAGACCCAAAAAAGCTTGCTGCTATGCAGATTATGAACCATTTTATACTGTATACTGTGTACGCCAGTCCAAATCTCTCTGCGTTGCTGGCTTTCCGGCTTGTGCGACTGACCATAGAGCACGGTATCAGTGCCATTTCATCTGTGGGTTTTGTTATTTATGGAATGATCCTGTGTCGATTTGATCAAATCGATGATGGATTTCGATTTGGCGAGCTAGCTATGAAAAATAATGTCGTCTTCAAACACCAAGTTTGGATGGTGAGGACATATGCAGGCTTTTATGGCGCGATTTACTGCCGAAAATACAACGTAAGGGGTGCCCTTGAACCTCTTCAGACTGCTTACCGGGTTGGTATGAGAACGGGTGATATCGAATACGCAGTGGTAAGTGCGGCATATCGCTGAGACGGGAATAGTGTGCCAAACGTGCCGTAGTTGCTGACTTTTGCTTTCCGTTGTCACTCACCTTCCTCAATTCTGCAGTTGAACGGTTGCCTTGAGATCTGGAACGGAGCTGATTTGTTGCGTTTGCCAGATATAGATAGCAAGATACGCGAGCTTAAATCTACAGCAGAAGCCTACGGTCAAAATTTGAGTGTAATTATGCTGACAGCATTGTGGCAGTTTGCACTGAATATGATGGGAAAAACCTCCGGTGACCCCAAAATTGTTGGGGGAGAGGCGATAGACAATCACATTCTGGAGAAGGCTAAAAGCGGAAAAAATCCCCACCTAATCTTTTGGATACGCTTATGTACGCTGGAGGCTGCGTATATCCTTTGTGACTACGACATGGCAGAGAAGTACATTGATGCTGCCAGATGGATCTACGAGTCCAGCTCGGGTGCCATGGATGGTGGCCGCGCTGTTTTTCTTGAATGTTTGGTGCTCCTAGCACAAGCCCGTCGCGGAAAGCGCCGGTTCCGCATTTTACGCCATGTAAAGAAACGGCTCAAGATGCTGAAGCTATGGGCTATGCATGCGCCGGATAATTATCTTCCAATGCAGTACCTGTTAGAGGCCGAGGTTGCCTTTATACGGGGTGACCGCCAAAAGGCCACCGCACACTATAGGACAGCTATTCTACATTCTCGTGAAACAGGATTCCTGCTGGACGAGTCTCTTGCCAACGAACGATTGGGTAGATCATATCTTGAGTGGAAGGATACCAAGTCTGCGATGCCCTTTTTGGAAGAAGCCAGGCGATGCTATTTGCACTGGGGAGGCGTTGTAAAAGTCCAGCACCTTGACGACGAGTTTGGCGACATGATTGACTACCAATCCCCAATCATCAGAGGAGATACCGTCGTGGCGGAAAGATCTTCTTTCCTGTAGAGTTGTTTCACTTGAGTTTTTTGCATACCTTAGAGCTGTGCAAAATTTAAATTTTGTGTTGCAGAGAATCATTCGTGCGAGCAATCACGATGGGAATCCTGTAGAGTAGACTACTAGGAGTAGTAGCTAGCTAGTAGTGATAGCATAATAGCAACAAGCAACATGTTGTAGTCAAAAAATACTACGAGTTCGTTTTTGTCTTTCAATTGAGTCCCACAAAGAAAAGTATCAATCAAGAATCAAGAATCAATACGGCAATTCACAGTGAAACAAGCTGAAAGCCATATGGCGGCACTGTTGAAGATTGAACCCTGTTGTCACTGTGATTCGCACTGATTGTGGCAACATTCGTGCTGGTCCTATAGGAAAGAAAGAATTCAGGTACAAATATTGCCTTAAGAAATTAACCAAAGAATAATGCATGAACAGGGATTTGGAAGAGCACTCAATTGCATCGACCCCAACTTGTTGCCTGCAGTAGGAGCTGGCAACAGTCCCCAGAAGAGAATTTCGCAGGTTCCCATCGTAGAAGCAAAATGCATCGGCTCCCGAGATGGTCCTCTTGTAAAGAATATCGTCAGACAGGATCGGCAACCACTGCCCGTGGCCCAGTGTATTAATATCGATCCTCACCCTAGTAGTATTCGTTGTTGTGAAAGAAATTCTATCGTAGATGTACAGGCCGTAGACTTATCGCTGGATAACGTGCCATCTGGGACTTGCAGTGCGAGCGACTGTTTTGATACGCCATCCGTGCAAAGCTTTGTGACACCAGAAAATGAACAAGTGAACAGGTCTCTCTTCAAATCGACTTCGACTTCAGTTCCTATCATCAATGGCGACGCAGAGCGAGAATATTCATACCTCACCCACCTGCTACCCACAAGCTGCCAGCGATGCAGCTACCAAAGATGTGATGGAAGAAGTAGTATTACCGGAGAGGAATTGTTGTCTAGGCTAAAGCAGCAACGCAAGAAGAAAACCTGGAGAGTTGGTCTTATTGGTGGCGTGGCTGGTTTGTTTCTAGGAGGTCCCATCGGAGCAGTATGCATTGGAGCGGGATCTGCCTTGATTACCAAGCGTCGCTTGAAGCGACGAGAAAATTGCCTGAGACGACAACTAGACGGTCGTCTTCTTCAGCCCTTGCCCGTCGTTCCACGGTCAGCCATTCAGCCGTAGCCGAATAAGAGTTGGGCGACAGAGACAGATATGGATAGTTGTAAATAGCCATATGTTTTTTGTATATATTTGCGTCGTTGAAAGTCAGCTAGTTGCAAAGACGTGTGTAATGAACATGTCCTTTGTAAATAGCCATGTGTTCAGTGTATATTATTGGAGTCGTTAAAAGGTAGCTACTCGAGTAATACGTACGTGTAATCTCTTACTGTAGGTGGTAAGCACATATCTGAAACCTACCTACCCCTCACAATACTAGAGAACAAATGCATCAGGTGTCCGCAATTTTTAGCTCTTGATCTCTTTGCTCAGACAAAGATCTTGCCCCCTAGGTGCAGCAGCTCCTTATGCTAATTGTCTCTGCTAGTGGTAGCTATTACTACTACTGTAGTTGAGTAGGTTCATGACTGACCTACTCGGAGCAGTGTACTAGTACAAGGAGTCCTCGTTGTGCACGTACTACTGCTAGGACTAGCTATGAAGGGATTCGTGAACCAGGATTTTAACCAACCCAAACCATAATACTACACAGATATCTTCCCCGTCCGAAATTTTGCTCTTGAAAATTCGGGCACTTTTGCACCATCAAATGTAATTCAAGGAGTGTCTGGTTTGGTAATATCACTTGCCGTCTCAAAGATTGATGGGGATAATTGTTCGAAGTCGATGGCAGCTGACTGCCTCCGGCTCCTGTACCTTCTTTTCTCCTAGGTCCAGATTCCTCTGTCATCTGAATCCATTCCTTTTATCTCTCCCTACCAGTAGCCGCCGAGTATTCAGCAGTGTATGCATGACAACTTCTGACTTCATGGGAGAAGACAGTGACACAAATGCCCCACATCACCAGATGCAAACAATACCATTGGAAAAGTACCTGGAGGATGTTTTAAACGCTATTGATTCTTCATATCACATGGCCATTACTGCTCAACACCGAAGGAAAATGATACGATGCCTGATGGGCTACAAAAACAAAGCAGAATTTGACCTGACACTTCAAAATCTTGCTATGGAGATGCAATGGGAGAGGGCCGCCAAGTTTGTGAGTGATCATCTGTTTAACTTGGACCCGCCTCCTCATTCGACGTGTGCCCCAATGTTTCAAGAAGGCCTGCGATTGCATCGAGAGGGAGGGCATCCTAACTTTGTGTTCCAGTCCATGGATTTTCAGAATCAGAACAAGCACTTGGCCCCTTCGCGCTTCTTCTCGTATCTGGCGAGAGGAAGGGCCTACCAAGGGCAGTTTGAGCGGCTGCTAGAAGATGTGGCTCCCAATCTCAAGGAACAATACGCAGATGTAATACAAGAGCCACCTGAGATTGATTTAATGAAAATGCTAGTACTGAAGGAGTGCGAATCCACGACTGTGGCTGAAAGCGACGATCAGCCACCTGCAGTGCAATGGAAGAATCAACTCATGCAGCTGTTGGAAAGAGAATTTCCGAACAAGGGTCCGCAACACCCTGACGATGGAGGAAGATCCCTAGGGAGACGGGGGGAATCGGATCTAACATCGTATCTGGAAGGACGGGTGCACAACGAGACGCGTACTTCCCGAATGGTCGTTTCGAATGTGTATGTCAAGTCGCCGAGCAAGCACCTACGACAGACCAATCAATCAAACAACCCAAGCAAGCGGCTTCACCCAGTCCTGATTTTATCGAATGCTGATTTGGTAGGAATGACATCAGAATTTGATTCAATCATATTGGAAAAGGATGCTGTCAGTGAGACGATACGCATTTCAGAGCTCTGGGAAGCCAAAGCGAGTCTAACACCCGTGACCATATCGGATGCCTTATTTAAAAAGATGCAGGCTTTACGGGAAGTGTTGAAAGATCCAGATGCCGCCATTTATTTCAATCCTCGTCTCTACGAACATCCACAATTACTTCGAGATTTTCTTGCTGCGACTATTGTGGAGGATTACGACCGTATCGTCGGGGAAGACGATTCGATTACAGTTCCGCTTGCTTCCCATCACGGCGTCAACAGTGAAGATAAAGCGGACTGTTGGGAAGATCAAAGTCCGGTAGGAATTGGGCTTGGTATTTTTGGAATGGATCTAATGGGCCCAAAGGCAGCGGCACGGCGGATGCAATTGATTCAATGCGAAAAGTTGTTGGAACAAAGTGTGGATGCTGTTTTGGAAGGACTGGACACGGGTTATCTATTAGCCCCTGACGTTCGACCTCAATTGGAATCCATGCTTCGTGCCGCTCAAGTATTACGACCAACTTTGGTCGTGCCTATGACTGAAGATGAGCAGGTATAGGCAGCAGTGCTAGCCGTTACGAAGCGGCTAGCTACTGCTAAAATGAAAAAAAGTTGAAAAATATACTTTTTTCTCTCTGCCACGTAGCAGCTAGCTACCACTACAATGAAGGTGTACACTTTTTTCTTATAATATGTCTACATACAGTTAAAGTTTCGCAACTTCATCTGAATTAAATTTGCGCCTCAATTGACTGGTGATGGTGATAGCCGCAATACCGCAGTGGGTACTAATAAATCGCGTGATTCATGGCAGAAAATTAAATCACGTCTTGCCTCTACCAAGTACAACATAAATTCAGACCACAGCAATTCCACCTTTGATTCTCTTTCACTATTCTTTCTATTTCATTTTCCTCGCAAACGAAGCTTTTTCGGTGATTGGTCCACTTCTCTTTCACACTCTCCATGCGGTCCGATCGGGTCGCATGAATTCGCGCAAAGTCTTCTTTTCGATTTGATCGCCTCTCCAAGCGTTCCTTGCGATTGGTAGGCGTCTCGTGGGGTACAACGCGACCCAGATGGATGCTAATGTCGTTCAAGGCACTCTGCGTGATGTTCTTGGAGTTCCGACGGACCGCCCCCGGTAGGGACGACCGCCTCTGCTGTATACTACTGCAACGTCGAGCAGGCGCACTCATTATTTGTGCTAATGGAGAGGTTAAGAAACACGGCTATATACGTGATTATTGACAATTCTTTGCTGTCCCAAGGTAGTAGTATACTGTCAACTAGCTGACGAACAGTTCGTTAATTATTACTCCTGAGTAACAGTTAACAGTATTAATCGGAGGGCAAAAAATCGAAACTGTGATGAGTCCAATTTTTAGTCTTGTCCACCAATGACATTCCTAGCCCTAAGAATCTTCACCATATAGACGCACATTTTTCTGTAGTAAAATCTTTCTGCGATTTTGTGAACGAGTATGTTTTTATTATTGTTTGGCTGGCACGCTTCGGCGCATCTAACGGAAACTTCTTCGTCATAACATCTTGCAGCCATCTGTTCATGAGAAGTATGGACGTCACAATTTGGATATAGTCAGTTCTCCCAGTCACTAAAATACTGTGTAATTCATGAAGATGCGAACCTTGATAGGCATGTGTCAACTCTAGCAGAGAACCTCGGCTTGTGCGTCGAATTTTTCGATGCCAAGGTACATAGCTTCACAGAATACATAGGAAAACCTATTGGAATGTTCCCACCCGAAGTCCGTTTCGGCTGACACCTTGTTCGCCGATATTACGCTCTAGGATCATCGGAAGGAAGAGAATAATAAAGAGCGAAGTATATAAATCCTCACAATATCTGTCGGCGTCTTTCTCGAAGAACCACACAAGTTTTTTATTCTTCATTCAGAATAAAACAAAAAATAATCTATTTCATCATGGCGTCTCCATCCAAAGGATGCTTGATCTTCCAGTATGTGTACTCGTCTCTGCTACTAATCTTTTGCACGGCCATTATTATGGGCCTCATCTTTACCGAGCAAACTCGACTTGCCGAAGATGTCCATCCTGCTCTTGCCTTTATCGTTCTTATTATCGGTGTGTTATGGTTGACCATGGTCGAGGGTGGCCAAGGTGCCATTGTTGGTCTGGGGCCCGTCCAATTGGATCTTTACAAAGACAGTCATCCATGGTCCTACAGGTGTACTTCCCTTTGCCTTCGCGGGGATAATCTCGACCGCTACCTTTTGGGCCGTCAATACATGGTAATCCTAATCGTCTTCAGCGTTCACATGGCTGGAGAAGCCGTAGAAAATGCCGAACTTTGGGGATTCCCCGATTGGTTAACGAATATGTTTTTGGCTTCTGGTGTTGCTATGGTTCTCTTTACCAACATGGTCGGACAGCTCAACTCAGAGATCAACGCCTGCCACTGCATGCTTGATTACCGTAAGTATTGCTTGTTTATTGGGGTATTAGCTTTCGCAA
>Ga0210025_1003520_pt1 | contig 14112 bp, 6 predicted proteins | sample CryGeyme20150102_FD_183989 | JGI IMG/M metagenome (GOLD analysis project Ga0210025, IMG submission 183989) | Groundwater microbial communities from Crystal Geyser aquifers in Utah, USA - Crystal Geyser metaG 2015-0102 (SPAdes) (version 2) | ecosystem: Environmental > Aquatic > Deep subsurface >...
GATCGGCACGCCATGATAATGGTCAAATTCGGATTGTGCACAAAATGTTGAACTGTGGCAAATCCTAATCCAGAATTAGCACCCGTAACAATCATGGTTCTGTCTTTGTTGGTGGGCAAATCCAAGCTTAATCCAAGTGGCAAATCTTGATAGAGGACTTTGGGAAGAATCGATATCGCCACGGCAAATACTAGTACTCCAATGGCTGTGGTTTTCCCAACAAGGGTAATGACGCCCATGGTTGATTGATGTGTATTATTATTATGCGTGCTGGTAGAAGTAGTTCTCTATTGTCGATAGATAGTTTTTTATCAACTCCGAAGTAGCAGGTACTGTGTTATGAGTGGTGTTACAAGCAAATACGAGTAAATAATACTGTAAATAATAATAGGATAACGAGTTCTTGTGTTCGCCCAGGCTTGTCCTGTTGTATTATTATTTTAGTACTCTACGAATTATGAGAATCTTTTGAATTCGTATCTTTTGTATGGAAAATGCGTTTGAATGAAACGATTTTCTAGTCTGTCCTTCAACGGGCAAGTAATCTTCATTGTGATAAAACTCCACAACAACCTTTCGATACGGAAGAAAGTGAAACAATACTGTAAATAATAATATGAGTAGACCAATAGCACCGCCTGACATATTCTACACCAAAAACCTAACACACGTCCTTTATTAGCAGGCGATAACAGCAAATCTATTCTCTCTACCACACCTCACACACTACTTGCAACCAGCGGTGCTTAGGGTGAACATTAAAATCAGCAGGGCGTTAAACTAACAAATCTCGATACTCGATACCATCATCGCTATCCGCTATCTGTTGTGGAGTACATTATTATTTGTTATATCCTTCATCAAATCTCAGCACGTATTGCACACACCACAAATCATGATGCAACAACCACAACCACCGCCGCCCCCGCCGCCACCATCACTACATCCCAATGTCGAAGTGATGGAATTAAATTCCTCTTCAGCTGCGGCACAACAAAGGCACCAACAAATATTATTGGACTTACAAGCACAACGTATGGCATCTGGTATGGATGTTCCCACTTTACCGGATGCTGTGCGGACTGCCTTGCGAGAATTGCGGTGTCCGGTACGGTTGTTTGGAGAAAATTTGGCCAATGTTCGCGATCGATTGCGATTGGAAAAAGCCAAACGACAAGTCTACGCAGAACATTATGGAACGACAGATGGTATTGCTCCAACAGCGACCAGCGCAACGGCTACCACTGCTACAACAACAACAACAGTTTCGGCACGACATCCCGAAGAAACCCAATACACGAATGCACCACCGGCTCTGGTAGTAGCTCGTGAAAAGATATCAATGTTTTCGTTGCAACGATCTCGTGTGAGATTGGAACGAGAACGCAAGGTGAGAATGTCCTACAAGGAATTGGCCGCCAAAAAGCGAAAGTCCACAACAACAACAGTTACAAACGAAAATGATGATACGTCCAATACGAACGAAAAAAGCAATGGCGTATTAACAGTGATAGCAGAAGAATATGATCGATTGTGTTGTGACATGTACCAATCCTTTCAGGATGCCACACTGGCGGGTTCACAGTACGGTGATGTCCGACCGTTGTCAGCCATTACTGCTACTGGTCAGGCGGGTATAAATGCTGCGAATCAAGCCCCGCGTATATTCACGGCCAGCTGGAGTGCTACGTTGCAATGGTGGGATGGCAGCAGTCCAACATTGGATTTAATGGGACGACAACGACAGGCACACGAAGATCGCATCATGGGCGTGGCATTGCGACAGCAGCGGCAACAAGAACAAGACAAAAACATCATGGCAGGAACCGCATCCATTGATTTGACCGCCAAATTGTGGACCATTAGCGAAAAAGACACAACAATGACAAAAAATAATGGTGATATGGATGAGATGGATGCAGCACCAACTACGAGTACAACTGTGAATACGACTGCAGCCAGACAAGAGGACGAGGATGACGAGGCTCTGCCTGTACAATTTACACAAGTGGCACATTTGAAGGGACACAAGGCACGGCTGTGTCGAATTGCCTTTCATCCTCAAGGGGATTACGTAGCCACGACTAGTCACGATTACACGTGGCGTTTGTGGAATATTGAAACGTGTTGCAACAATAATGACGGTAGTACTACCGAGTTGCTCTTGCAGGATGGTCACGCACGAGAAGTCTTTGGAATCGATTTTCATCCCGACGGATCGCTTGTGGCTACGACAGACTATTCGGGAATGATCCACTTGTGGGATTTGAGAACAGGAAAGACTGTCATTCAATACTACGGACATGCCGGTCGGGTCTTGTGTGCCAAATTTGCTCCCGTGAATGGCTTTCAACTCACGACGGCCGGAGATGATGGCTGTCTCAAGGTGTGGGATTTGCGCCACCGACGAAAAACGGCCAAGACCAATGGAGCCCCCGAACCGAGACGGACTATTCCGGCGCATTCGAAACTGATTTCTCACTTGGAATATTCTGACAACGACGAGTGTTTGGTATCCAGTTCGTTTGATGGGACCGCCAAAATTTGGAGTACACGAGGCGACTGGAAAATGTTGCGGACTCTGGAAGGTCACGAAGGAAAGGTTATGGGTTTGGGTATTGTATCGACCTACAACGACGCCATTACCACCAAACAAAGTGATAGTGGCGTTCGGAGTCCAGCGCGAGATTGGGGTGTTGTAACGTGCGGCTACGACAAGACATTGAAATTGTGGAAGTAAACCTAGTCTAATACAGTACGCCAGATTGTGAATATCTACACCTAGAATTCCTCTCCTCTTCCAATATCTTCGTTATCATCGGCGTAGTATATTTCGTCTACTCCCTCGTACTTTGGCCAATAGTCCATCCGGCCCACGTGGACCGGTGCTTCGTCAATGGGATTCCAATTCCAGTCTTCTTTGTACAGGTTCCGATGTTCCTCATTTGGAATGCTATCACCCCAAGAATCCAAAGTGGCCATGTCCTCTTGCGACAGCTCAAAGTCGTACAAGAGACTGTTCTCGACGATTCGAGTTCGGTTGGCAGACTTGGGAATGATTAAAAAGTCGTGCTGGAGCGCCCATCGCAACATAATCTGGGAAGTTTTCTTTTGGTATTTGGCCGCCATTTGGACCAGTATTTCTGGCTCGGACAACCATTCTTCGTATCCGTGCATGAGACTCCCGTAGGCCTGAATTTTTATATCGTGTTGTTGGCAGTAGCTCAACAGGGACGCTCGTTGTCGGTAAACCAGAGGATGCATTTCGATTTGATTTACCACCGGCATGGGTCGGCCACTGCTTTCAATGGCTTGTAAATGTCTCAAACCAAAATTGGAAACTCCGATCGATGTAACGTAGCCCTTGGACTGCAAGTACAGCATGGCATCCCAGGTCTCCACGAGTCTACCACCAAAGGGTGAATGAATCAGATACAGGTCCACAGTACCAACATTTAAGGACTGATAGGATTCATCAAAGGCTTCCAAAGCTTCCCAAAATCCGTGTGCATCATCCCACAATTTGGTCGTTACAAAAATATCATCTCTGCTGATTATTGCAGAATTCTTGTCATTATTATTACTATTGCTGTCAATATTAATAATATAGTCTCGAATGGCCCTTCCGACCTCCTCTTCATTGCCGTAGGTATCTTCTTCGGCAGCGGTATCCATAAGCCGATATCCGGCATCCAACGCCCACTGAACAGCACGGTAGGTAACATTTGCTGTCAATGAAAGTCCTAAACCAATACTGGGTATTGGATTTCCATCGCGCAAGGAACGTGTAGAAGAAGAAATAATAACAGTACTGCTGAGCGCAACTGCTGCTGCCTTTGTTGTTTTGGACGTCGTCGTCGTTGTTGGCGGCAACTGATGATGCTCCGGCTGTTCCTGAGGAGGGACTGCTGCTCCTTTCGTTGTCGTTGTGTCATTTGCAGCTCTGATAGTAACAACCAAAAATAGTGAGAGTAATAATAACCACGGAAAAGATAGAGTGGACATACTGCAGTAAAGAGCCTGGATTAAACCCAATGGAATTGTGGATGATAGAACGTCATTGGTTGCTTAATTGACTGGGAAGTTATTGAAAACAATAAAAGATGTTTTGTAGTGGTACTCGCAAATTAAGCCCAGGTGGACTACGGCAGTTTACCATGTCTCCTATGATAGGACTCAGGAGTTAGGTCTTACTCTATTAGGTCGTGTGCCTAGCTTGCTCTGTATCAACACACTAGTCTAGTTTACTCCTACTATCATCATAATATTCAATATTTACTCTAATATTCATGTAGTCTCCACACTAGCTTTTTACGCTCGAGTAAAAATTAATAGGAAATAATGAGGTTATCGTATAATGGATCGCACACTAGTACACTTAACCTGAACGATTACTACTACTAGTAGTAGTAGCTACTAATAGGACTAGCTAGTAGACTAGCCAGTACTACTACTAGTAACATCAAGATAACGTCGCAGGTAATTTCTGATTATTGATAACACACATAAATTAAGTCAAGAAAAATGCAATAAAACAGCACAAACGAAACATAGTACCATACAACAATGACAACGGCTCGGCACTATTTGCTGACAGCTTTTTTGTGGTTGATATTGTTCGGTCTCTGCTGGTGCGATGACGGCAACAACGGCGGCGGCGACAGCAGCATTGGATCTGATTCTCTTGTTGGTAGCAATCATAACAAAAAGGACAAACATAATAATCATATTATGGCCGCCGCGACCGCCGCTTCAATAAAGAAATTATTGGATTTAATATCCCCGTCACTGCGTCATCGTACACCCGTTGATCGGAATGTCTTTTACGACGACCTCAAATTGATTTTAAAAGATTTGTTATCATCATTGGACAATGATGATAATGCTGTACTGGAGACTCTACTTGCACAATCGCGGGATGACTTTCAACGAGTACAAAAAATACAACAACACCAACACCAACACCAAGACGAGGTAGACGAAGACGACGATGAGTGTGTCGACGAGTCGTATTATGCTGACCGCCATTTGGTCAACATTTTAAATACCTACAACAATTATGATTGTCTGGAACGTGAATTTGATGTTTCAGCAGCAGCATCATCATCCTTTGACGTGGATACTGTCGCACAAGTATTCCAACAGTGTCATCTAGTAGTGCTACGGAATGTTTTTGCCAAACAAGACATTCAAGATTTAAAGTCCAATTTTTCCAATTACATTGGAAAAGTTTATACCGGACAGATCAGAGCTTCGCGGCAGTCGGGTGGTGCCACCACACATGGTGGTGATTCGTTTGTTCTTCACGAGGGCAACAAACGGTGGAACATTTTGCCACCACGAAATCTAGTGCAACCAAGTATTTTTGCCAATCCTGTCCTTTTGGACATTCTCTCAGCACCGTCCATTTTAGGTGGTGGTAGTGGCGGTGGCGACGGCAGCGGACAAGATGACCACCTGATTGTGAATCATATTGGCAACATCAATGCAGAAAAAGGTGCACAGGCACAAGGCTGGCATTCGGATGGAACCTACATTCACGGAGAAGATAGCTTACAAGTTTCGGGAGTTGCCGGGCATGATCTTGCTCCCTACGCGATTAATATGTTTACCCCATTCTTGGATATGACAAGTCATAACCTCGGTCCGACGGAATTTTGTCTAGGAACATCCAATTTAAGAGGTCTTGGTGCTGATGAGTCGTTGTTGTACAATATACTCGACGAAACGCTGTTCGAGAATGGCATTGCCGAACGACTCTACAATTTTGATCAGGAACGCGTTGGAACATGTCCTGCGGGTTTTTATCGAGCACCACTTCTCAACATGGGAGATGTCGTGCTGGTGGATTACATGGTCACTCATAGGGGCGGAGCGAATCTGAGCGACCGTCTCCGATCGCTCCTTTTTATCACCTACTCGCGGAAGTGGTACCATGATTCTAATTTCGATATCAGTTATGGCGATAGTGATGAAGACCAAGAAGATAATAATTGGTTGACCAAGTTCACTCGGTTTGCCTTGGTGGAGTATGTCAAAGAACAACAAAATTCTTGCCCCAGTGATGAAGCATGTAAAGATAATGAAAAAACGCCCCCCCTGGAATCTATTTCCAATTTTCTCCAGGCCTATGACGGATGGGATGACGACGAAGTGGCACAAAATTACCATCAAGACGTTACTGCGAAATAGCAACAGAAAAACAACGTTCTAGATCTTCTGAGGGTATCATCTAAAAATATTCAAGATGCATCGTTGACATTCGGAAAGGACAATGTGAAGCTTCCTAAGGCACACCCCAACTGTGTGAAGCACCTAGTTCCCTTGTTTTTGCTGCTGCCGCTGGTCCAATTCTTTACCCCTTTCGTAACTCGCCAATCGCTCTTCTTGCTTGACACGTGTCAGCCCTTTGACCTTGTTGCGTTTGATGTGGGAGCAGAGCTCTGGATCGCCCCGTACAAAATACTCATGATAATAAGCATCGCGCTCCGGTCCATCACTGATTCTTTGGAAGTTGTAAAGATTCAACTGTCGCTGAAACGAAGAAAAGGAACTCATGTGGAAATATTTGGGCATGACATCTTTTGCCCATTCTTTAGGTTTGTGTATTCGGAACCTGAAATGCAAAACAAGTGTCGGGAAGAAAGGTGGGGATGAGTCTGATGACGATGTAGCGTGACATGAAATGCAAGAAATGAACCATGTAACTTACGATTTTCCGTGGGCTAACCAAGAAGCAATGGCAGAACCTCCAGGCTGCTGCTCGAGCTCGGTGAGCATTTGCAGGAGCTTGCGAGGAAAAGTCGACGATCGCCCCCTTGGCTTGCGCTTCTTCATGGCTTCAAGCTCGGCTGGCATGGGAGGAATGCTGGCGAGCAAACATTCGGTTTCTGGATCCGATTGCGTCTTGTGCTGACCTGCTGCCACGATGGGAGCTGCAGCGGCCGTTTGATTTTGCGAGGGCATGTTAATCGTCATGTTGCTGTCGCTGCCAAAGTTGACGAAGTTATTAGGTGCTGCTGTAGCGCTCCATTGAGGAGCGTGTGCAAAACCCAATCCTGCTAACAACGATGTGTCGATTGGAGACAGTTGGCCTCTATTAGCCAACACTTGCAATTGCTGCAACAATTTCTGCTGCAACTGCTCCTGTTCTTCTTCCGATTGCCGCCGCGGTTGGGAAGGAGGCAGCTGTGCATGTGCTGGAGCTGATTGTTTTGATTGCAAAAACGATGCCAGGACTAGCTGTAAAAAGTCATGACTATTCTCAGCGCTATTGTGCCTGTTGTTTGTGTTGGCGAGACCGGGTTGTGCTCCTAGACCACCAAGAAGTTGTTGTATTTGTACTGGTAGCTGCTGAACTGTTTCAGTCGAGCTCTCACTTATGCTATTGTTGCTACCCAGAAGCCTTTGAAGAGTACTCTCTGTAATGTTTGTCGATCCTACTTGCGAATCTCCTTGACTCTGGCCCTGTGCAGTAGCCCAGGCAGTCTGCGAAGAATACCCTGGTGCATGGCTGGGGGCAGCAAAGTTACTAGAGCTATCGTTTGATATCACCGGAAAGCCTGCCGCACCACCCGTTAATCGCGCAAGCGATTGTAACAGCACGTTGCTTATCTGCGGCTGTTGTTGTTGTTGTTGCTGCTGAACCGCTTGCTGTTGGACAAGAGGGAAGCTAGTTCGAGCACCAGATTCTGGAACATGGTTTGCGGTTTGTCGAGGTATCATAAGTGACGTCAGCGCCCCTAAAATCTGGTATGGATCTTGGGTGTTAGTAGAGGAAGCTGGAATCTGAGGAAGGAACTCATGTAGCTGCTGGAACCGTTGTGGCATCTGCCAGGGCAATTGCAACTGTACGTTGTGGTGGGAAGGAGGTTGTGGAGCAATTTGAGAATGATTGGTCAACACAGTTTCTTCAGACTGAGGCTGGTTTGCCCCCACAGAAGTACTGGAATTCTCCTGAAAACCTTGGCCGTTGTTATTGACGCTACTCATGGTTGTGTTGGGATTGTTTCAGGTTGTTTTAGGCTAGCTGGATCCATACTATTCAGGATAGTTATTATAAATAATGTGCTGTGTGATGATGTTGTATACCAGTACTTGAGCGAGTAGTACTACCCTAGTAGTAGATAGTAATGGTACCTGGTACTACAGTAGTACAGTTTTGGGGCGTGCATTCTTTGAGTCTTAGGGTCAGAGGTTACGGCTGTTTGCCTAAAATCAAGGAAGTTAATCCCTTTCAGAAATCTCTTACGCACCTCCTTAAAAGTGTTAAATAAAGTCTTCATTCTCAACAGAGTACTACCAGTAGTAGTACCAGGTAGTGGTAGTAGTAGTAGTAGTAGTAGTATGATCGCACCGCTACCTACTCTTTCAGATTTTGAAAACAATTTTTGTCGATAAATAAACGCCACTATCTAGCTAGTAGTAGTAGGAATACTAGTACCTCTAGTACTGTAGTACCTGGTACCTTGTACCTGTAGGTAGTAGCTATTATTGCTGGCTGCAACTCGATACTAGTAGCTACGGTAGCTGGTACCAGTAAATGCGCTACCTGGTACCTACTAGTGGTACCGTACCTTATTCAAATTAAACGACTTAAAACAACGAATCCTTCAGAAAACAGAAGTAAAATTTTCTTGATTACCAGCTACTACACTAGCGGTACAGTAGTCTACCTGGTAATAGTACTAGTACCTGGTACGGTACCTGGTACCAGGTACCTGGTACGTGGTAGTAGACGGGGGCTTCCTGAACGTGTTTTGAAGTCCTGGAGCAGCTGGTCGAAAATATCAAAAAAGAACAAATTTGGGTCACAAATTTAAGATACCTGGTAACAAGAACGAATTTGGCTCACAAATTCAAGATACCAGGTACCAGGTAACAAGAACGCGCAGAAGGAAGATTGGATTCTTTTGTGATCCTGAATCATCGTTTCTGAAAGCAGGCCAACACAACCAACGAAAACTCTAACTTAACCCTACTACTAGACTAGTACTTGTAGTCATGATGAATAATAGTACCAGTAGACGAGACTAGTCTCTACTAGAGTAGGCTAGTCTAATAGAGTAACTTTGTCGTTCTGTAGGTAATGGAAAATACTTTGTTTACGGAGTTGGCATTAGCTCAGAAATAGAGCGAGCTCTTCTACTGCTATGACTTTGTAGCTGCTGTTCAGCTCTCTTCGTACTACCAATGATGCGCAGTTTGATGCGAGTGGCACCCTCGAGGGCCTCGTAACACGGGGATGGCCAATTCTGCAGACGATATCAAAATAATGATCGATCTTTCAAGGACGAATTATTGGATAAATTGTTGCAATGATCTTGGCACTATTTTATATCCCTCGTTGCCTTAGTGAGGGATAGTAATGATAAACGAGATTCTCCCTCTAAATTCGTTTTGCATAGCAAAACAGGAAATCCCTTAAACGTTAAGTCAGCCAACGTTAACATTCAGCTGTACTCTAGTAGACGAATAATTGCGCCCTGAAGCTAGTAAAAAGAACAAAAAATGATTAGTACTTGAGTAGAGTGCAAGCTAGTACATAAGTACAATAGACTCGTAAGCAAAAGTAGGTGCACGATACCTAGTAGTAGTACCCCCAGTAGTCTACTATTGGCTACCAGTGCCACTCTCTGCGGTCTGGTCGATTGATGCGTCGAGGAGTCGCTCTCACTGGCTGCTTGCGGCAAGATGAAACTCAATCGTACCGTACGTTGAGAGAATTTATCATTATTATTATTATTTGTTTGCTACGAGTGGTACCAGTAGGGTCTACCTAGTACCGTAGAACCATGTACTCCTGCAACTACTAGTCTAGTATTTAGGTCTACTAGTACTGGTAGTAAAGGTTCTTACCCTGGTAATGGTGATGTTGTAGCACACTGGTTCAAAACTGGTTCAATCAGCTAAACTAGTCTTTTTAACGACCGCCAATTTTGCAGTGCTAAGCATGATTACTCCGTTTTAACAATCGTTTTTTTTTGAAGTACTATTCTTGTGAAACGTTTAAATAGGCATACCTGGTATCGATAACCCTGATTGAAAGTACAAGATTGGAATGACCTAGAAAACTTAAAGGCCGGGACATGAGGCTTAAGAAACTAGCCTAAATTGTGGACATTAAAAACCTTAACCTTTGCTATCAAGATCAAGGGGTCATCCAGGAAAGGTCGCGGATGGGATTGATGAGAAGGAATTTGAGAGTACTATGGTACTAGTCTAGAGTATCTTGCCTTCTCGAACGATTATTTTCATACGTGTGAAAGAGTGAGGGTACTACCGGTGGAAACTACTAGTACTCCTACTACTGCTCGTAGTTGCCAGTTAATAATTGCTACTCGTACTACTAGTAGTAGTAGTCTAGTAGTAGTAGTAGGAGTACTACTAGTAGTAGTAGGAGTACTCCGATACAATAATTGCTATTCAAGCGGTAGGCTGGTCAGGCTGGTGGTTGTGCGATAGCGAGAATCGCTTGGCTATTACCTGGTACTCGAGTACCTGGTACAATGAAACATGATTAGCTATCGATTATCCAAGCAGTTTCTGTTTGCTGAAGAAATATTTCATAATTTTTATTTTCTGATTTTTTTTGACTAAATTAAGCATAAGCCAGCTTGACCCTCCACCCTCCACTACTTACCCTAAAATATCTTCATCATGCCTGCCCCCAAGACCTCCGAGAACGACCAAGCCATAGTCGATGCTGCCTTTGAGAAGCTTCTCTCCTCACAAAGAGGTATCCTGGCCAAGATGGAATTTGGCAATTCCTCAAGCGAATTTCAATTCTCGGAAGGCCCCGATAATCTTCCCATTATATCTCCCGATGCTTCTGCTGACTTTGACAGTTCTTACACCGGGTACCATTACCATCAACAGAGCCAACACTACTATCAAGAAAGCATTAGAGACGGTCAGTTCATATCGGAACAATTGTCGGATGTTGACAATGGTTTTGGTCCCGAGATCTTTGACGATGGTACCGAACTTCGCGTGCAACGGAAGCGACAGACGGAAAGAGAACTTATGGAAGTAGTGGCCGAACGTCGAAGAAAGAAGCAACGACGAGGAAGCATTAAATTCACTCCTACGCCAGAGCCAAATTTCACCACTGATACATTGTCTCCAGAGCCGAGCTTTAGCGACGATATGTTGCCCAGTCCCTGTGACTTGGACTTGGATGAGGATCCGTTGCTCCTCGATGATCTTGAATTTCCTTCCATTCATTCTACAACGGATGCCTCCTTGTCCTTGGCCGATATTGCCAGAGATGACGCCGACGATGATGATTTGACCGACGAAGAAAAAGAAAGCAATGATGGATTTGCTTCCATGGAGCAGGAACCCATCAAGGAAATGGAAACTACTATTAAGCCAAAGGAAAAGGTCCGTTCTCCTCCCAAGCGTTCACAGAAAGGTTTGTGGAAGCCAAGGGCAACACCTTCCCCCGAGAAGGAGGAGTCGCCCTCGTCATCATCAAATATGACTGTCAATATTGCCACAACTTCCAAGGATGATGTTCCTGAAACTCCTGTTGCCACTGTCACCAGTTTCTTCACAGGAGAGGCGCAAACTCCAGTTCGCATCGTCTCGCGGAACCCTTCGTCCCAGTCCCAGTCATCGGCGACCAGCAGTAGTGACGACGACAACGACGACGGCGTATTAACTCCTCCTACGGTTCAAGGATTGTCGGTGGCCTTGCAGAAAAGCATTGATACTATGAAGAGCATTCAGGACTGGGACAAGAAAATGGGCCTCAAGCGATCCCACAGCAAAACCATGCGCCAATCTGCGCAAACCCGAGAGAGACTTTTGGCCTTTTTCAACAAGGAGAAAGCCATTGTCACTCCTCCTGCTGCTGCTGCTGCTGCTGCTGTTGCATCAAAGGAGGAAAATGAAGAGGATACGCAGTCCAGCAACAACAACAGCAGCAGCTGTGTGGATTTGACAGAAACGCCCGCAGTGGTCGAGTCCTAAATTGGTAGTTGTGCTTTCATTTTCTTTGGAGGTTTTCTCCTCCTGTGTAACTTTTTTCACGTGATTGTACAACATTATCGTAATAAATATTTTGCATATAGCTAAACAAGTTCACAATTCATTAACTACTTAAATTGATATCAAACCCGGCATAACAAAACTTCCTTACTACAGAACTAGCTACGGTAGTACTCTAGTAGACCGAGCCCAAAGTGCGAGAAAGTTTTGCCTAGACTAGCTCTTTCTGTAATAGCTACAACTGTTAGCTACCAGTACGGCAGAGGGCGGTACTCTGAAATTTGGAGTACAGTACCATACCATACCTAGTAGTACCTATTGTAGTAGACTAGTCTAGCAGCTAGCTAGGCAGTACTACTAGTAACAGTCTACTAGTTTACTCCTTTTGGCTATCGTCATCTTTGTCGCCATTGACAGCAGTCTACCCAAAACCTTATCTTCACAGTTACCCGATCGAGCGGCCCCCCACACAAACATACACACATACATCATCAATCATACATCATACATCATACCCCCTGCCCTCTTCATCAACTTCTTCCAACAGACTCCCGGCTCAAAATACGTGTGTCACATCTATTAATTGAATTTATTGATCTAGCTACTTTTGTGGTGCTACGTATTACGTCCTTAATTCTCGTACCGCCCTTCATAGCTCAAGCGAAGTGCATCGAGCGAAGGTGTGTGGGCAGACGCTTTAAACTTTAAACCAGAATCGTGGGAGCACACACCACAACAACTGACTTGTCTTGCGATAGTTGTTGAAGCGTTTGTTGCAGGCAACAAACAAACTCGACAACTCTGCTGACTTAGGATTGAACAAGTATATTAAATTTAATCTTGTTCAAAAGATGGGATGCGACAACTTTTCCATCTTTGTTCTGGAAAGTGGAAAGGAGTTTGGATTTGGGCGGCATTTCGCAGAGGACACGTACACATCTCAGGGCACCAGCTTTTTCGATAGTCCTTTTTTGTTTGAATCTGATTGGGAAGAACACAAGATTAATCGTGTTCACATAGCTGGTCACATTGATCGAATGGTCGGCTCGAGCAACTGGCAGGTTTTCGAATCCATGCTGGCAGATGTCATCAAGCATCTTCCCAATGTCACTACTATCCAATTCAACATGCCCATGTATACCGAATGGTCGACCCGATACATACGCTGTTTACATCCCTTTCTACAAACAGACTATGCCACTTCTGTTCGCGTCAGGACGTGGCCCGAAGATGAATTCGAAATCACCAGCGCTTCTCGGGCAATACCCCTGACGTTCAAGTTCGTTCCATGTAACATGTACGAATCGGGTATGCCCGAGACTTATCGGTACTACTTTCCCAATCGACTACACCAGGAACTACTAACGTACAGTGCGATCACGTCCTTCCGGAAGGGTTGTATGCTTCAGGAAGAGGATAATGTGGAGGCTATTTGTTCGTGCACTACACTAAAAGAATTGCACTTTACCGACGGTGGACAGCCTTGGTTAACACCCGCACACGTGACAATTCTGACCAGAGCATTGACAAAACCGGCGGATATCTCTGCAAACGAAAGAAAGCGAAAGAGGAACCGTGAAGGTTCGCTTTGTCAGCTACAGTCGCTCACTTTAAATGTGAGATTGAAAGCGCAAGACTTTGAAAGAATTTGCCAAGCACTGATAACCTTCCCCGAGTTGCGAGAGTTGAGAATTAGGGTACCAGCTGACACAATACCGCTGAATGTTTCCGATGGTGCGGTTATTGACTGGAAAATTATTCTGCGCAGCTGGGAACCATTCTTAGAATTGTTACAGAAAAACACGGGGATTGTTCATTTGGAAGCCTTGCCGATTGGGTGTAACAGCAAGAGTTGCAAAACTGGTGTCTCTGCTCACCTTAAAGCATCCATCGACAATATTTTGAGGAACTATAATAGGTCCACTGCAAATCTAAAAGTTTGGTTCTGGGCAAAGAATCCGGCGGAAATTCAGGAGTCCTTGGATGTCAATCATTATGGATTTGGACATCTCTTGGATGGTTCGTCAGTCAGCAAGCCAATCTTTGAAAAGATTCTACTAGGGGCAGCGGAACGCGATAAGGATGGACGAAATTATGAGAATTCCTTGTTTTTAACGT
>Ga0210025_1003524_pt1 | contig 14101 bp, 19 predicted proteins | sample CryGeyme20150102_FD_183989 | JGI IMG/M metagenome (GOLD analysis project Ga0210025, IMG submission 183989) | Groundwater microbial communities from Crystal Geyser aquifers in Utah, USA - Crystal Geyser metaG 2015-0102 (SPAdes) (version 2) | ecosystem: Environmental > Aquatic > Deep subsurface >...
TGCTTGACGAGACAGCAATCAACCTCAACAGCTGTAAGGAGAAAGTTAGGGCTCTCCTCCTGAGAACAACCAGAATCAAAATGAAAAAATTGACTACTTCTTCAGATGAACTCAAAAGCAAAGTATGTAAGTAGAACCTGGAGCTAATGCGAATACAATAAAAATACTGGGAGTACGACCATGACGTTGAAAATAACGGAATGCTGGATAATTTGCCAGTATAAATTTTTGCTGACGGAATCCGGAGGATAGTGGACAATAGCTTTTTAAAGGACAGCTAGCTATAGACCATGCACCTTTTTGAGCTAAAGCTCTATTTCTTTCTTTTGGTGCTCAAATGCATCGATAAACTGAGTCCTATTCATGTCAATTTCCCTTCTTCCTAATAGCTCAGTCATAAACCTCATCAGTAACTGTTGGAGCACATAAAGAATTTAAAGAAAGGACTGTGACTGGATGCCTTCTCCTCATATGATATTGAAGTAGTGTTAAACAATAGTATTATCATCAGCTAATTTTGCCCATTGTACCCAAAAAGGTGACCTCATTGCTGATTCCCTCACCTGTGATGCTGACCGCATGGAATGTTTTGGAAGCAATCCAATTTGTGTTGTCATTCCCACAATATTTCGAGTACCACTTGTTGCTGATGACTTTGTTCCAGAGAATGTAGCTAGTGGCTGTTCTGACGTAGCAGGCCGAAAAGGTGTCTCTGAGAGGAGCTGAAAATTTAATGACCACGAAGTCTGTGCCAGGCATGTAGTTTTCGAAGTAGAGGCACTTTTGCTTACAGTAGTACCACCTGCTGCTATTCCCGAGGTATTTGGGATTGTACATGTTGAACCAATAATCGTGCAGGGCACCCGGCTACATAGTTAGACTGTTGATGAAGGTCAGCAGAACCGCCAGAAGCAGGATTCGCATTGTTATTGTATAATATATTGGTTGTTGAGGGTACTGTTATGAACTGTGTAGTATGCGAGGGAAAGAATAAATACAAGTGCAGTAAGTGTCGAGCACCCTACTGCTCTGTTGGGTGCTTTCAACAGCACAAAGATTAGTGTCCTGGGACAGTCGTAAAGGAGTAAAACAGCATCAACAAGATCGGTATACCAGCCTAGGAAGAGCAAATAGTCAAAACAAATTACCTGTCTGATTAGTAACTACGCATTCCTCAGCAGCAGCTAGACAAGCTGGCCAAGGATGAGGGTTTGCGGCAAATGCTAAAGAACCCTACCCTAAGAGAGCAACTTTTGTCCATCGACAACAGTAAACAGCGCATGACTGAGGTGATGGAGGCCATGAAAGGGTAGCAGTTCCAACAGCTATTTCAGCACATGATGGAGACCATGTTCTAAGGGCAACCCCAGGAGTGATCAACTACTACTGACTGCTAGTATGTTCATAGAGAATATCACTTTATGCTACGACTAATCTGCAATATGCGATCCACCCTCTGCTCCAAGGTCTCTCCGTTCTCGTCCACTGCACTATCCTTTGTCAGGTTGGTCCTTCCCGGTAAGATGGGTGAGTAATCGGACGCCAGGCTGTACTTCTGACTAGATTGGTAGTTGGGGACAGGTTTAGAAAAGTTTGTATCAGTTTCGTTGCTGTTCTGATACTTGAAATTGTTGGGCTTGTAATCTGGGAGTTCGGAAGCAGGGTTTATCGGTTTATTAAATTTTTATGTGAAGTTAAAGTCGAAATTTTTGTCAGGAAAGTTGCTGGTAGGCCTGCTGCTATGGTGTAAGGAATCTCCTGCTGAGCCAAGATTGCTCTTTCCATGTACTTAGTAGTATGTAGGTTTCATCAGCAGCATTCTGTCTTCGTAGCTCATGCTAGACGACTCATTTGATGACTCGGGCGTCTTCATTGAAATATTTGGAGATGATGGCTTCTGAGAGAAGTAGCTTTGAGGAGCAGGAGGAGCGCTAGGCTTGGGAATAGATTGATGCAACTGCTGAGGATAGTAGCTCTGCGGCATACCAGTCGGCTGGTAGTTTTAGGGTGTGCGCATATAGGGATAGTCAGGACCAGGATTTTGTTGAAACTGAGGATTTGGCCCTGACTGGTAGTCTTTCACTACCCCGTTTCTTGGCTGACTGCCCTATAACGGTCTATAGTTCATCTGAGGTGGAGGCGGCTGTTGTCTTTGTGGCTGCTGCATTTATCTTGGATGCTGAAATTGTTGAGGAGCTCTTTGTGATTGCTGCAAAGGTTGCGAAATTTGCTGATGAGGAGGGTAATTATCAGCTGGGGGCTGTCCAGACGTAAATGTTCTTTTCTGCTGAATTTGCTGATGTAGTTGTTGGATTTGTGGGTTATTAGGCACTTGCTGATTCTGATGTACGACTATTCTCTGCCCTTGCTGCTGATGGCCCGACAAAGACAAGTGAGATGGAACGCCTTCAGACTCCTCATCTTCCTGAGGATTTTCGTTGATCTTCTCAATCACTCGAAGTTTGTTGTGAAGAGTCCCAGCTGACAGTAAGCTTTGATTTTAGGGTCCTATGCGTGAATACTGATAATTGGGAATTGGCAGAGCAATATTATTGTCTCCAATAGGCACCCCGTGTTTGCTCAGTGGGGGAATACCTGTTTGCTGCCCCGGAACCATCAAGTACTGTTTCTAACCCTGTTGTGGATTTTGTTGAGGTTGCCTTGGTGCTATGGGAGGTATTGACTGCTGCTCCCCACTGGACCGACCCTATGTTGGCTTCTCCTGATCTGCCTTTTCCTCTGGAGCCTGGAGAAAGATAGCCACTGCCATTTCCTGAGGACTGATTCTCTCTTCTACGTCATATTTTAACATTTAGGCGATGCAGTCTGCAATTGTGGCTGAGTACAACTTGGCGGTGGTGGCCAATCTGGTTCTGATGACTGAATTATATTATGGATACCCTGGTCAACAAGGGAGTAGTTTTACTCGTCGAAACACTAACTGGATTGCTCCAAGGTGCAGAACTCAAGCAGAATCATTCCGACTGCAAACAGGTCTGCCTTGTACATTATTTCTGGTGCTATCTATTGTTCAGGTGTGTCTTCAATCAACTCAGCGATGAGCTCGGGAGACAGGAAGCTGAAACGCTCTCCTGAATGAGGTGATTGTTACTGTTGTGGGTGAGGGTGTATGCCGAGCATTCGACAGTGAGAGGATTACTGACTTTAAAGATCCCCTGGTGGTAGAAAACGTTGCTGGGGTAAAAGTCGTGGTGCTTGAGGTTGTGCTTCTCGAGATAGGCCAGCGCGTAAACCAGGGACTCGGTCAAAGTGATCACCTGTGACTCTGGGAAGTGCTTGTTTGTGTTATATCGACCTTCAACGATTTATGAAAGACTCTTGCCCGGCTTCTCGGTCCATTTGTTGCCCTTTTTGATAGCTCCCTTAAAGTTGCTATAGCTAGCCTTCAGTATGTTTTCGTGTTGAGCTAGCATGGCATTGGGTATTTTCTTTCGGTCAGCCGCGCTGGTCTTGAGGGCGTAGTTATCGACTTCTGACCTGTTGGTTTCCCTTTTGCTGGTTTAACTCTAAAGTGGTTCGGGCTGGTAGGTCCGCATGACGAGCCCGGCGTTGGTGTGGCTAGTTTGGATTTATTTTCCCTCATCCTTGGCATTGTTTTTGCAGTTGAGCTGTTACTGTCCCATGATCAAATATTATAAATAGCAAACATCACACTCTTTACCTGTACTTCTCCAGCTCCTCCTTTGACAGGATCGGCTTACGCTCTGATAATACCTGCACGAAGTCCTTGTAAACTAACTTCCTTAATTCGCTTTTCTTTATTGTTTTGAATGCAACCGTCTATAGTTCACGTAGAGGAAGCATGCTCGCCTCTGCTATTATGTTGTGAATCTCACTCGCAGAGTAGTACTCCAGCTTGTCAACCAACTTAGACATATCCGACTTCGAAAGTGAGTAATCAATCTCCTTTAGACTGCGCATAACCATCTCCCGACGAGCCTCCGCATCAGGATTACCTATGTAGACCAGCTTACTAAAACGACGCTTAGCTGCTGAGTCCAGCTACTTTGGAAGATTGGTGGCACCTATCACTAGCACCTATCCGCTCTTTGGACTGTTCACGCCATCCATTTGAACCAAAAATTCCGTCTTAAGCCTCCTGGCTGCTTCATTCTAATTCTAGGATCTGGCAGTCAACATCGAGTCTATCTCGTCTATAAATATGATGCTTGGAGCCATGTGCTCAGCAGCGTCGAACACCCTTTTAAGCATTTTTTCACTCTCTCCCACAAATTTGTTGAGGATAGATGAGGCTGAGAGGGCAAAAAAAGTACACTGCGCTTCTTTGGCTAAAGCTTTGCACAAGTATGTTTTACCATTGCCAGGTGGCCCATACAGCAGAAGTCCCCTCGGAGGTGCTCTGATGCCTGTGTAGAGATCTGGTCGTTGCCTTGGCCGTATGACAGCCTCCTCCATTATATCCTTAACCTACTTGAGCCCTACCACATCTTTGAAAGTGATGTCTAGATTTTTTACGATGAGTTATTAGATTGCAGGGGGAATATCCACTTTTGTTTTACGGTTTATGCCGTTTTGATATTGATTATCCGAGTATTTTTTTGGAAGAAAGTCAACCTTTTGAAGGGAGCCCCGGTTGGCAGGCTGCAGCTGGGCCATGTCAATGCTATTATTATTTTGTTTCTGGGTCGGAAATCCCAGCTTGGTGACCTTCACTTGAGTCATCTCTTTCTCCTTTTGCTTAGAGCCTGCGACTGCTCTGAGTTGCATGAACTTATCTATTTTTTTCTTGACAGCATTGATGGTTTCGGGGGAATTAGCCCCGAGAACTGCTTCCTTGAGGAGGAGAAGTATTTGATCATAGCAACTGATGGCAAACTAAAAATTTCCTTCTGAAAGGTAGTTATCAGCCTTTTGCGAGAGAATTTTTGCCTCTGCTAGTTTTTACATTAAAATCCGACTGAGGTATTAGATTATTACTAGTAAGCTCGGGAGCATAGGAAATATTGAACAAATATTAGCAATTCGATAGTTTAGCCTGAATCACTATTCAAATGATATTTATGTCGGGAAAAACTAAAAAATTTCCAATAAATAATAATTAGAATTCTATACTACACCATAATTGAATGAAAACGTACCTTCTTCTGCTCATCTTTATCACCACCTCCCTCTCTCATGCCTATCAGCGCATCACTAGCTACCACTAGTATATCCAAAAGTGGAAGTAGCAGCTTCAGCCTTAACAAGTCCACGATGTCACTTCCATCGCCCAATACGATGAACTTTGTGGAGGTAGCAAGTGCCCCTTCTATTACTTCTAATACAAAGATGCCTCCATTGCCGACCCAGCCAGAAATCGTACTGTGCTGCTAGTGGGAGGAATGCACGGTAACTAATACCTAGGTCCAATGGCAATGCTCTACGGCTATCAGTATTTCTAAGCTGCCCATATTATATATTTTCCTGTTGCCAACCCCTCAGGTTTTGACAGGTCATCTCGCAACACCTTCCCCTCCAACAGAGACCCGAATAGAGATTTTCCTGTCGATATGAACACAGAATGCTATAACACAAATGCTGCCCTGGTGATCGATCACCTGTTCAGAACCTATGCCTTTGACCTCACCCTGATGCTACATCAGGGAGGGAATGAGATCGGGTTCAATTGGGGGACATTCACTCACCAATCAAACAGCCATACTGATTAATATGACATCCAGCTGAGTATCGCCCAGCTTATGGGTAGAGTGGGAGGAGGTAATTCTGACTTGGGAATGAAGTAGTTCCGGATAGGAACTATGTCTGAAACTATCTACTCTGCTAGAGGAACTCTTGATGACTGGGCTTATGCGGCTGGAAAGTACCCTGAAGTTATCACCAGTTGTGTAAACTATCAATATCGACCATACCCCAAAAATATGGCCAATGGACTAGTGTTTTTGGTTGAAATGGGACCTCACAATACCAAACTGCTGGGAAGTTAAGAGGCAGTCTTTGCTCCAGTTGGAAAAAACCATTAGGAAGATGGTTATGTGTCAAGAGGAGTGAGGGTAATCAAGGCAGCCTTGGAGATAGTCGACCCTTCTCTTGAAACCAAGTGGAATGAGGGTTAGGTATAGATCTATGTGAAAGGATGTCCTTCAGCAGTTTTCAAAAATATATTTATTCATGCTGTTCCTAAACTGGGGATATCACCCAAATCTTAAATACTAAGAGAAGAATCATAACTTGTTGTTGAAGGTGATGTCGGGCCTGACCTGCCAAAGCCCACCATTCTCAAATACACAAATAATATCAGCAACATCGAGAAATACGACATTAGAATCACAGGGGAAATGACCTGTTCAAAAGAGTGGACCGGTAAGGGTACAACTTTCTTCTCAACTCTGAGAACATATCAACTCAACTATACGACCAGCTATAAGCAGCGCCAGCAATACACGGTGGCAAATTCTCATGGAATCGTCAACTGGCTGAAGGATTGGATCATCCAATATACTTGGATGGAAATCACTATTTTCAGCATCATTGTCCTGATGATTCTCATCATCATGAGTGCTATATTTGCAGTCCTGCAATGCCTCCTTAAACCGAGCTCCGGTAAAAGACAATAAAAATTCTAAGTAAACCATACCAGTGAGGAGCTAGACTAAGATGATCTTCACACAGCTCGAGGAGGCATCATTGAGTAAAATATGTGAATAATGATTGTGTTCAAATTTAAGATCAGACTAGATCATTTAGAGTTCTCAAAGCGATTCTTGAGAACTGCCTTCTAGTAGAATTCTGGTCTCAATTATCTTTTGCTTTTGCTCTATTGAAATCTATTAGACGCTTCAGGATCATAAGGATGATAATTATTGAAGTTCAATCCCTTCAACTATTGTTGGTCTTTATCGGGAGCGTAGTCCTTAAAGTAAAGAGCTTTATGCTTTGGTTAGTAAAGAGATGCTATTTTTTATTGTTAGGGCTCATCTACTTTGAATGGATTGAGAAATGAATCTGATAGTTTGATATTTTAAACTGGTTTGTTTTAATTGCTCTTTCGAGCACTGTTTTGCAGCTAGAGGCTTAGCTCAAAGGCTTCCTTAAGCTGATCTCCCTTTGATTTTTCTGCCTTAGCTTTAACTTCTTCTCCTTTGGAAACCCTCTTCATTTTATCACTCAGATCATACCCTCTCTTAACAAGATCCGGAACATTAAATACTGGCCTATTCATTTCTTATCTCTACGCTTTCTCTCTCACAATTTATTTTATCTCAGCGATTACCTTAGGTTCTCGACGAATAGGAGACTCCTTATTTCTAAGACTTACAAATATTGGCTCCTACTTTTCGTATTCAACTCTTGGATTTCTATTGAAGTGAGCTTTTTTGCGGCCTGGCTTTTACTCAGGTTCAAATAGGCGAATATGAGTTTCAATTTCTTATCCTCTTCTAGGCCGAGTGGCATGATTTTCAAATTTGAAAAGGGTAGGATATTTTTGCTGAACTTGATGGTGAGGTTTAATCGACGTTTGTCTTGCCCGAACTTCTGGTACAACTTCTCTTACTTCCTGTTTTTTCTACACTTCATATTCCTAAAGATCTCTCAACCTTGGTTCTTCTACTTCATTAACAAATCCTTGACACTTGCACCGATTATATTTTCCTCCACAGACATAGCAGAATTCGTACTTGCATCTACAAGTCATATGGTCACAACCATCATTCTTTTCCACCCAAAATTTACAGCTAGGACACTGCTTATACTTAGCTCCTTTGACGCATACCAAAAAGTTTCGATCTTCTTCACTCAGGTTAGCCATCTTCTTGTATTCTTAACAGGTCAGATTTGTGTGGAACTCACATTTGCATGCCAAACAGTAATGCTTTTTACAAGCAGGACAGCGATAGTCTGTAAGATCTTAATCGAAAGCAAAGACAGCACTGCAGCCTGGAGTGGGACACCAACTGGTATCCTTCATGTGCTTCTCTACATAGTTGTGGAAGGTGAACTATTCGTATTTGTCTCTTATTTATCGGTTGAGAAACTAAGACAACTCATCAGAGGTTAATTAGTTAAAACAACCCTCCATAGGACAGTTGAAGGGAATGATCTTGTTGATAATCTTCTCTTTTGCGTACTCATTAAAACATTCACGGTGGAGCATATGTCCGCAACTCAGGCAGCAGAGCTAGGAGGAGTTTATTTCCATTAAGCAGACCTGGCATTCGATTCCTAAATTTTAGGGGACTATTTCTGATGCAGAGATAGCTTTCTGAAAGTACCTGTTATGCAAATAACTATTGTCAAGGATGAGCTCTGTCAAAAGGGTCTCCATCAAAACTGACATGCTTTTGTTTCCCTCTTCTTCCATTTTTCCCAACAAGTCATACTTGATCATCACTAACAGTTCAAGCACGTTAAAAGAAGTGATAAGCTGATCTTGGTTCATGGTCATAATTTGCTAAGTGATAGTTCTGACTTCTCCTGCCACTTAAAGTGGAAATCCGAAGGTCAGGTATCCAGTGATAAACTGGCCATTTATGGGGTAGGGCGCGAGTTGCTGCAGTTTATCCAACTCTGTCCTTTTCAAACTGGGTCCGCTCATTCTGTATACGATTATATTAAGTATTTACTCTCTGATGCTTACATATAACCTATAATTATGAAAGAATCTCATTATTTTGTCTACAACTTCCTGGGAGTTGCGCTCCTCGCCCTCCTCTGTTGCCCCGATAGGAACGATTACAACCTTCCTCTCGGGGTGCTTGCCTTTCTGCTCTGGAACTACCAATACCAACGGTCTCAAAGACATCGCATCTTATGGCTCCTACTGGTCAGCTTGATCTTTGATCTAGTTTGGATTCTGAGCATTGGAGTAAGTCAGTGGGGAGGCTTTCATATCCACAACCAACTTCAAGGTCTCACAATCGTCATATCCAGCATCAATATGTGCTATAAGCTAGTGTTGGTGATATATTCAGTAATTGCAAAGGAAGACACAAGAGATCTCTTCACTTGGGATGCCATCCAGCATCAAGTCCTGCAGTCTAAATGATGTTAGCTATTTAATTGCTTGCGCCCTAGTGATATTTATTTAAGAATCATCATTTTTGCATATTGAAATCGATCTATAAATACGGTCAGAACGGTCACACCTCAAGTGGATTCAGTATTTGATATGGAAATGTCTAAGATTAGAAACACTTAAACACATAAGCCAGACCCTCCCAAAAAGCCGATGTGCGCGTTCTTCCTATATCGCATGGATATATATCCAAAAGTAAAGGAGGCCTTCAAGGGATACAAGATCACTGAAATCACAAAGGAAATTGCTGAAATGTGGAAAAAGCTGACTCCATCTGAGAAAGAATACTATGAGATAGAGGCGGTAAAGCAGAAGTAGCACTACGATAAATAAAGAGCCCAGTATGAGGAAATGTTTGGTAAGCCAGAGAGCAGAAAAAAGCGAAAAAGACGGATCAAGAGAGATTATGATATCGTAAAACGCTACCTGAATAACAGAGACAACATCAAAACATGATCTATGGCATCTTTTAAAATTCAATTGTTGAGAATTCATTAAGCAAATGCATATCAGTATTCACTTTGCTCCCCATAGTAGTATCCCTCCTCTTGTTGTGAGTTTTTGTAGGGTAGGTTTTGTTGCCCGTAAAAGGGATCGTAAGTTTGGGACCTTTCATTGCTGGAGGACAAAGTATTTGAACGTTGAGAATAACCGTAAGGTTAATTAAAATATTGGTAATCTTCAGCATCATCTAACATTCTTAAAGGTTGTCTTGGTGGACGTTTCTAGGTGTTGAAATCCACTTTTCTTTTCAGTTATCTCATTTTCTTCAGCTTCTGTTTCTCATCCCAGTTCAGCACATCCAATTATTCGAGGTACTCCAGCTTTTGGAACTATTGCTCATTGAAGGTGTTTGCAGAGATTTCCTCCTGAAGTTCCTCTTCAACAAACCTTGGCTTTTCTGAGTAAAAAATATCTTTGACTCTCAGCTTTTATCCATCCAATACATACTGCTTGCTGATGGTCTCGATGCTGGCTTCCTGCACTCTGAAGCGGTTTGGATGAAGGTTTTCCTTGTCTTGCTGATGAGATCTCATTTGAATATTAACTGAAAATATAATAATCAAAATTGCTATACTAATTGGTTATGGCGCCACACTCCTGTCTACACCTCGCCGTTCTTTCTAAATAATATGATCTATACTTGTAAAGAGTACCCTATCCGCAGGCAGCTCCGCAAATAAATCTCCCAAGAAATTTCTATCCACCTTGGAGGTATAATGTTCCCTCTCCTTCAAACCTGTTGCCTCTGAAAGTTCCACAGTAACTGACCCAACGACTTAAAGGAGACTGTGAAGTTTGGCTCTTCTTTTTGTTTATCACTGCAAAGTTCCTTATTTTTCCCTGGCCTGAAAGCTCATCAGCTGCCCACTATCCTCGATAGATCTAAATTTGATTGAATTTGAGAACTCCAAAGCCATGCCTGTGATTGTTCCTGAACTACCCTTCATAGCTGAGTCCATTAGAGTAATAGAGTATTCCCTGCCCGCATCTCCCGCCCTCCTTCTTTTCACCTTAATATTTGAGCTAAGATTTCCGGGTTCCAACTGTAAATTTATTGTTATTGTCAAGATCTCGAAGCATGTCTGTAATCATTTTTTAGTTGTTTGAGTGACTTTCAGCTTCTACTTTTCCAAATGTAGCAGTCATCACCTTTGACTTATCCTTCGGAGGTTTGGCTTGATTTGATTTGCTATTTTTACGAGAAACATTGTTGGATGATAGGCATTTGTTGAAGGTCTTGCGAAACTCTTCCAAAAACATCTTGGTTTTGGACTGCCTTTAATGCTCTTGCGACTGATTCGTGATCTATCTCAGGTGATTATGGCTGGCATGTCCTTCCCAAATATCTTCGTTTGGGCAGCTTGAGCACCCCTCAACACTGAGAGGCATTGATTCATACTGTGATGGGACCTCCTCGCTGATCAGATATTCCTGGTTAGTATGCTGCCTTCTGGAGACCTCCTACTCCAGCATTTTTTCAAATCTACAGCTGCTACTCCATTATCCTTTTTCTGAGGAATTGATGAGCTAAGACTAAGGTTCATAATTCATGCTTTCTGTTTAAGAAAACTAGCTCTTCATTTTCTCTTCGATTCGGATAAAATTCTAAGAAGTAGAGAACCTTGCCTCTTCAGTAAAGGAGTGAGCACTACTCACTAAGGTTCTGTCAGTCTCTTCCTCTTCTATAACTTCTAGTCCGTTTATCGTTTGAGAAATTTGCTCGGTGATGTTGGACTACCCTGTGTCTTCTTCCACTCTGATCTATGATTTTTACTTGGAATTTTGTTCGTTAAACATTATCATCAAATCCTAAAGCTCTTGCTTGAGCATATTGATGACTTTGTATTGCCGAGATATCTCTCCTCGAAGATCATAAATCTCTTCCTAGTAAGCTGACTTTTGCTTATTCAGCAGATTACAGCAAAAACCGCCTATCGCAGAAATCCTTTCGCTGGCTTCGTGCTTTAGCTACTCGATTTGTTTTTAAATTATCCTTGGGATCTGTACCACTGTTTCCGACATTCTCCTTTGGCCTTCTTTGAGGCAGGCTCGTGCTTGATAGGCAAGCTGCTTGGTGCTGCGATACTATTTAATTTTCAGCTCGATGGAGTCGATGAGTTCTTAGACTTTGATCATAACGTTGATTTTATAATTAAAGGTCAAGCGGGAAGCATATTAGGAGGTTTTGAAAAATCAATATTAAGGCTAACCTTCTTCTTTCTATCCCCGAGATATCAGCATTAGTTATTATTTTATCTCCCCCAACTAACCGCAAATCTCGCTAGTCCTTTTTCGAATCTGAGAAGTCTCTTCCTCAATTTCACGTAATCTTAAGTATCGAAGTTCTGCTTTGTTGGCCCTGGCACATATGTCTAAAAATTGCTTAACCTGTTCCTTCAATTCAGCTTGCAGGTTCTCAACAGTATTTTCATCTCCGAATCGACCACATACCAGCAGAATCTTCTGCATTAGCTTGAATATTATCCTGTTCCGCTGCCTGAGGTCCTTCTTCAGATCGAGAGTCACTGGCTCTTCAGGCTGGAGATTGGGGATACTGGTTTGATTAGGCATAAGTTCCCCAAAAAAGACGTAGCGATCTGTAAACTGCTTAGATGGGTTTTCGATTCCCTGAAGATGCTGGTAGTATTGACTGTTGAGGTAGTTGATGGGCGGTGGGATGAAGAACTCGACATCGATGGGAGGAGGTAGCGGTGGGGCTTATTCTGGAGGAAGGATGTTCAGCTCAGGCCGGCGATATTAGGGAAGATTAGCTTATTGCTAATGGCTTGGTGCTTTGAGGTCTTCCTCCATTAGCGGGTGTTTAAGATTATAAACAGAGACAAAAATAGAGTAGCTATCTTCAACATATAGGCTAGTAACATTTCTAACTGCATATCACTCCTCATTATTTTCATCCTAGGATTCCTCTTAAGCGTTCTTCTTAAGTAAGGCATCCACCACACTCTCATCATTTAGTCTATCCTGATCCTCCTTGCTGCCGTACATCAACTTCTTATCATAGGTGCCGAAAAGATCCTCGAATTATTAGACGCTCAGCTTCGAAAAGTCTATCTTATCCTTTTTCATCGAGTCATATCGGTTCTTAATGGCATAGGCCAAACTCTGAGCCTTATCTTTCACCAGCTCAGCCTCCTTCTGGCGTGCACCATCTTTCAACCATTCATGATACTCTTCGTTCATTCTTTTCTGGTCCTTCCTCTTCACCAAGGTGCGGTCAGACGGAACCATCTGAACATTCTCTTGGCTCTTGGCAATCATCTCTTCAGATGTGTAGAGTCTCAGTTCTTCAATGTTATATCGCCATAACACTTGAGGAGATGCGGCCAGCTGCATTATAAAAAAGCTACCTCGGCATAATAAAGATCAAATAGCTCTTTGGCCTTTTCGAAAGTTCCAGAAAGAGGATATAATCTCTAAATAATTTAGGCTCTTTTCCATCCCTTTCTATTCTCCAACCAGCTGATGATCAGGTTCCATATTTATTCGTCCTGGTAGTATTCGAACTTATCAAAAGCATCAAAAATACGAAGAGCATTTTGATATTTTTTGATCCTGACTCCTTCAGTGATGATACTGACAAAATGTGGCTTGAAATAGGTGTCCCAGAAATAATGTTTGTATTCGGTTGTATAATTATATTTTGATTGATTGAAGGCCTCCATAATCTCTACAGCTTAAAGGTCAGTGAAGGTCAGAGTTTGTCCTTTCATTTCATCAATAAAAAAGTCAATATAGTCAATTTTCCCAAATTTAATGATTCCGTAGAGACAACCGAATATCGATCGATTGCTGTATTATCCCCTATTCCTCGATATCCAGTTCTCGAGAATGGGCCAAACTGCTGGCGTTAGAAAACCTTCCTTTGCGAAATTATAGACCAGCATAGCCACATTTTGAGATGAGAGAGGGGTATCTGGGTACTCCAAGAGATCTCTGTAAAGAATTTGCACTTTTGTATCCTCAGTTCCAGGAACATGAAGAGTGTTATTGAGGTCAGCTGTATAGCTGGGAAGAATGCAATCTTTCTTGGGATAAAGCATTCTCTTTTCTTTTTTGGTCAGGGGCAGTCTCCAGGGTTTGGGAAGTAGTTACCAATCCCAGTAGGTGAAGTTGTATTTGATTCTCATGAAAGGTAGGCCTAGTTTGCTTGCCCTCGCCAGCAACATTGATTGTTTAATAATAATTAATTAGAACAATTTTCATACATAAATCAAACTGCTTTTCTCAACCCTCTCAGCAGTCGCCTGAACATTCTCTTGTTGAATTGAGAGTACTTTATTGTATTCACAAAATCTCCCTACCACTGATTTAGGACTATTTTTTTGTCGTTCTCTCGATTGATCAAATGAACTTCACGGTAATCCCTGCTCATTGATTCAATTTTCATTTAGTCGGGACGTATACATATGTCTGTGATCTATACTATCCAATGGGGACTAATATCTACCATGTGAATCATGCTTTTCGAACGATCTATGTTCTTCGAAAATTTTCCAAAAGAAGGTGAGGGCATCCTCAGAT